>Ga0194133_10005674_pt1 | contig 15800 bp, 10 predicted proteins | sample TA2KigOf40mmetaG_FD_155448 | JGI IMG/M metagenome (GOLD analysis project Ga0194133, IMG submission 155448) | Freshwater microbial communities from Lake Tanganyika, Tanzania - TA2015055 Kigoma Offshore 40m | ecosystem: Environmental > Aquatic > Freshwater > Lake | place: Tanzania: Lake...
CAAAACAAACCATGGATTTTTTTGGAGCAGCGCCGGGCCCTGCTTGGCAGGTCATGAATATTCTAACCTTGTGGGCTTACATATTTTATTGCTATCCCTAGTCTAAAGCCTATTCCATTCAAAATATAATTTTGCACACGCTATCTTTACATAAAATAAAAAAATATTAAGTCAATTGTTAACCTTAATCACTTGATCATCTGGACATGAGAGAAGGGGTCTCAAATCCTTTTATAAGCTGAGGTGAATGACAGGCCAAATATTTGATTGATTACAGGAATAATTAATTCAAGTCTGTTATCAATCAAAGCTTTTCTAACAAGAAAATTTATTGAAAAATAATTATAGAAACACTATACATCTTATTAAAAAAACAAAAGAGTCTGCAGAAATTCACTATCTATTTCAACATCACATACTACATGAAATAATTGTGTCTGAGCATAAAAAGACCGAATGAAGAAAACATCTCTGTAAATATATACTATAAAATCAATAAAAATATTTTTACCTCTTTGTGGTAAAAGTGCTTATTAGTTAAAAACCATTCATATATTTGAAAAAAAAGTTCTTTAGCCAAAATCATTCAAATATTTTCCAACATAAATATGTTGGTAGATGGTAAAAGGTAAGTTGTGAACGTTGACAAGATACATCTCTGAATTAAATTATCATCTCTTTCAAAAACTTCTTAGAGAAACATTAGTTTTTGTGAACGTTTTCAATTCATCGTATGTATAATTTAATCAAATTTTAATCAGAAGTCCAGTTGTCGTTTGAGAATAAGAAATACAAAATGTCTATATAAAAACTGCTAAACTTTGTCAGGATTTTTAATTTTTCAAAAACTGAAGAGTCCAAAGTGACTGAAGCACCACAAATAGGTGCTTTCGAAAAATCCAATCCCAAAAATCAGGTGTATTTATAAAGATGTTTTATTCTCATTACTCTAATAATGCTTATTTTCTATTTTTAGTATATTGCCGGTTCCATCCTTTGGTTTACCGCGACCGCAAATATTGGGACAATGTTGGGTTTTAGTGCCATTCTTTTACCTCAACTTGAAGATGAAAATATTTTGCTTGCAAGATCTGAAGAGGCTTCTTGGATTGGTAAATGATGAAAAAGAAAGATTTTTCAGATTTGCTTGACTTTCCTTAAAACACCTGAGCTTAGAATTATTACCTTCAGTATGCTTTTTTTGCAATGCAATATTGCCTTGATAATTTCCATTTAAATTTATGTTTCAACTCTTTTGCATTCTAAAATTACATCAATCATTATAATTGAATGTCTTTTAAGATTGCAGAATGTATACCAAATTTTCAGAATGAGTAGTTTCATGAGTGGTCATCTAGCTTGGAGGTCATTTCTAAGTTCAGGCCTGGATACCCGGATTGCCATGGTGAAAATTGGGCCCGAAGACCACTCTGCCATTGAGACCCCCATTGTTTTACAAGGAACCATAGTGCCCACATATCTATTACTTCTCCAGGGCTTTTCTGGAATGATATTCGTTTCAGTTCACCAAAGTGGAGGAGGTTAACCTCATTTCAGTGGTTTAGTGGTTTCGGTTCAGGTTTATTACAAATGGTCCAAAAAGGGTGGTTAAACCTTAAACAATATCTGCCTTAATTTTGCTCATATAAGGACCTAATGTCCCTGATAAAGGATTCTGATTCAACACACATAGGTGCCTCAATTTAGTGGTATTTCACTATAAAGGGATAAAGTATGTTCCAATCCCAACAGTTTGTAATTTGAAAGGTAACACCTCAGCAAGTGCAATCCATACAAAAGCAGAAGAAGAACTCTTTTTGGTAAATAAATGGACCTGTCCTACCTAATGAATAATTTGGTTTTATTCTTTTCTCTTTAGAGTCTTTTTCTGTGGATATCTTGCCTTCTTCTTCACATTATTGCTTTTTCAAAGTACATTAATTTTAACAATTGATTTTTTAGCTAGCTGTACAACAATATTTCATGTCCTGGGGTCGATCATCTTAGGTATCATGGCAGGACTTTATGGAAGAAAGTTGACCACACTTTTCTCATGCTTTTTAACTTTAATCTCTTGGATTATCATTGGACTTTCCAATGGAGTTTATTCAGGTTTAAGCCATTCCCAAATATATAATGAATGAATCTTGACTTTCAATTTGCTTTGATTTAAGCATTGATAATTGGAAGAATAGTTCAAGGCTTTGCAATATTGGCATCAGTTTCGCAGGTTTATTTAGCTGAGCTGGGAGATTCAGAGCAAAGGTTTGTTTGCTTGCAAATGATAATAAAAATGTTTAAGAAATTAAAAATTTATTTAACCAGACCAAGACTGGCTGGACTAGGATCATTTTTTGTAGCATCTGGAATTACTTTTGTCTATATTTTGGGAGCTATAATGCGATGGGAATGGGTTTGTCTGGTTACTGCAATCATGCCCACTGCTGGGTTGATCCTTATTTGGAAGGTGGTTCCTGAAAGTCCAAATTGGCTTGTTCATCATGGAAAATTGGAAGAAGCTCGTAGGGTAAAAGATGTAGAATTTTATTTGATTTTTTTAACTTTTTTGTTGTAAAATAATGCAGGCATTATTATGGTTAAGAGGACCACATTATGATGTAGAATCTGAAATCCGATCACTAGAGGAAGCTCGAGTTGTTGAAAAAGAAGACGAAAATATTGATGCTCAAATGTCAAACAAATTTGTGGTCAAATCCTTCAAGTTGATGGTAAGACTCCCATCCCGGCTGTCCGGGCTTTTGGTAATTTATAACTTAAAGTTGAATTTGGATTTGCTTAAAAACTATAAGCAAGCATCTAAAGTTGAAGTTGGATTTGTAATTTAAACAAATTGGGTATTTATTTTCATAAACAGGTAATTGGTTTTCACTATTATATACAAATACTTATGGTAAATATTAATCATCAGTTTTTATAGTAAAAAAAGGATGAGATAATAAATATTTTGAAAATTAAAAGTTCACAGTCAAAAATATAATAAAATGTTGAGTATTTTTATTTGATGATTTTTTTCAAGTGGCTAAAATAACTGTTATTTTGAGGGTTTTTTGATTAACGAAGCCCTGCCATTAGTTACTTGTTTAGTACTTATTAGACTCATTTTTGGTATTCTTAAACAAATCCAAATGGGAGTCTTAAAGTTTGAACAAAACTTTTTTGGCTGAAACTATTTGATTTGGATTACTCAGACTTGTTTAATAGCTGAAACTATTTGCTTTGCTTTTGATTTCTCACATTTGTTTATTCACAAATATTTGGTCATTATATGAGTAAAATGGGTACTCCAAAGATTACCATAGGTGAGGGAGAGTCTGGATGGCCATAGGTAACCAAGGTGAACCTGGCTAATGACCAACTAGTTTTAACATAATTATTCATGAGATTTAAATTTTCCTTTTTGTTTTTTGCTTTTAGTCAAGTGTTAAGAAAATGTTTGCTGAAATGTCAAAACCTCGTGCTTTAAAGCCTTTTCTTCTCCTGGTCACCATGTTTACAATGCAACAAGCTTGTGCCAGTTATGCAGTTATTTTTTATGCAGTCAATGTTTTTGAGGTATGATGCACTTATTCTTGATCTTTTCAACAATACAAAAAGGATTAAATTACTTTTTACAAATAAAGGATGCAGGGGTGAATGTTAGTCCTTACATAGCGATTATAATACTGGGATTTGTACGCCAAATAGGATCACTTCTTGGAGCCATTCTACTGAACAAATTTCCCAGAAAGCAGATTATGATCATTTCAGCAATCATTATGGGAATTGCATTACTGGCACTGGGTAAGAAATTCCCATAAGTTTCAGAAAACTTATACTTACTTTAATTGTTTAAGGGTTTACTATAAGAGAAAATTTTGCGCTGAAAAGTCAAAAAGAATTTCGAGCAATGGAATTAAATATTACAATGGGAGATTTAGAATCATCACCACTTGAGAATGTGCTCTCAGTTTTGCCAATAAGTAAGATATTTATTTAGAACTTAAATCTCCGAGTAAAATGACCCAATCTGATTAAAATTTCAGTTGAAATAGTGATTTACATGTTGGCGTTTGGATCTGGAATTGGAACAATTCCTTGGCTCTTTCTTGGAGAGCTGTTACCTATGGAGGTAAAAATGAAATATTTGAAATAAACTCTTGGATCATAGCAATCCTATTTGGGCTGCTACACAGTTGGGTATGGATTGTTTAAAGCAGCCCCTCAGGGACAAGTTTTTTACATTCAAATCAATTGTAAGGTTTATACCCAACCTATCACTTTCAATATCCCCTTCTGCCAAAGAGGCCCCCCACCTTCCCTAAATCCAGTGCTACAAGTTTTTCTAAATGTGATTTGCCTGAATGCTGTTTTGACACCAACATCTTCCTATATTCATATTCCCAAAAAATTAAAAAGTGAGATCAAGGTCAATAAATTTCAAAGAAAGTATTAGCTGAGTTTATTCTAACCTAATTTAACCCTATATGATTGAATCTGTCCCCGACCGCATGCAATTTTGGGAAAATTACAATATGAATTTTTTTGAAATTTGCAAAGATGTTGGAAGGAAACCCACTTTTGGATATTCTATTCATTTTGCCCTCTGCCCATTCTTTTGTGTACATGTAAAGACATACAATATTTCCTTAAAGATTAGGAGTTGATGAAATTTTTATTGTTAAAGGTGAAAGGATTCGGCTCAGGAGTTGTTGCATGTATTGGCGGGCTTGTACTATTCGTAATTGTCAAAACTTTTCCAATGATGGTGAACACATTAGGACCTGATTGTACTTATTTCATCTATTCTGGAATCTGCTTTGCTACCGCAATACACAGTATATTTTTTGTACCGGAAACACGAGGAAAAACATTGAGTGAATTACAAACTTTGTATGAGAAAAAAATTGATGATGAGAACGCACAGTTATAGCAATAACAGAAGATTCAAAAATAGTTGTTCTTGGACACCAAAATCAAAATTTACATATGGAATAATCTCATTAAGCATAAAAATTTTTTTGCTCTTTTGAAAAATGGATTATTAAGAGTTAGAGTTAAAACCATGTTATGAATTTTTCAATAACCAAAAGGAACATTATGTTGATTAATATACATATAAAGATTCATATCAATGATGTATAATCAACTGAATTAATTAAAGGATATGAATTAAAATGGTTTCATTTGTAAAAGACTGTTTAAGTATAGACCAATGTTTCATTATGAAATATAAATATATACTTAGCTAACTTTTTTAGATCATTGGAAAATTCAGGTAAAAGTGGTAAACGTGAGTGATCCACCATGATCCATCAATATTTTCCCTTTAATTTGTTTAAACCCCTATTCTCAAGATTCATAGGCTGGCCCCAGACGCAGATTTTCTGCAATCCATGTATCAAAACATGATTGTACTTTCTCTTATTTGACTTGCCATACTCACAGTTTTGATTTTACCCGAACTGAAAATAAGGCAGCATTTGTACATATAATTTTATTGATAAAATAACTTGTATTCACGAATATTATGGCGGTTTAGGACAAAAAAGATTGTGTAAACACGTGTAAATGAAAAAATGCAGGTTTTTACACCTGAATTGTGGCGATTCGTGTGTTTTATTTTTGGTTGGGACAGATTCATTATGTAAAAACATGATTTGAAGATCCCCTTGTTTTGCACTCCTAGCAAGCATGGTAGAGAGCTGAAATTTGGTACAAATGTTGTCAAGGGATGTATCTACAGATCATGTTTTTACAACTAAGCTGTAAAATCAAAACTGTGAGTGTTAATATATTTTGGCACCCTGTAATTTTTCAACGGCATGAGGACAAATTGTCCGCTGCTGGCTTAGGCGGCACCTTATTAATTAGATGCATTGTATGTACATGCATTTTTGGCTTAGCTTTGGGGCTTTTTGATGTTTTTTTTACCAACAAATAGTCTAATGTTATTGCCTGGTTGGGACCACTGACAGTTCCATCCTGAGATCAAATTCACTGCCAAGTACCTTAACAATAAGCTTTTTTTAAGTACGCCTCGCGACATTAAGTCATTTTTAAAGCACACTAGGCAGTTTTTTAATTTTTTTTGTTGGCTACCCCGGGCGGGAGTCAAACTTTGGCCGCCGTGATGGAAATTCGGCTAGTAACCAACTTGACCACCCTGACTCCCTTGTGACTTTGATGCAAAGGTATTGAGTGCTTTCATTAAAGTCTGTATTCTTGTAAAGTCAGCACTACTTTTAAATATTTAAATAACGTGTTCAAATTGGTGATGGGTCCGGGTCAAAAATTTTTGTGGCTCGGGTCGTGTCAGACATTTATGGTTTGGGCTTGAATTTGGAAAATTCCCCTAAAAATGTCAAATTTTCAAATTTTTTCCCTTCGGGTCAAAAAAAATCTCTTTGGGTTGGGTCAAAAAGTACCCGGGTCAAAGGCGGGTCGGCCTCTTATTTACTGTGGGTCAAAAGTAAGCTCTTGTCAGGGCCCATCTCTAATTCAAATAGAAGCTTTCAAATCTGTCTTAGAATATATATTCATATAAGAATCAGGTTGCCTTAGCCAAGTGGTCAAAGACACCTGACTGTGAACTTAGATCTAAAGTTGCAGGAGCAATTGTTAACCCCAGATTGCAAAAAAATATAAATACAGAGATATGACATTCACGAGGGTAAAAGAAGAACATTGAAAAAAGGTAATCTCCCCGACGGGGAATTGAACCCCGGTCTCCCGCGTGACAGGCGGGGATACTTACCACTATACTATCGAGGATTTAGCGAAAGTAGAATGTTGTAAAATAATTTTTCTCAAATTACGTTAAGAATTTACTTCTATTCAAGACCTGCTCATCTTATCCTTACCAAGTTCTGATAAACATAAGCTAAAATCCCAATTGAATTGTCTCAAAAACACAATCAGGACTCTCAAAATATCAATGCCTAATACTTTAGGAAAAATAAACTGGAAATTAATCGTACCCACATCTTTCACACAAGCATTATTTAACTGGACTACACCCTTGGTAATTCAAACTATCTTGATGGATTCGTGTGAATCTTACAACATATGTTCTATTGAATTAATCTCCAATATCTGGAAGAAAACAACTTACTTCAAAATATATGAATCTTATTTCCAGGCATATTTGAATATTCATCATGTAACTACAATTTTTTTACAGAATATCCTCCCTAGAAAATGATGCTCAAGTAAAAACATGTTTCAAATGAGCAAAATCAGCTAAGTTTTACAACTGCTTCAAAATAATTCCCTTTATTTAAAAGATCAAACTGATTGATGAAATGGACTTTTATTGATTTCGAATAAAAAATTCTTTCGTTTCTGACTAAACACCAAACTCACATTTAAATTAATTGTTTTTGCCTAATCCTTTAAGACATGTGAGATATAAACTACCAATTTTACTTTTCCATACAAATATTTTGAAAATCATTTGGTTATGTTTGATAACCTGTTGACGTCTCTTACTGAGATTACCATCTCATTTGTTGGTTGTTATCAAGGTGACCCAGGGTTCAAAATGCATAATATGATGGACGGATAGGAGAGTAATTGCAACTAAATTAAAAAAGTTGAGAGAACATATGATTAAGCCAAGTGATGAACTTTCCATTCAAGAAAAATTTCAATACGAAACTGTTTAATGATAGGAGGACAGCAGCCCTTTATGTAGGAGAGACTCCAATAAGAGTAGTGATCAATGAGGGTGTTTTCACTTGCTGATTCGAGGAACAAGTATACCCTATGCAGAACTGATATCTATCTTCTATTCTATATATATATATAAAAGGGCACACAGATGTTTGTCTGTTTGTCTGTCTGTTTGTATGTGGAGGGCTAATAGAAATCCAAACCCCTACACCGATCTTGATGAAATTTCACACACACAATCCCACCTGTCCAAGAAAGGTTTTGGTGCGGGTTTGACCCCCGCCACCTCCTCCCTGGCCCTGGGGGGCCTAAAATACTTAAATTTAAAAGACAGATTTTTGAAAACTATTTACAAAACAAAAAATGTTCTGCTGGTTGATAATTAACGTGGGCAGCGCCGGGTACCTCAGCTAGTTATAGGTATAAAAAGGTGTAGGAATGAAATATGAGGTGCCAACTTATCTTGAAATGAATTTAACAGGAATGTTTTAAAAATAGAACATTGCTGTTAAATTTTTGTGAAAAGTGAAATGAGAAAATAATAACCTTAATTGTGCAATAAACTTAAAAGTAAAAACTTGATGAAAGATCAATTTTTAAAGTTATCTTGCAAAACATCTTTTAACTCTTTTTTCCAATTTTATCTAGATATCAAATCAAGTTTTTTAATGCATAATACCCAGAATTCCTTAATTTCTTCATCACTTCCACATGAACCCAGAAATCGAAAACTTAATTTTCAGTAATATTTGCTACTCAAAATCATTTTTCTGGCATTTGGCTTACTCTTAATTAAGATTCAAGTTCTGGGTGAGTCAGTCTTTAGTATTTGTCATCACATAAAAACCATACAAGTTTTAAAGGTCTCACATCAATTAAGAAAAACGTCACAAGCTCAAAGATTCTGGTTTTTTCAAGAAATATCACATTAGTTTTTTCACCATCATTATCTTTACTTTAGGCAAAGAAGAATTAGCTCAAAAATATGTTTTTATTCATAACCTATAAAGAAATTTGAATATTTGGATTGTGCAAATCAATGAGTAAATAACATATTTTTGTACTTTATTTATTAGAAAATGTAAAGATGAACAAAAGAAAAACTTGATGGACAGCTTTCTATTACCATCAACATTTTCCGAAAAAATTTTATTCAGTCGTTACGGGTGATTTCAGGTGTCTAAAGTCGAGCATAAGGTGATTAAGGAAGCCCTTAATCACAAAACTTGAAATTTTTTAGCAGGTTTACCAACTCGCAAAAAAGTAAGTAAGTTAATCAAGTTTCTGAATATTGAGTTTTTTATTCTCCCCTCTGAAAAGGATTTGATTCTCAAGATAATACCAAACTTAAAGTACAAATGTTAGCATGGAAGAAAATACAAACTTTTTACCTCCCTGTCAAAAATAAGGCTGTGTAAGCACGTTTGAATGGATTACTATGATTTTAAGGTGTTTACACGTGTTTAATGGCGGTTTATGACAAAAATTTACACGATCGGCATGTGTATTCATGTTTGCCATGTGTAAACAGGGGCGAGACATGTAAAATGAGGGTGGATATACCTTACAGCGGGTGGATTGCATACAGTGTGTCTTATTTTTGGTAGGGGTATAACCAAGTATTTTAAACTTTCGTTTAATCTTATAGACATAAAATGTAGAATATATTGATGAAATAAAAATAAAATATAGTGAAAAAAACTTACATTGCATTTAGAATTTATTGCTTAATTTATCAAAGATTTTAAGCTTTATACAAAATGTAGGATTACCAGTATCCTTTAAAAGTTTAGCAAATGTATCATTTACAAAATCGCCATGGCTGACTGAGAACTTAGATCTAAGGTCGTGGGTTCAAACCATAGACATTATGTGTGTAGAATGCGCCTCCCTGCCCACGCTGGAGTAAAATTTGCGTTATAGTAAATTTGGGTTTTGCATCCTTGCGGCCAAGGTAGGTCAGCTGTTGGTAAACCTATACATAAGCCAAAAATTGATTTTTATGACCCTTTCTCCCTCTTTGTATCCGATCTCTAAGGTTCAAACCCCTGTCATGCCAACAATTTTTCAACCCTGACATGCCTAAAAAAATCAACAAGGGACTTGTTAGGATTCTGGTAAAAGTGTTGATCATGGATCAATATTGCCTGAGCATATACTGCAAAAGATTATAATTAATTGAAGACATCGCCTTAATTTGCTGAAAGTTTTTTTTGATTATTTGAAAAGTGACTATTTCCTGTTTTTGGGAAATCAATAAAAGTTGATTTTATTAAATGGTTGGCCCTGCCTTTCAACCTATGCTATTGCGTAGGTGTGAGTAACTTGATTTCAAACAAGATTGACAGAAAACTTACTTTTGTGGAGTTAAACTTGCTTTTCTGACCATTTCAGTTGAAACTCTCGTCCTATATACTTGAATCAAAAATTAACCTTTTCGAGCCTACTTCAAATGTAGAAGAATATTGATAAAAATTCAACATGTCATCTTCTCGACATCCTCTTCCATCCTCAGATGGAATGGATGAAGATCAGATTTCGACTTTGGATGGGCAATCCTCTGCCCCAAATGATCGATTTACTATCAAAACAGTTGATGTGGATAAAGATGATGATGTTTATGATGAAAAGATGGATCATCAAAGATTAAGAACAGAAGTCCATGAGCATGAAAAAAAGTATGGGTTTTTCAAGATAGAAATTTTTAATTTCTAATCCTCTCTTTATTTATCCTCATAGGGTTTCCATCTTTAGCCATTTTCTTAATTTAAACAAAGTCTCAAATCCTCAAAAGAGAAATTCAATTGATCTGACAATTGATGAATGTCTTGATGGGGATGTTTTACCAGCTATGGAAAATTACAGACAATCTTTTAGGAGCAACAAGGGTACTTTTGTTTTAGAGCTATTTTCTCTGAAAAATATTTTCAAACAAATAAGTCAGAATGGTCAAGTGGGTTGGTTTGATTGACCCCCCCCCTCCCCCTAAAAAAGGACCATACACTTTCTGCTTTAAATGAACTAATAATTTTGCTAGGCAAACTTTGGAATTGTCAAAAAGTGATGAATCTTGAAATCCAAATTAATGTTAATTCATAATTCATGGCAGGCAAGATGAGGAGGGGGCAATGAGTTTTTCCTGAAAACAGTTTTCCCATTGACATCTTTCCTGAATTTTAAAAATCTTGAATTCCAATTTTTCTTAAAATCAGCGTTAGGGTCAGGTTCAACAATATAAAATTATTAAACAAGAAATGTCTAGTTTACTACCTTTTTCAGGTTTAAGAATATCAGCAAGATTCATTTTGTTTGATTGTATATATTTATATTACACAGGAAAAACTCGCCTTTCTATTGATGAGCTTCTAAATGAATGCCAAGTGGCTGATCAAATTCCGGCTGAAAATGGAGGAGAAGAACGAAAAGCAGGTAACCTTAAATTCAGACCTTTTATCCGGTCCAGAGGTTTCTGTATTTGAATGGTGATCAAAGAATTGAGGGCTCATATCACTGGGATTTTCAAACTTAAGCACTGTCTGTAAAATGTAAAATAAGGATTAAAAGTGAGGCACAATCTAAGATATTTATAAAGGTATCTTAGCAATCCAATTAAGCCATAGATGCCAATATAGACAGTGGTTGATATTAGCAAATGCAGTGCTGCAGTCTCAAGAGTGTTTGAGTTAAGCTGAGAGTGCATGTGTGAAAACCCAGCGATGACTTTCCCAATCAAGAAAAGAATCAATACTGAACTGATCATTGATGGAATGGCAGCCCCTTAGAAAGGAGAGACTTGGATCAGAGACCAATTAAGTTGACCTTAGAGTTGCCACCAGCTGATTGGAGAAACGTGTATACCTTTTGCAGAACTGCTATCTTGATCTAAAAAATGTGGGAATGAAAGATCAAGTGTCCACCTATCTTGAAAAGAGTTTCACAGGAATGCAATAAAAATAGAACATTGCCACTAAAATATCACTGTGAGAAGCGAAATCAGAAATGACTGGAATTGAGCGAATCTTATGTGAGGTCCTTTGTGTTGAGACTTAAAAATAGAAAATGGATGTTTCCTTTTTAGGAAGTGAGCCTATAAAACTCAGCATGATAGAAGGGGTCTTGATGAACTGTTTGTTGAACATTTGGGGTGCTTTGCTCTTCCTCAGAGTAACTTGGGTGATTGGACAAGCAGGTGAATAGTTGATAGTTTTGTCCACTAAAATGAAACTAGCAGAGAATTGCTCTTTGAGAAGGTCTGGCTTATGGTCTAATAATCATCACCCTATGCAATTGTGTCACTTTTCTGACAAGTTTGTCCATGTCTGCTATATGTACAAACGGTCAAATTACTGGAGGAGGACTCTATTACATGATTTCCAGATCTCTAGGTAAAAACTTTGATTGAAAGAGAAAGTTCTTTTGTGATTTCAATGAAACTTTACTTTCCACTAGGCCCCGAATTTGGAGGGGCCATTGGCCTCATGCTCACCTTGGCCAATTCCATGTGTGTTGCAATGGAGACAATTGGATTTTGTGAGTCTTTTTTGGACATGCTGGACCACTATGTCCCTGGATTCGAATCAATAGCAAGTGCTGGAAGAATAAATGATCTGAGATTGCTTGGTGTTATTCTTTTGGTCTTCCTCTTCTTACTTGCCATTGGAGGAATGAACTGGGTCAATCGTGTCCAAATTATTTTACTGGTTAGTGGATTTTCATCAAAATCACTTAAAAGCTAGAGGCTAAAAATAAATTCATCATATTTTTCAGGTTGTTTTACTAGCAGCTCAGGTTGATTTCTTTGTTGGCAGTTTTCTCAGTCCAAGTGAAGAGCAACAGGCCAAAGGGTTTGTTGGGCTTAGTAAAAAGAACTTTGAAGACAACATGTGGCCAGAATATACTTATGATCCTCTCACTGATGAGATACACACCTTCTTCACAGTTTTTGCTATTATTTTTCCAACGTTTGCTGGAATTGATGCAGGAGCCAACCTTAGTGGAGACTTGAAAGATCCTGTGACAGCAATTCCAGTTGGAACTTTAGCAGCAATTGGAATTACATACTTGAGCTTTGCTGTTGTGGGTATTATGTCTGCAGGAACATCTTTGAGATATGCCTCTGGAAATTTGGAAGAATTTCAAGTATAGTCCAGCTTTTCTGTCAACAATGATAAAAAATGAAGATAAGGAGATAATTTTTGTCACAGCTCTTTCAAAGCTTTGATGAAGGCTACAATGGGACTAAGGACTTCAATGTAACAATACCATTCAACAACTGCAGCAGAAGAAACTGTATTTCTGGGCTTATCCCAAGCCAGCAGATGATAGAGGTATCCAATTAACTTTTCAACTTATATTTGTTTCATCAAAGATCAAGAGCTTAGTTAAGAATGTGATGCCTTTTGAATTAGCTCTATTTATTAGTGTTTTGTGGCAGTCCATGGTCATATTTAAAAAGGTGTTGAATCCTAACTAGTTATTCCATCAAAAACACTGTTTTATATTGGTTCCAATAACAATGGTAATGGGCAGGCAAAAGGGCTCAACCTCTTTTTGGCTAGGCAGGAAGCCATTATCAAAATACATAAAAATGATCTCAGACTACCCATTATTAGGGAAAATGGTGTCAGAAGAAAACAAGATAAAGAATTAGACTAACCCAATAAGGAATAAAATCATCTTAATGTAGAGATGGGCCCTGACTCTTCCTGGCCCCAGCCCGAGCATACTTTTGACTTGCAATAAAAAAGGGACAGACCCATCTTTGACCTGGGTATTTTTTGACCCAGAACCGAGAATATATTTTTTGGACCTGAAGCTATAATAAATAGAAAATTTTGAATTTTAGGGGGAAACCATCACTATTAGTGGATTAATTGAAATCAAAAGAATATATACAAGGAAATTCGTTTACTTTAATAGGTTTCCAGCCCTGGGCCTCAAGCTCACAATGCTTGCATCCCTTGCTCATACCTTCCCTCATCATAAGATAAACATTAAAATACCAATTGACTACAACCCCAATTTCCAAAGACACAAAACCAGATAAAATTTAATTCAGAAAAATAGATTAATTGTACTTGTGAAATACTTAATATAATATTTTCGTAGGTTATTTCTGCATGGGGACCGCTTATTTATGCAGGATGTTTTGCTGCAACTCTTTCAACTGCCATTTCGTGTCTTGTTGGAGCTCCAAGAATTTTCCAGGCAGTGGCTAAAGATAAGCTTTACCCATGTAATGACTGAAAGGTTGAGTCTTGGATTCGAATCACCCATACTTGATATTATTTTTGTCAGATTTAAGTGCTTTCTCTGCTGGCTGGGGGCCCAACAACGAACCTCTTAGAGGTTATTGCCTGGTAATGTTAATTGCACTGGTTTGTGTTCTCGTCGGGGACCTCAACCAAGTAAGTCAAAAAAGGTTTTAGACCCGAATCAGTGTCTGTTATCTTGCATTGAAATGTTTTTAGGTTTCCAGTGTTTTGTCAAATTTCTTTGTGGCATCATTTGCCATGATTAACTTTTCTGTTTTTCATGCCAGCATAACTAAAGCTCCCAATTGGAGGCCTACATTTAGGTAAAGGAAACTATACACTTTTGAAAGACATTACTTAATACATGGGGTCGCTGTGGCTGAGAGGTCACAGGCACCTGACTGAGAACTAAGATCTAAGGTTGTGGTTGTGGGTTCAATCCCCGGCCACCCATGCCAGCAATTTTTCAACCTCGGATTGAAAAAAAATCAACAAGGCACTCTCAGTCAGGGTAATAGTAATCTGCAGTGGCCATAAACTTCTATGGTGGGACTCTTATAAAGGTGTGGGTCGCGCATCAATATTGTCTGAGTCTATCCTGCACAAGATTATTATTATTATTATGTTAGGCAAAAAATGGCATTTGTTGACTGCCATTTTAATGCACAGAACCTGACAAAATTATTGGGTGAAATTCAGAGGATTCAACGATTGGTCATACAGACACTCTTTTTTCAACTTGGTATATGTTTGGGAGCACAATGCACAACATCCAGCTCCTTATTCTAGTAGAGACAGAGAGTTCCTTAGGAATCCATTAGTTAAGTCCGATTCTTGGGACTTGATATCAGTGCATTTACTGGCAAATAAAAATAACCCGAACAAAAATAAGACGGTGTTTCTTCGCTATTTTTCATTACAGAGAAAAAAGGGCAATTACGAGTACATTATTGCCGTAATGGTGACTTTTTCTTGCCCTTTTTTTACGCACTGGTAATTGCCCTTTTTCCCAAAAAAGGGTGACCTTATTTTTGATCGGGAATGCCTTATAATTATTTTATTTGTCAAGTAAATTATTTTTCCACTTGAAATTTGTCTTACCAGAACATGTTTTCTCTCAATTATATATATAATGTAATCACTCAAGTCTGAGAAAGAAGGGCAAGGGATTTACCCACCTGTCTCTCAGTATTTAAATCCTGTACACTATCAAACATTTGGATTCTAAAGAATATTGGGGTATAAATGGGGATACCTTTTATAAGAGATGTCCCATGAAGTCTCTCTCCATCTCTCAAGGGATTTAGCTCAGCTCACCAGCTTTGAACCTGCAAAGGTTTGCTGGCACATGCTCCTCAAAAATATCTGCCTTGCAGAGTCGAGGTTCTACTCTTTTCCAATGACCTCAAAGTGGTTTGTAATTGGCCCTTTCTGGTGATACATGTGGTGGCCTTGGCCCCTTTCATTCTGATTGGAGGATCTCAAGGTTGCATTGGTCAGTGACCTGATTTTGTATGCACGCTGAAAGCTGGTTGGCTCCTTATTCATTTGAGTGATATCGATGCATAGAATCTTTATCTGTTTTGTTTTAGGTAAAGGGTTGCTCATCTCATGTGTTGCATCCCCAAATGTAGCTGATCTGTATCTTTTCCTTAACTCGGCGTGATCCTGACTTTTTCATGCATGCTTTCGTGGTTTGGTTCTCGTCTTCTTGTTGTTGATATAAAAGTACCAACGGTTTCTTAATTCTATTTACGATTTGTGGGAAAATTTACCACTTTCAATTAGGAAAATATTTATTATAAAGCCACAGTTTACAATTGTGAAATTGTATAGAAATATTGAACAATATTGTCAGACAAACCTTTAAAAGAT
>Ga0194133_10005675_pt1 | contig 15799 bp, 13 predicted proteins | sample TA2KigOf40mmetaG_FD_155448 | JGI IMG/M metagenome (GOLD analysis project Ga0194133, IMG submission 155448) | Freshwater microbial communities from Lake Tanganyika, Tanzania - TA2015055 Kigoma Offshore 40m | ecosystem: Environmental > Aquatic > Freshwater > Lake | place: Tanzania: Lake...
TTTTACTTCAAGCAAGATAAAAAATAGAAACTCTGAAAGAAAATTTGAATCATCACTAACAATGAAAAAATTCATTTTGTGAGCCTGTTTAAAAAGTTTTGAAAGCTGTAAAGAAAGTGGTTCCATGAATTTAGCCTGAATTTTAAATCTTTGTCAATTTAGGATATTTTTCATTTGATTATTGAATGTTGGTCGTGAAAAAGGAAAATAAAATATTGGTATGAAGCGATCAACTTTTTTTTACAGTGCTAAAGTAGTAACAGTAAAATTTTAAAAAAATTATTCTTCTCTTTAATGGTAAAAAATTGAATTTTATTTTTGATCTCTACCATATAAATTAGTCGTTTTTTAAGTTATGATGATGAGTCAACACTTACTGTATTTGTTCTTTTTAACAGGCCTTAAAGTAGTTTTTTTCTCAATGTTATGTTATCAGAATGGGTTTGCTCATCCAGTTGTACGGTTTGCATTTTCAACCTACTTGGCAAAAAAATGATTTTAAGAGAATGTGACATGCGTAAACAAAGCTTAAAACAACTCAAGTAGAAAAATTATAAACCATTATTTTATACAGACCAGAATCAAGGAAAAAGATGTCTTTGCTAAAACCTAAAAATAATGGGAGACAAAAGATATTCTGATTGTTGATCTAATTCTAAAAGACAGTCTAAATTGGCAAGAGCAAAAAATGATGTTATTTTTATAAAACGACTTTATTCTTCTTCTTAAACAAAATCACACAAAATAGATTTAAAAAAAATAAGTAAGTTAGAGTTTGCAAGAGATTAATACATTCTCTATACGTAATTATGATGGTAAAATCACATAATTTTTGACGTTTGCTGTATGCAATAATGATTTGCTAGTTGAAGGTCCGGTTCATGATTAAGTGACAAAACATCACATTTTTGCAGCTTTTTTGGGCACCATTTTCATGGAAGTTTTTTTGTATTTTTTCATTTCAATCATTGGAGTATTTTAGTGCTTTTTTGGTTTCAATCTTTGCTCCTGATGACTCTGAAATTGCAAAACCCACTCGGCTATATCGCTATTGTCGGTGTCAATATCAATCAGCCAAGGATGTGACTGAAATAAATTCGAAAATTTAAGAGTTTTGTGAAATCTTTTCGATTCGGAGCGACTCTTTCAATGATTCATACCAATAGTGTTGCTAAGCAGGGTCTGTCTTTAGGTTCCTTTTTCATGCACAAATCGACAAAATTGAGCATTTCGTCGGAGAAAACATTCTTTGGGAGCCGTGGAGGAGGCTGAAGAATGATCATTAAACTAAACTTTATTCAACACTATTTGGGCCTTTTCTTTATTAAATACCTCATTCACAATGTACTCTAGTAGCTCAAAAATGGCCATAGGTTTGATGAATTGTTGCTTCTGTGATTTCGGTTGTAAATGCTGAGTAGCAGCTGCAATGTTATCTTCTAAAACTAATGGGCCAAAAATGCGTACGAGAGTATTCTGAAGTAAAATATAATTACATAAAGTATCAATCATCTATATTCTTTGATTGTAAAAAAGGGGTTTAAACTTACTGTATCTGGCTGGGGTATTGGGTATAATCCTAAGCTGATTTCCATAAGTGACAGCCCTAAAGACCACAGGTCGCTTGCAATAGAATACTGCGAGCCCTGAAATTGTAAAAAAAAGGTTATGAGTCGTTGTGAAAACACAACACTTCTTCCTAAAAAAATTAACCTGAAGTCGCTCCGGGGACATGTAACTCCTTGTCCCGACAAATGAATTCGCCATCGAGTCTATCAACTGACCAGATACACCAAAGTCGCAAATTTTGATTTCACCATGGCTATTCACAAGAATATTACTGGGTTTCACGTCTCTGTGTATGATCTATTTTTAAATCATTCATCAATTCTTGACATTTCTTCTTTTATAAATGACAATAAGGACTAATTCAATACCTGAAGCTTTTCTCTTAAATAACAGAGACCACGAAGAACCTAATAAAAAATTGAAATTCTTTCCATCATCTCTCAAAAACATCTGTGACTTACTGCATATGTAACTTTTCTAGAAACTTTTTCAGGCACTCGCCCGCTAAGCCTTAGGATAGAATCGAATGATCCCCCGTCCATGTATTCCATACAGATGTGAATTTCACCATCACTAAGAAGTCAATTCGGTTCAGTTTCAATCTAAATATAGCTATTAAAAATCAAAGAGATTATTACCTGAAGTACGAGCCATAAAATCCGACAATAAAAGGCGAGTTGCACTTATGCAAGATCCTCAATTCGGTTACAATTTGTTTTTTGGTGGCTGGTTTAGCTTCCTTAATTGAATAGAGAAAATAATGGTCTTGAAATCAATTGAAAAGAAGAAAGGCAAGCACAGTGTTAACATATTTCAGCATTACAACTTGACTTAATCTTTACATACTATGTGTATCATTTTCTTTGCCATTATCATTCCAGTCCTTTTGTGACGCACGCAATGAACGACACCTAAATTTACGATAGTTGTGAATAACCTTATTAGTTGAGTCAATTAAAAAAGGGAAAAATGCACCTCCATTTCCTGCTCCAAGCTCAGATAACTTTTCAAAATCTTCATCCACAAAAGGATCAGTTCCAAGAAGTTTCTTTTCCTGTAAGAATTTCTCCAACCGGGCACGCTAAAAAACAACAGGTTTTGACTTTTTGTGGCCTGTTTCCGAAAGCTTTCTAATACATTTTATTACCTGCTTGTCATCCACATCAGAAATGACGACCTCCTCTAGTTGTCTAAAAACATTTTGATATAAGTTTTCATAATTTTTGTCGACTCTCCTTAGTTCTCAATCTTCAGCTCTCAAAGAGTCTGTTGAGAGTAGCAAAAGACGTTAAGAAAAAAAAGATTGGCTCTGGAGACAAAGTGCACGACCAAAAAATTGGAAAAATGATTTTTAATTCATTTCTTTAAAAAATCTGTCTAAGCCAGCAAGGTGGAGATTGTATCTTACAATTACTGACATTTGCCAAATTAAAAAGTGTGAAGTAACAGCTGGAAACTTGTAGTCTGTAGAACTTTTTCTGTTAGTTTTAGCTTACCTTGCAAGTTCAGAGGTAACAGTTGGCGGAGCTGTCGCCAATGGAAGGCTCATGGGTACGAACTTAGGATGGAGATGGTTTGGTTGAACATTGTCCTCAACACACCTATAAGGTGAAATTGTTTTCGCTCCAAAAGTACATTTAATTTACTTTCGATCTTTTTGGGGTGGATGTAACAATTGAATCTTTTTTCGAAAAATCATTTTTAGGCGTACTATCAAACTTACTCTTCGCTTGGTGGCTGATGATGGTTTGGAGAATCCTCTGCAGGGAGTATGAGCGGCAACGGAGGTGGCTTTTTAGATTTCTTTGCGCTTAGACTCATTTCACAATTTGGGTCCTTCTGATTTTTCGGATCACTTGATTGATATAAAATTTTCTATACGAAGTGCAAAAGCCTGAAAGAACACAATATGATTAGTTCTTAAGTTTTCTTGAAAAAGCCAAGATGTTTGCGTTTATTTGAAATTGATGGCGTCAACTATGAAACTTGAAAGAAAATTGTAAAGTTCTAGAATCAATTGTTGTTTCTGATGGAGTGCAATAAGATTCAAGCGCAAAAATGTCTGACCGATTCCTAAAACAAGTAATTTATTTTATTAACTCAGTATCACATAGGTTATTAGTACAGTTAAGCTAGAATATAAGGGTTACCTCAAAGAACAATACAGTCCAAATTTACTATCTTCTGAGTCCAAGAGAGCTCTAAGTAGGAGAAGTTTTGAAAAATTTTGGTTCTCCAATCATGAACATAGCTCGACAAAAAAGAATCCAAAGCCAACGGATACGAAAAAGAATATATTTCACTGTAAAAAAAGGATCATTCTTTGAAGTATTTGTTTTTGGTTCACTTAATAATAACATACATTCAACTTTTGATAAAGATAAAATAAGCTTACAGTTGAAAAAGACCTTTACCTTTTATAACCATTTATTGTCAAACAAAGCTTGAAACTTTTAAGATCTTTTTGATCCAGGCACGTCCCATCAAAGGACAATCCTCTGTAAAAGTATATGGTCGGATAGTCCAAAAGTATCCCGAATAAGGTTGTGATGTTCCACGAGCCTGAACACTTTAGCTCAAAGCAGTCGTTGTCTAAAAAAATTAATTTAATAGGTAAATTAAATGTCAAGTCGACTTAGGCATCATAAAAAGTAACCTTTTTACCTCTATTTAAGTCAAGTTGATCGATTAGGTCCCCTATCAGATCTGAGACGTTTGATTCTCCATCAACAACCTCTGGTTGTGACAAAGCAGGACTTACGTCAACCAGGACAGAAGACTCTTTACAACGTTCGTCAAGTCTTTTTGTAAGAATCTGCTTGTTGTAGACCACAAAATCAGAAGTTAAGACACTGAACACGCCTAAAGACACTGAAATGATAACGGTCTTAAATCGAAAAGGCTGATAAGCGATATATTTTTTCTTAGGTCTCAATCAATCTGGAAAGGTATAATGAACATTTAAGACAAATGTAGGTATTTACCTTCAATGCCGCATATCTTATTGATTTCTGTTGATATTAGGCAAAGTAGGTTTGACCTTGATTCAAAGGAGGCCTTGGTGTTGAAAGGAATTCTTTCCACAAGAAACGAAGGTTTGATTCCTAAAGCAACGCTAGTCAAATTCACGGCTACAAACTCTAACGAGTCTCTTGTAATCTTTGTAAACTTTTCACGTAAAATTTTTTTGATGGCCGACGTAGATACTGACATAATACAGGCCTACCAAATTCAAATAGTCCAACTTAAACCAATAATAAGTAATAATTGATTCAATTCGATTTTCGACCCCCAAAATCCAAAAAAACTGAAACTTCTCTTCGTCTGCTAGGTCACCGACATCTATAGATTGTTGACATTTCAGGTTTCTAGACACGGACACAGGTATATATCACAGCCATCAGAGAGGTGATAAATTTAGAGAGCGCGTGACTGAGCATAAGGCAAGCGCTTGAACAAGTAAAGTTGACCGCCGGACCGGCACGGATTTTTGACAGAAAGCGACCAAAACATCAATTTTTTTAGTAAATAAAGTGAAAAAATTCATAAGAAAATTTGACCTCTGAAATAGCCAATTCATTTTGATAAACCTCATCAAAGAAGATTGTCAAAGAAGCTGCAAAGAAGCCTCGGGCTCCCCATCTCTGATCACAGAATACTACTTCTTGCCTAGCTTATTGCGCACTTTACCCAGAGGTTAGACCTGACTGTACCACTTTTAAATTGGTTAATTTCGTTTGTTGTACCCAGCGTGAACTGTGGTGAGTTCCTCCAGATCCTAGAGAGAAAACAGTATTACCACACAATGCCACTGCGGGTTTGTTTCTTAGGAATCCAGTCCCCCTTTAAATGCTTTCATAATAAGAGATACTCAACAGGCTCCCTGAAAAACTCAGTGAAGGGTTTCCTATAGGCAAGGGCCTAGAGGTTTTTATCTGGCACAAAAATTCCAAACCCTGCTCATTCTTGCTGGACTTTTCTCACACAAACCAATTATTGTTTAAATCCCAGAAGTCCTCCAACCGGGCAGATCTTAGAAAACACCATTTAACTATCCTTGCTTCAGTTTGCCTTCTGACTACAACCTCAGAGAGAGATTGACCTCCTTCACGACAGTGGAATGGATAAAAGCAACAACTTGATTATTAGAGAAAAAGTGATATAATCACATGAGCAACCGAAACCGTCACTATTTCTCACTTAGTATTTGGCCAGAGTTCGAACTTGGAAAAGTAGCTCTCATGAGGACGCCAGACAACCTCTCTCAAACGCTTTTTCTTCTTCTTTTTGTTCTGAACCCCAGGCCCAGGGAGGCTTGACATTCATGATCAGCTTTTTTTTATAATGGAGATGATAATACCCCATAGAAGAGTTATTTGGGTAAAAAGCAGGTCTGAACCTTCCTGGAGATTTCCCCAGGCCTGTACAAAATTTCCTGGGTAATGGTCCAGTAGTTCGGTGAAGAAATTGATCGTCTTAAAAAATTTACAATTATGTTATAAAGGAAGGAGTCGTAAGCTGCGATGAATAAAATGGTCGTGTAACCTGAAAAAAGGCTGTCCTTTTTATACATCTTCTTAACCTATAATTTGTAAAAAATTAATCATGATATATTATTTTTGTAAAATAACTGAGGGCCCAATTGTATCATTTAAGCGTTAGCCTAATAAAAAATATTGGATGAGTGAAAATGTAACGATCGAATTTGTAAAACCGCACGCACCTTTATTAGAACTAACTCCGTGCATTTAAAACTTTTTTCATTATAAATATTATGCTAAAATGTGTAAAAAAAAATTAATACATACTCTGTCATGATCGATTATTTTGATGCAAAGTTACAATTCTGAGTGCCTAGCTGCTATTTTTCCAACCAAATCAGCATGAATTTTTTCAATCTCATCTGCACGTTTCTGAAGTTTTGAGTCTAACCTTTTGCGTCCATCAGACTTTTCGTACTTTTTCTCATGTCGAATATCTACCAGATCAAGTTCTGCCTCCTTAAACCAAAACAAAGCTCAAATAAAATTTGATTTGATCTTCAAACAAAAAAAAATATACCAGGTGACGAAGTTTCTTAATTCTGTGCTCGTAGTGCTTGAGTTCGACCTTGAGCGATGACAATTCCTCTTCTGTAAAATCTGCATCAAGTGCCAATTTCCAGAGGCCTATTAGATTAAAAATCACATTAATTAAGACTCAGAGATAAAAGCGTCACCTTTATCAACCGTGAACTTTTGGCTCTTCAAAGTCTTGGGGGTGCGAGTTTAGGGCGATCCTATGAAGTCGATCATAATTTTGCTTCAGTTCTTTAGATTTTCCATCAAGAGTATTTGGATCCTGTGGTGCCACAAAAAGAGAAAATTAACGTTCTCAAAGAAGATTTAAAATATCTTTATACCAAATATGATGGTGACTCATCTTCATTCTTTTTTATATGATTTGGTTTTGCGTTATCACGTGAAGCCAAAAGAATTTCTTGAAGTCGATGGTACTCGTCAACTTTTTCCTTAATATTTCAATAAATTGTAACAAGACTGAAGCTGATATAGGACACTTATACTAAAGTTAAAGTAGGTAAAACCTGATGGTGAAGAAATTCGCTTTTGAGTATAATTAGCTCTTCTTCTGTCATGCCAGCCTTCTGAGCTTTAAGCCAAAGTTTTTCCAACTTCTTATCCTTGAAAATGTTGGATCTAAACATAAAAAGTATAAATACTAGAAATTACTGAGTACTATCAAATTAAGTGGTTATCATAACAAAAGACATACACTTCAGCCTGTTTTGGTAAATCTTGTTTGAGTTGCTCATCTGCTTGCACAAGCCCAAAATCGTACAAAATTCCATTGAATTTTTTTCTAAATAACGTGTTTTAGTGATTCGACCGAAATGAAACAACCTTCATATAGAAAACATACCTTATTTCTGCTTCTCTGAGCCCATCCTTATCCAGATTATCTGCTTTTAATCGCTTTAAATCAAGATGTTCTTTGTCCTGAAAAGCTTTGATCGAATAAATTTGATAAAATTAAGGCAAGAGTGCTGAAAATTTAGTGAGCATTCACAGAAAACTCGAAGGATATCTTTCTTCGTTCACCTGAATTTTAAGCTCACTAAAGAGCTTTTTTAGCTTACTTTCGGTGAGTTTTGCCCGAGCCTTGTCCCAAATCAGATTGATTTTCTACAATTTGAAGCAAGACGAAATAAGAGCTGGCAAAGCTGGGCTTAACTAATTCTCGAAATAGGTACCTGAATCCGAAATGGATTTTCTAAATTTGCATAATTAAGAACAGATTCTTCTTCACCTTGGTCATCTGTTATGTCGTTTGAGAGCTTACCAAAACTAGCATACGTTAAGAAGGAGAGCGCAAAGAAAATAATTGCAAAAGAAAAATGCTTCATTTCACCAACCACTTCAACATTTGATTGTGGGAAAGAATATTTTAGATACTGACTTTGAGCACATAAGTCTGAAGTCGAAAATACTATAAAAATACTAAAAATTAAAATCCAAATGCTCCGTTCTGAAAATGTAAACAAACATTTCAAATCTGTGGTTAAAAATTCAATTTAAACATTGAGTTTTGCATCTGAACCACAGAACTAGTTTAACGCTGGACCATGATCAGTGAATTAATTTTGTGCATTTAAAATTGAGATATAAATTTGTTCCCCATTAAAAAAAACTAAATAAGCAATTTATTGGTTTTAGAAGCAAAGAGTTCTATGGACAACTCGACGACGTCGCGTTATTTATGAGGGAAAAAAAAAGCAACAAACGTCAAAGTTTCGACAAAGCTCAAAGCTGGACTTGAGAAAATCTTTCCTGTAGTTTTACACCCATTTTACCCTATACTGCTCTGTCTCAATTTCTAGCCATTACTCTTCAGCTGTTTGTTTTTCCTTCATTTCATTCACAAATATGACCTTTGATTATTTGCATGAATTTTTAAGTAACATTCGCTGAACATCAAAGTGTGCCTATAAGAAATTGTAGAAAATTAATGACAAGTTTGCTTTTCCCATGAATTCACTTAACGGTCTCTTTCAGAGACTTCCAAACTCTTTTTCTCAATTCCTCGTGGCGTCCTATTTCAAAGGTGGGTGAGTTTAAAGCTTCATACTCAGAATATCATAAAAAAATACAGTTCTCACTTAAGATTTGAGAGATCAGCAACTGTTATATCTAAAATGTGACCTTCATTTCAGTTCGTGCTGTTCAGACAGTTGGAGTCGGAGGAAATCATAGTGATCAAGGTACATATCAAACGGAAAGTATGAGGGTTAAAATTTTGCCAGCCCTCTCTGACAACTACATGTACTTGGTAATTCCAATGAAGACTTATGTTTGGTACCTCTAATCGGCTCCAGTTGACCTATATCCATTCTTAATAGATTGTCGATGAGTTCTCTAATGAAGCAGCAGTTGTTGATCCTGTGAAGCCAGAGGTCGTACAACAGGCAGTTGAATCTGAGAACGTCATATTAACGACTGTACTCACGACCCACCATCATTGGTTAGAGGTGTAAAAGATAAAGATAAAAAGAGCTTTAAAATCCGGTTTTGTTATCAGGGACCACGCTGGTGGCAATCGCAATATTTGTCAATTGTTTCCTGACTTACGTGTCCTCGGGGGAGACGATCGCATTGAGTGCCTGACAAAGAAAGTTGAGCACGGCTCTGAGTTTAAGATTGGAAGTTTAAATATCAAATGTCTTGCTACCCCTTGCCACACAAGGTTGGGTGAATTAAAAAAAAATGTTTGATGAATTGCCTTACCTTTTTAATTCATTTTAGAGGCCATATATGCTATTTGATCACATCGCCAGGACAAACTCCAGCAGTTTTTACAGGTAACGTTAATTTGGCCGATGTAGATCTTTTAAAGGTGAAACCAAGATATAAGTTCCATTCCAGGTGATACCTTGTTTTTGGGAGGATGTGGAAGATTTTTTGAGGGCGATGGCGAGCAAATGGACAAAGCTCTCAACCAGATATTGGCAAATCTTGATGATAATACAGTAATATTAATTTCACAAAATCAAGGGATTTATATCAGAACTGAAACTGATAAACAATATTTTGAAAATTCAGGTCGTCTTTTGTGGTCACGAATATAGCATTCAGGTATAATAAAACGAAACCTTAAAAGCTAGCTTATATTTTGACCATAAAAATTATTCTTCACCTTGAAAATAACTTCTAATAAATTACCAAAACAGAACCTTAGTTTTGGTCTCACTGTTGAGCCTGACAACGAAGTTATCAAGCAGAAGTTAGATTGGTGTAAAATGAAAAGAGCAAAGAATCCGCCTGAACCGACAGTCCCTTCCACGATTGGTAAAAAATAATTTAATGTAAAGCCTAATTCAACTTTTGAAGCTTTTTTAATCTAATGATTAGTCATCTTTTTTTTTGAAAATTTTTCAAGTCTTTCCACATTATTTTTAGGCGAGGAAAAGTTACTGAACCCTTTCATGCGTGTGCATCAGGCCTCTGTTCGGAATTTTGTTGGAAATCCTACGGATAACATCGAAACGATGACCAAAGTTAGGGTAGCCAAAGACAACTTCAAGGCGCTCTAAACTCTAGATTTCGATCCTCCTCTAAGGGAGCAGTTGGAAACTGCATTTGATTGCTTCTAAAGAGCAACATCCAAGCAAACTCACTGATAAAAACAGATGAAAAATTTATGAAGACTATTTGGTGCCTCATCCATATTGGGAGAAACTACGTATTGAAACATGTCAAATTATATTTTGTAGTTGCTACCAAATGAATTGCACTGTCATTTAAAATGTGAAGCCTTTTTGTCACGTCCCACCCAGAGTTCGACATAAATTCCTATTATCAAGTGTGGTGCGATCGAGATTGGTTTGAACTCAATCGAATAAAACAATAGGTGAAAGTCGCTTTAATTTTTTTGTTGGAAAAGAGGTTTCGAAAAAGGCTGGGCCATTGTGAATTGTATTAGTCAAGTTCAATTTCTTTGAAAATGTTTGGGAACTCTAATGCTCAACAACATCCTGGATCGAAACTTCTCTATTATTGCCACCGAAAAGACTCGAAAATAGCCTTTTTATGTAAACAAGCTGGCATTCAACTTCAATCTGGTAATTCCTGCGACACCCTGACCTACAACATGCGGGTAATCTTTTCTCAAATTCTTACACAGTCCAACTCAATCTAGTAATTTTTTATCGTTTGATTTATTTCTAGTAATATTTGGAAAGTAAATTTCAAGAGGCTTGGTCTATAACAGTCTAAATATTGACCCTACTTCCTTTGAAAAGAACTTTGAAGATTACATTTGGATCATTTAGGACAATATTTTACGCTTTTTAGTCCTTTTTCCACTAGCTATAATATTTGCAGTACTGCCAGATTGACCATATCTCACGGCTTGTTTCAACCAAAATTAAAAAATTAATTAATTTTTTATGCAAACAGTAATTGTTAATCCTAGTTATTGCTAAATATCAGAGACGTCGTGCAACGCCAAAATCAAAACAAATCTTAGTGTCGCGCCAGTGAAAAATCAAAACAAAAAGGAATGTCGATCCATCGAAAAATCAAAACAAATCCTGTCGCGTCATTTTAAAGTTAAAACAATTGAATCAGAAATAAGTCGCGCTGCAAAAATGCAAAATCATCCATCATGCAAAACAAGCCAGAAACTCAGCTACTCATTTTACCTACAATGCTTTAGCATGTATTAAATTGCTATATTTTGTTCAAGTTTTTTTTTGCTGAGAAACAAGGATAAAAATGTTCATTTCAATTGTGGCTTGGCTCGGAGGTCACAGAGCCAGGTTCCTTCCCAAGAATGTGGAACTTCGGACAAAAATATTTTTGTTTTTCAGTCTTTCTTCTTATCCACGTGACTTTTTGAACACATTTTCCACAAATCCAGAGTCTTGCAATGTTGAGTTGACCTTGACTCTGTAGAAAAGCCCAACTTGAGACACGAGGTCAAAATGTCTCGCGCTCAGCTTTCATCCTCCCACAAACCCACCCACTGGACCAAAAAAGACGTGAAATAAAGTAATATATTGAAAATAACGCAGTATGACATTTTATGCATTTTGTAGTGGTATTGTCATGGGCCGTGTTCCACCGACAAGAAGCCTTAGTCTGTTTTTTGGGGCTCCCTCTGGCCCTTTCTGAGGTATTCCTGAATGTAAAATTGCGAGAAGAGGCCAAAAAAGAGGGCCATGAGGAGACCCGTGATGAGGGAGAACTGCCAGGGGTAGCCGCATTCTGATACGCCGAATACAAGGATCATGCATTTTACAAACACGGCGGCAAACTGAAAAAGGCGAAGGGGTTAGCCGTATCATTCGTTATTGTGAATTTACTTTTTTGTGAATGAAGCGTCACCTGAATCATCTGAAATGTGGTCAGATACTTTTTCCACCACAAATACTTTTGCACGTGCGGTCCGAGAGCTGCAAGAAAGTAGTAGGAGTACATGATGACGTGGACCAGCGAGTTGACGGTCCCGCCAAAGGTGTCGTGGCCGCCCGGGAGCCACCGCACCAGGGCCCAGCTATAGAAGGGCATGACACCGTGGTGGACGACCTGAAACAATCGCACTCTATATCGGAGAGCGTCGAAAGCCGTCACACACTTTACCTGGAGCGTTGAGACGTGGCCAAACTTTTTTCTAATCATGAAGAAAAAGGTGTCGGCAAATTCAGTAAATTTACTGAGAAAATATATATACGTCACGACGGCCATTCGCATCCCGCTGGAGTTGGGGTCCGAGGAACGCTCAACATCTTGGCACACTGAAAAATACATTGGGAGCAACTTTATTCCATTCCAAATCCCAAAGGATCGGACACTACTCACCCCAACTGTAATGGTTCAGCCAGCCCGCCAGACAAGCCTCAATAAAAATGTAAGCACTTATGACAATTTGAAAAATGTTATAAACTTGGAGTGTTTTTTTCATCTCCATCGGCTGCCTGTCTCGCATGAGAGTCGGTCCCGCGATCGTGGCCATGTAAAAGTAAGCCGCGCAGAGGGTGAGCGTGGGCCTAGAAAGGTGAGTATGTCTTTCAACAATCAACATTTCATTAACAGAGAGGTACGGGACGGCTTACCAGGGGCTATTCATGAGGGGCCAATCGTCTACCCTCTTGTCGCGTCGCTTCCAGAGGTCGTCAAAAAAAGTCACCACATCTAAGAAAGCAATGCGTCTTAAAGATCTATTTCAATTTTCAAAGTCAATCAGCTCTTTTACCTGAAGACATTATTGTCGACGATTATGTATGCGCTGATTAATTTTGGATTTGGTCAGACAACTAACCTGTTGATCCTCCCTGATTCGGCGCTAGCGACTGGCGCTTGTCACGCTTCACAGCGACACAAGACCATGTGTGCGTTTTGTACTTTTGTATTTGCAGTTGAAAATCGGGCCATCTTGAGGCCCCCGCATACTGACCTTCAAATCGCGGCGACCGTCGACTTTTTTACGTCAGATAAAAAAGGATCATTTTTCGAACCCTCAGAATCGTTAGTTACTTTGATTTTTTTCGGTCGTGTCACCTTGATGACCAATTGAAACAATTTTATTGTTGGCAATGTAGGTGATAAAATCTACTTTTGCAAAAAGATTTGTCGCTCTGCAGCTCGTCGCGGCGATTTCGCCAGTGTGTTCTTCCCCGACACGTGGGCGTGGAGCGCCGCGCGGCGTGTTTACTGTTTACACAAACTTGTCTAGTGGCACCATGGAAAAAGTTCAAAGGTCCCAAACGAAACAAAGCACGTGAACAGTTACTAGGCAGAAAATAAATAGGCCTTTTTTATAGGGAATGTAAAAAAATGCTTCGGACATGCGGTTGCCACGAAGAGAGGAAGTGGTGAACAAAAAGAGACTTTTGTTTTATATTAGAAAATTTCAAAAGATTTATTGTCTTGGCTTTTAGAACATTTTTTCAAAAATAAAGAACTAATAAAGGCTGTTATTGGTTGGGAAATTTTAGAATGCCTCAAGCTTTTTAAATGATCTATTTTTATATACTTTAGAAGAATACCTCTAATTACACACTGAGAATTTTTAGATATAGTAATGAAATCCAAAACAATTGAATTTGTAGAGGGAATGAGGGATTCTTAGAAAAATTTTATAGCTCGGATTCCTTTTCTGTCACGGGTTTCACTTGATCGAAGAGCTTGAAGTCTAGCGAAAAAGAAAATATTATGTTTCTAATAGAGCTGAGGCGCACAACCACCCTACCAACCATCGGCAGGCTCTCCTTAGACCATACTCAAACTCCTGCAAAAAAAAAGGGTCAAGAAACGGCCCAAAAATGGCCTCACAAATCAGCCCTCGGAGATACAAATTTTGGGGACATTTGATCGTGAGAACAATCTGGTGCAGTTTAGACTCAGGCAGTGTTAATGTAAGATCAACACTTTGTCAGTCCTGCCGTAGCCATTTAATTATGCCCAGGTGCCACATTATTACTACCCCCGACTCGGAGTGCCTTGTTGATCTTTTTTCGATGAGGAGCTGAATAATTGCTGGCGGTGTGGCTAGGCATTGATCCCGCAACCTTAGTTCTCGGTCGGCGGTGCCTTTGACCACTCGGCCACGTCGCCTGAGATGCTCGATTGAAGGACAGTTAGTAGGGCCCTCAGCTACACACTACCCCAACTTACCTGATGAGGAAGACCGAGCCTTCGGTGTTCACAACAGGCTACTCAAAAAAACCAGACTTTTGATACGTGTACATCGACGGTTTTAATCGACCCCCAAAAAGAACAGTCTGGCTACCTGGACTTTCAGCAAAACTTGCTTTCAAAAAAATGAAAAATCAATCATTCCACCTTTAGTCACTTGTTTGGAAAATCCAACGAGACATTTGGAAATCTTTTAAGATTTACTTTGCCGTTTGACCTGCTCGTTCTTAGAGACGGCCTTTTCCCTACAATTAGTCGACGATGATTTAGTGATGGTCAAAAATTTTAGAAAATAACTAACAAAAACTGAAACCGATGAATGGATTTTATTGTTTGATCAAATGAAAGATGATGAAAACATGCAATCAGGTTTCAAATTATCTGCAACTGCCAGGTAAAGAGTTTCGTTTACCGAACAGAATATTTGCCAACCATCAAGGAAAAATAGTCAACTTAACATATGTTTTTAGTTAATGCCTTCTGCTTCGTACATCTTTTCTGGGACCTTTCACAAAAGCCCAGTCAACGGAGATGGTATTGCCTAAAATGTCTGCTCCGTTCTAAATAAGAAAAAGAAATGACGTTAAATTGGAATCTTTTTTGGATTAGAAAAAATGTTTTCAATCCACTTTAAGTACATCTTTCACATACCAGATCCTCTTTTGCACCGAGCGCCTCTTTATATGTTTCAAACTCGACAAATGCATAACCCTTTAGAAAGCCAGTTCTGCGGTCAAGGTTGAGATGAATATTTTTGATGTCACCGAATTCAGAGAACTTATCAGTAATGTCCTCCTCCTATTTTTTATACTTTTTGTTAGCAGATTTAAAGAAAATCCGTGTCAAACGGTCAAAACTATTTCTATGAATAAATTTTTCATTCAGTTTGTCAAGTGGTGCTACCTGTGCTTCCTCATTTATTCCAGTGACAAAAAGGATCCACCCTTCGACGGATCTTTGTGGTCCTGGCTCCGAACTGTCCCCATTATCATCTGCATTGGCCTTCAAATAAATAAAATTGATTAGAGGGAATTCAACAAAGTCATCAAAGCAAACATACCAAACGATCAAAGTTTCCGTCAACATCCATTTCATCTCTCCTTCCAGCTCCGAAACCGCGGCCTTTGCGCACCCTATACCATCAAAAATCTTTAATAAATTTTAAGCTTGTGAAAGAAACGGTTGTTAGATCTATGTTAATAAGTTGAGTTTCAAAGTTATCAGGATGAGTACCTCGCTTTTTCTTTCAATTCGCCCAAGTTATCTTCGTCCATTTCCAGATAATCTTCATTGTCGTCCATTTTAAATAAGAACTTATAAGACGCTTTTACAGAGTTTCGATCAAACGAAGTTTTGTTTTCAAATAAAGCTATATACCTCCAATATAAAACAACAATCGCAATTTATCAGCTTTCCCCGCCGCTTACAAGCTGTTTCCACTAATTTCCAGCAAACAGAGAAGGAGAGAACCGTAGATTTCTATGTATTTGTCCACTGCTCTGTATGAGGCTGGAGTGCTGTGTGCATGTAGCTCCTTA
>Ga0194133_10005677_pt1 | contig 15798 bp, 10 predicted proteins | sample TA2KigOf40mmetaG_FD_155448 | JGI IMG/M metagenome (GOLD analysis project Ga0194133, IMG submission 155448) | Freshwater microbial communities from Lake Tanganyika, Tanzania - TA2015055 Kigoma Offshore 40m | ecosystem: Environmental > Aquatic > Freshwater > Lake | place: Tanzania: Lake...
GAGGTGATAAATTCATTCACAGCATTTGAATTCAGTTCCTGTTCTTGTGAAAGTTCTAAAGCTAGGATACATTTGCCAGTTTCAAATTATTAACTTTTTGATAATAGAAAATGAAAATTATCCCAAGTGTTTTTGAAACAAGATTGATACATAGAAAAATAAATCATTTTGATAAAAATAGATTCTCAATTTCAAATATTAGAGCAACAAAATGAACAACTGGGAAATCTTTTTTTTGATTGAAAAGTAGAATATTGCTTTGTTATTTTTAATTTCCGACTGATTTGAGAAAAAAAAAATATCTTCTTCTACCCTTCCTTACAAGCATTTTCAAAAGTTATAAAAAGTTGAAACCATTTTTCTTTTCCTTGTTTGCATTGAATGGGAAGAAGAATCAGAAACCTAGTTTGAATTATAAATCCACCTTTCTAGTATAATTTATTCATACAAATCACCAATACAAGTTGAAATTTTAGTAAAGGGCAGAATTGGTTTGCTCAAGGGAAGTTTTTTCCAAATGTAAAAACTTGCCTCGTTGGGGCTAGATTTTTAAAACCTTAATTTTATGGCGAAAAGTAAAATTTTTTAAATATTTTTTTTTTCAATTTTAAAGTGTTAGCTATAAAGCTTAAAAACTTTTGCTTTGAATTGATAATTTATTTAAAACTAAATCAAGGTTTGTCCAGATTGTTTTAATAAATGAATCCCAACTTTGAACACAAATGACAAAAAACAAAAATAATAAAAAGTTTATTAACAGATAGTTTGAGTAAAATATTAAGTTTGTATATTTATAGGTTATCACTATGGTTTCATTCATTAAATGCATTTGTTGATTCAATCAGATGAAAACAACAAAAATTGCAACTTTAATAAAAACCAATTTTCAAATGATTTTTGATCTCCAACTTTTTTTAATGTTTCAGAAGTCCAAGAAGGGGCTTGCAGTTTCAAATTTTGAGATCAAAGGAAAATTGTTAAATCATGAAAAAATGGGAATATTAGGTCCTTTTTTGGCAATAAATCAAGATTAAATTTTTCAAGTGGCATTGTGAAAGTCTACACAAGCAAAGATTGTTGATTAAAATTCTTTAGTATAGAAACAACCTTCATATCCCAATTAGCCCTTACATTCAACGAGAGTCTTCTTGGTAAGTTGAGATCCCTTCATCCTTCAAAAAAAATTTATAAGCTTGATCATTCCTTAAGAATTTGAGTCTTGTTATTCAAAACACATAAACACTTTTGAGTTGCCAGGGGGTAGGTGAGTGTAATTCTAAAAGCCCTCAAGCTTTGTTTACTGGTAGGTTATAAAAGTTCAGTATACAAAGCCATAGGCAAAATGGATGCTGATCAAAATTGTGTGGTTACAAAGAGAAAAACATTCAAACTTGCTTTAAAAAGTTTAACATTTTGGAAAAGTGATAAACTTTTCGGTTAAGAAAAATATTTTTGGGTTAATTAATCTTGTCTAAAGTCAGAACTGATGCTTAAAAACAATCAACAACAGATATGAAACTAACTTTCCATTAACCATTGAAAGGAATGACAAAAAGAGTCTCTGGTTGTGATTAGAAGGACTTTCAGACAAAGCTTATTATATTAAAGTTTTGTACATTTTTTATTTTCTTTTCTCTTATGCTAAAGCTATAAATTACCAACAGGCACAAGGCTCTGAGCAGAAGGTTTTCAAAGGCAGAAGAAATCTTGTGCGAATATAAAAAAGCACTACTTGGTTCCTGTTCTGCTTAATTTATTCAGAAAGTCTTCTTTGAGCATTTCCATAAGGTGTTTTTTCAAGACCTTTTTTACTTGTTTGAAAAAAGGGGGACATTAAACAAAAAAACCTTTTTTGATGCTTCAAAATTTCTGCTGAGTTGTTTTAAATCCACTCAATCAATTGGTTGAAAAATTCTATTTCTAAATTACTATATTAACTAAAATGAAATTCAATTATATTTTGAACATTCTTGATATTTCAAAAAATAAATTGAAGATTCAAACTTATTTTCCTGTTTCTCTTAATTCTTTCATTCATCATTTTTATCCACTTTGGATGAAAATTTTGTGGTTCGGTCGTTACTCCTTTCGACTTTTTGGTCCAAAATACATTTCCTGAAAAGATTTTTTTCAGTTTTTTTTAACGAAAAAACGTTTAAAAGACCCCACAAAAGATATGTTTTATGCTTTCTGATACACTTTTTGATGCTCAGATAGGAAGGATTGACTTGTATTTTTGTGTGTGTCATGTGTCAGGGATTGGGATGGCAAAGCGGAGACAGTTAAACTCGTTTCCTCTCATTTAAAAAAGAAAAAAAAGGTTTTGTTGAGCCTTGTACAATTGTTGATGGATAAGAAATTGCATGAGTTTGTGAAAAAAATTCTTGAAAAGTAAGAAAAGCTAACAACAGCGTTAGGAATCATATTGAAGAAGATTGAAATAGATATTTTTACAAAGGGTAAATCATAAAAGCCTTGTTTATGGAACAATAAATGGGCCCCCTTTTTGATAGTTTATTGCATTGAAGGCAACTATAAAAGTACTTTTGCTCATTTCTTTCATTTATTAATTTTTTTTTTGAAAAAGATACAATAAATATCTACTTTGTATAAAAGGAAAGATTAATGACATCTAGATTCTGTCAAGGTCCTCATTGCTTGAATGGATGGGTTTTTATGCACTAATTACCATTAAATATCAAAAATTGAATTTTTTTTACAAAAAAGAATATGTATAAAGTTTCATTTCATGCAAGATGCAACTTGGATCAACACCAAAAGTCTTACCATTTTTACAAAATATTTATCCTATCAAAACAGATGACTGTCATTTCCTTGCCTGGAGCAAAATAAGTGCAGTTGGAAAATGCCCTGAAAAGTCTTCATTGAATTTCTTGAGGGAAATAAAATTGTTTTGTATGTGTAAATTTATGAGTAACTATCCTCAAATTCATGCTTCACAAGACCTAAATAGCACCCAAGTAGACTTGGTAATGTAATGGCTGGTTTGAATCATAGGATTGAATAAGAAATACAAAAAGAGTTTTTGGCTTTTCTTTTTCCATTTAATAAACTAATTTAGTAAGTCTAATTTTTTGAACCAAACTCTTTTTTATTTAGAATATGGAATTAACATTTATATGTTGTCATAAATCTAGATAAAAAAATTTCACTTATTTTCTCCAATTTGTTGTCTGTGTTTTTTTTTGGAGGTTAAAGTTGAGAAAATTTAGGATTAAGTTTCTCACAAAACTTTATTTATTTTTCCTTCTAAATTTCCTTAGAAGCAAATATAAAATTTTACTTTTTTACAAGATAAAAGGAATATTTTTTCTAAAAATGTTTGACTTTATATAAAGAAGTAAATTTTGTGCATCAGTTAGGGAAAAAAATATGCAATCATTTTTTTCATATACAACTAACTTATTTGACAGTTTGTTTTATTTTCAGCTAACATATCCAGATTATATGTTCTTCGCTAATTTTAACACTAGTCTTGTTTAAGAGCGTAATTCTCAAGGTAGAAGAGATGCCCCCAGCTAAGCTATTGAAAGCTTTTTCAACCTCTTTTTCTTCCTCATGTAGATTAATCATTATAGAACAACGTCTTTTGGGAAATCGTCGCCTCCAACCTATTAAGATAAATAATAGACTGTCAAGAAGTCTGCAATCTTTCATTTCTGAGAGTTTTTGTGTTTGATTTATAACGACCCCCATTCAAGAGACTAAAAAAGTTTGGGACTCCCCTTATTTGAAATGACATATTCGACACTAAAGATAGCTTAAGTTGACAAACTTTTGCCAAATTAAATTATCAAATCAAATAAAGGATTTCAAAAAGTAAAAATATAAGGCTTTATTTTAAAGTGTTTTTTAACAAAAGAAAATGCCTTTGAAAAAATCTCCCTTGGGACCTTGTCTTGCTTGAAACTTCCTTCTTTTATTCCAAAAAGCACATTGTAAGAAGCTTCAACAATTTTCAAATAAAATATCTAAGCACCAGAACAAATTGAAATATTTGTTACAACAGGAAATGCTTTCAGATTTTTGCTCACTCACCATGTTGGATATCAGAGGGCAGTGCAATCCAGTAATAAAACCCAGTGAAAGTGGCATTGCAAAAAGCTACAATTTCCTTTTTTTTCTGCAGATTGGTCAGTACAACAAATGTCTAGCCTTTTTGTATTTTGGAAAAAGATCTATGGTGTAAAATTTCTAATCATAACTTTATTTCTAAAAGTGCTATACCTATGTACCCATTTTCCTGTGTCCCTCTTTCACACACAAACCACCATCCCAATCTCCACCAAATTTTGTACAGACCTTCACACCAACTCAGGGAAGGTTCTTAACACAAGTCTGACCCCGTCAACCCAACCCCCTAACCTCGGGGTACCTCAAACTCCAAAACCTTTACAGATCACTGTAAACCTTGATATACAAAAAATGCATGAAATTTTTAACGGGCAGAGCCAGGCCCTGTGTTGGTTATTTATTATACATAAAACACCTTGGGTTTAGAATCTATTTTCTTCAAAGAGAGTTTCTCTTTTTACTGTAGATTGAGAAACTCAGACAATAATTAAGTGAAAAATTTAAAAGATTTAGTTTTCTCAGAATCTATCACCAGGTCGCTCTGGCCTAACGGTTAAAACATATCTGATTGAGAACTGGGAGACTGGGGTTCAATTCCCAGTCTGGGCAAAATATTTAACCATTGGATTTGCCTTAATTAAACATTTCCAGCGTAGATGATTATCTCAGTCAGGACTGATTGTTGTGCAGATAGTTGTTAAAAAAATAATTGTCTAAGCTCTTAATCTTTGACTCATAATTATTATCAAATACAATAAAGTGACTATGAGACCTAACTTTCAGTGAAAGAATTGTAGTAAAGTCAACACCATTAGGTGTCAGAATAATTAGTTCCTTAATAAAAAGCTGTCAATCAATCAATCCAGTGGAGCTTTAGGTACACACAAGCCACTTTACCAAACTCTTTGAATTGTGATATCCAACATTTGACTTTCACACAAAAGTAAGAGAGACTTTGAAAATATAAGCCTATTTTATAGAATTAAGGCTTTTTTTTGAGTCAGCCTCCCATAATGTCAAAGCTTGAATAAATCAGGATCAACTTCTACATAGGAAAGTATTTTCTTCTCAAGACCTCAAAAAAGTTAAGTGGTATTTTAAGATTCAAATACCCCTATGCCATTCAGATTTCAAATTGAATATGGGCCTATAAATCTATTCATGAAGCCAAAGGGTATTGTATAGATCTGAGGGATCAGATAGGTACTTAATTTAATTTACTTCAGGCCTCCGTTGTATTTGTATTTACAATCTTTGGCTCCATCTTAAAACACAGAGAACATCTATATTATACTTTGCAAGAGCCTGGTCTCACCAAGTTTGAGCTCAGGGACTTAGTGAGATAAGTTTGCAATCACATTTATATATAAAAGTCAAAAGTAGTTACTGTACATTACAAGGTCATTACTAATTTGTCAAGAAGATTTTTTTGCCAAATGGCTTGTCAGATATGAAAAAATTGTCTTTTTAAATTTATCCTAATATAGTCGTTGCTATAGTTTCCTAGCCAGTCAAAGTTTAAAACATTAAAACAGTCGCCAGTCTATTACTAAAACATTGTTTTCCAACTTTTGATCTGGCTGCATTAAAAAATCTGCATTTTTTGGCATTCTGTCATTAATGCACATCTTTTGTCTTTGCTCATTAGCAAGTCTGGTTGTTGACCCATTTATAAGGCAAATTGCAGTTGATGCCACTGAGTATCTGGCCCATTGTGCCAGCATTGCTCTTTGAGAGATTGTGTCAAGAATTGGTCTGGAAATTTGTTGCTTCGGATCTTTTACTGCAGCTCTCAATGCTCTGTAATGTAAATTGTAAAGTTTTCTCCCGCTCTGACATGGAATATCAGGAGTCATCCACACCGGACTTGCATAATATGCCAGTCCAAAATATTGAGATGTGACCACCTTTAATGCGCTTTCCTGGTCGATCCATCTCCTCAGGAACTTCATCTTGTTCACCACTGTTGCAGACCATCAAAAGCAACTTCACCCCTGCCAAAAAAGAGCAATAGTGCTTTTAAAAAGTTTAATGGGTCATAGGTTCAAACCCTGGCGTGAACCTCCAGGCAATCTTAGACCCTGGATTGCCACAAAAAATATTCCCAGTCAGGTTTAAAAGTGTGTCTTTAAGAGTTAACTTTGCAAGGTGTAAAATAAAAATTTCAATTCAAAATATTAGTTTCAGCGAACCTATCAAAAGGTAAATAAATGTATAAGTGATCCCATCAAGGGTAATTAATATATATATACATATAGGTGTATAAATATAAAATTTTCCAACCTCTTTCTTTAATGACTTGCATGTATGTTACTTTTGTTCTGTTGACAGTGTAAAAGAAGTAGAGAAAAAAGAAATATTTTTATAGCTCAATAATAATTTGATAAGTCAAAGTTTAAAACACATCTGACATGCTCCCATTGAGGAGGGGCTTTAAGCAAAATGGATGTGTCTATTTTGATTCAAATTATGGAAATGGAATGTATTTGATGGTGATAAGGGATTATGAGGTGCTTATGAAAATGAGGAAAAAAGAAGGTCCTTTAAGATGATGGAAAATATTTATTCTGAAAAACTTCGAATGAATTAAAAGAACTTTTTTTAAACAGTCATATTATCTGAATATCAATTGGATTGCTTATTCATTCATACCAAAAAGCATGAATCACATTAAGACCCTACAATTCAGATGGAAGAAAATTTATGCTAAATGGTGAAAAAAGAAGTTCTTCAATTTTTTTTTGACAAAAACTGTTTGTCAGTCGAAGTTTATATTCCCTGCCACTTGCCACTTACTTGAGTTTGTTTGAAAAACTTTTTCCATCCTGTATTCAAATCAAGAAGTTTGGGAATGTGAATAAGATTCTATACGAAAAAGAGCCACTTTTTGTCATGACAATTTAATTCAATCACCTTTGAAAAGGCCAAAAATTGAAACTAAAAAAAACGAAGTCGCCATTTTCGGTCCACGGTTGATTGGAAAAATAATTTTTGATAGTAAAGGTCAAAAATTTTTCTGTACAAGAAGCCAAGAAAATTCTCTTAATTGTCACCCACCAATCAAGGAAGTCGATATTTCGTCATTCTACAAAGAGAATCTCTTCCAAACAGTTCTGTCTTGTGTGCCAATTTTTTTACAAGTTCTTGAGTTGTGACTGGAAAGCAAATTAAAATGGCCTTCCTCAATTTGGTCCTCAAACCAAGAATAAGTTTGACAATTTGAAAAACTTCGACAATATCATTTCTTGGTTCAATTCACACTTCTCTGCAAGAATTTTTATTTGAAAATGGGAAATCAGTTGTACCTTTTTTGATACAATATCATCTTACTGGGAATAAAAAAAATTTTTCCTCTCTAACTTTCTTTTTACTAGCATATATGTAGTAAATCTTTTTCAAAATGCCAGAATCTAGATTTGAATTTGCCATTTGGTAATGTTTGTATCATTTATAAAACAAGAATGAATAAATATTTGAACATTTTTCCACTTTTTTTTCTCTTTTCAACCTCTTCGTGTGGTCTGACAAAAACTGTTTGCCATTTTTCCTCCCCTTTCCCCTAAGATGGTGGCCAATCATTCCTTCCATTGTCATTTGCCTTTGGTACAAAATGAAAAAACTCTACAGTTTTTGGCAGCCAAAAGTGGTTAATCTAAAAAATCCGACCACTAACCTTACACTGTTAATCATCTTTACTTTCCTTTTCACAACAAAAATCGTACTTTAAGTGATCAATTTGACGTCAAAGAAAAACCCAAACACATAGGCAAGGATTCCTTTCGTCCAAAACTAATTTTTCTTTTCACTCCATTGGTTAAGGCTTAAATCAGTTTTTTCATCTTAGAATTGCTTGATGGCTTGGCCACAACCTCTAGCCCTACATTTTCTTTTTCATCAATCTTCACTCTACACTGAATGAATGACGAGCCATCATCCTTTGCCACTAATTACACATGAATGAAGAGCCTTGAGTAATGAAAAAAGATTGACACTCAAATAGCATTAAAAAACCATGCATGTATGTCTCTGTTAATGTAAATCTGTGTTTCTTACTCACCAAGATTCTTTACAAATAATTTGTTAATTTCGCTGTGGCCTAACATTTAAAGAATCTGACTGAGAACTGGGAGACTGGGGATCAATTCCTGGTTTGGGCAAAATCTTTGACCCCTAGATTTGCCTCAATTAAACATTTCCAGTAGATGATTATCTCAGTCAGGATTGGTTGTTGTGCAGATAATGGATAAAAAATTAATTGTCTCTTAATCTTTGACTCATAATTATTATCAAATACAATCAAGTGACTGTGAGACACAACTTTCAGTGACAGGAATTGTTGTAAAGTCAATACCTCTAGGTGATAGAAAAATCAGTTCCCTAACATAAAGCTGTCAATCAATCAATCAATCAAAAAGTTTACGAAATATTTTGCTATTGGCTGGCACCAATTGACCAGCATGCACCTGGATCAATTAATATTTTTATCATACATGATTGTCCTCTACTGTGATTGCTATACCTTGATTAAGTAACTCAAGCCTTGACCATTCATATTTGTATTAAACCTACATAAATTCAAGAATTTGATGGAATAAATCAGTAAGCATATTATCATTCTTTTGATTACTGAGATTCAATCATTTATCAAAATATGATCATGAAATTCTTTTTTTGTACTGCTCCTGATGGTTAAAAATAGTAAGGAATTTAATAATGGTTTTGATGATGGTTTATGATCCTTTTTTAGCTTGTAAAGTAATATTTTCAGATTTCATTTGAGAATCAATTTCAGCCTCAAGCTTTGATCTTTTTTTTTGCTTTCGCGTCTAGCGAAATCAATCATGCAAGGCACTTTGATTATAGGCTGGGAATCAATTTTTTGTGAATTTTGTGGCAACCAGGGGTCAAAGGTTGCTGGAGGTGCTGGGGTTTGAGCATTTAAATTTAAGTTTAACTTTCAATCACTGGATATTGTGTACTTCATAACATAAAATAAAGTGTAAGGAATTCATTTCATGGATTACAAAAATTGAATTCTAAGCATTTACTAAAGCAAACAGAAACAAATTCATGTAAACACAAGAGCTTTTATGGCAATATTTTGGTTTGAGTTTTCAATCAGATCCTTCAATGAGAATGTAAAGAAATGAAGAAAATCTAGGAACATTTTGCAAGGATAGTTCCTTCGACATCCGAATCAATTTTCAAAATTGGATTCCCTATCCAGAAGCAAGTTTTTATATAACCTAGAAAAAAAGTTTGAAGTTCAACCTTATTTTATCACTTTTCTTTCAAAGACTTTGTTTTTAATATTTTGAATCCCCTTCACACCACATTCATATGCTTTGAAAGCATTTTTATTTTACTTTCAGATACTTTGAACTAAATTCAAGGATGGAAATAAAATAATTAAATAGGACAGTATCGTTTCCCATTAATAGAATGGTTATTGTTATGTAGAAATCTTTGGATTTTTAAGGCAGCAGCATCAACTCTTCTTGCTACTCGGACTTCCTTTCACTTTTTTGTGGGAATTTCTTGCTTCCTATTCTTTGGTACAGCCTCTTCCCCAGCAAAACTAAAGAACAGATGAAGAAAAGAAAACTGCACTTTGTCATTCTGAATGAGAAAAAAATGTTGTCAGCCAAGTCCTCATAAACTTTGATATTGTTCTAGGCATTTATAAAACTATATTTTTTACAGCTATAGCTTACCTTCTTATAAAGCAATTGCAGAATTCTAACTGCAGAAACTTGAAATTGCAGAAGCAACAAAGCAAACATTTCATGCACTTCATAAAATACTTGAAAGCTTTTTACTGTAGATCTGAAAGAAGACTATTTGAAAATCATGTTTGTTTCAACAATAGAATTGAAGAAATGCAATGGCAATTTTTTCACATCATCTAATGGGAAATATCTATTTTCATTGCTTGGTTGTGTGTAATTTTATTTCATGTTTGTTTCATTTGTGAAGGCAAGCAGCAAAAAACTCCAACAGAAAAAGTCATAAAGGTAGAAAAAAATCTGATAATAAAAATAAGCTACTTTTTGGTAAATATTATACAAAACCAAAGTTTTCTTCAAATCAGGACAAGTCATACAAAATTTCGAGTTGGAAAAGTAATTCAAATATCTTTTTTGTATCTAATGAAGAGGTCGAAATTTTCTTACTAAAATACTTTGAGGTTTCTTGTCAAATAAATTGTGCAATCAAAATGCACTAAACTTTTTCCATTTTTTCCCAAATCGTCAAACTTTCTGTGGTGATTATTTTTAATCTTTAGAAGTGAGATATTTTTCAAAAATGAGCTGGAAAAAGATGGAATATGATTTTGGTAAACAAGTTTGACAAATAATAAAGCAACAGGAATGGAATTACATCCAAAGAGAGACAAGCAAATTAATTGTCTTGGAAAACTGTTTTTAATTGCCTTCTGTATCCGACAGAATGTTAGACAGCTTTTTTTCTTTTACTTTTGGTCAAGACATACTGAAAAAGATGGAAGACAAAAGCTTATTTCTGTTCTAAAAAGGATATTTTCATGAAGATTTTTAGGGGCATTCATAAATGTACTATGCATATATCTTAAGATCTTTTTTGCATGACCAAATTTTCGACAATATTTTTATTTTATTACCAAAATGAATATGAATAAAACAATTTTATCCATTAAAACTGTGCAAGTTTTTTATTAATCTTTTTTTATTCACTTATTTTCACTCAAGTGAAAAAGATCCTTTGGAAGGGTATTAGTTATGAGGTATACATTTATCAACTTATTTGTGTATTTTTAAAATGGAAATGGAAAAAAATCATACACAAAGCAAATTATTAGTATGTATCTTTTCAAAACATTGATTTGCATAAAATCATGAAACTTATTAGTACATCTCAATACCAAGGTGCAAAAAAAGGGAACAACTATGACAAACTAACTGAGTAATTGTTAGAATCAAATCTTTAAGGAAATACAATCAAGGACCTTCGCGAGAGCCTTGAAAGGAGCTGATCCCATCGGTCACAATTGGACGATGATCCAAACAATGATCAGTGTACTTCTAAATCATAGAAGAATCAATTATAAATGTAAAATCTGTTTTATATTATCAAAAACTTTGGCTTCACAAGGTGGAAAGTCTGACTTACATAGCAATAAAAATCTTAGTTATGGCCTACAAACTCAGCACTGCATTGAGTAAGAAAATTGAAACATTATCCTCACAAGTCAAAACTATTTTCCAAGAAACTTTTGCCTCATATTTTCTAGCTAGCTGAGAAAGATTCTTATGACTCTTTTATGGGGTTAAAAAAAGGCAAGAAGAAAAAGTTTCATCATTTTCCATCAATTTTCTCTTTTTGTAATAATCTTCCATAGCTTTTTTTTTACAAATAACCACCACCATCTTTTGGGTTCTTTCCTTGTCCTTGTTTGAAGATCCAGTTTTATGCCTGGTAATAAATTGATTCATTTTTCTTTTTTAGTTTGATTGTAGTTATACAACGTTCTAGATCTTGTTCTTTTTGGCTTTTGGTTCTTTTCATCAGTTGAGTTGGGTTGGAAGAGAGAATGAGTCTTTTTTTCTTGATGCTTTTCATGATGGAAACTCTTAATTAGTCATTTTGTCGATGATAATAAACACTTTGTTGGGACAAAATACAAGAGAACTTTGAGAGGAAAAGAATGTTGGAAAGAATAGAATAAGGAAAGATGTAGCATCTTAAAGCTGAGGATTTTGTCTAAAAGATTGATCAATTTCTCTATCAGGTCTGGCAAAAAATAAAACTTTGTATCTTTCATATAAAAAATACCTTTTATTAACTTTTTGTTTAGAAGAACTATCCCAATCATTCAGGAAAATAATAAAATACCAAATGAAAGCAGATTCAACTTTTGAGATTGAGAGAATCTCAATTCTGATTCATAAAAATAGTTGGGTAATTTAACTTTGTCATCACAATTTATTCAGTTGAATAAATAAATAATTAGTATTTTGTGCTATTTTTATTTTTTTGAAAATAAAATAATTGCTTAATATGGTATCAAATGCGGTGTTCAATCCTATAAAATAGGAGAAGTATGGTCAAATGTTTGGTACCTTAAAGCTTCTTTTCCACGAGACTGAGATCTAAGGTTGCAGTTTCAATCCCCATGCCAGTAATTTTTCAACCCCACCATCCCTACATCAAATATCCAAAATTTGAATCCTAGAGGGACGAGTTGTGGGGCAGTTTTGTTCTATTCTTGGGCTGTTTCTGATATTTTTTTGTATCTGAACTTGAAAATGGTCCAAGGGAAACCAGGGAACAACCTGGGAGTGGCCTGGGATGGTGGCGGTGCAATCCTGTGACTCAGCCTTTCAATCAGAGGAACGGTGCCCTTACCATCCTGCAAGGCCACTAACCAATAGATGGGGAATCCTGAATCCTGCTTTTGACCACTTTTCAACTCCAAAGGTCCTGATCAGGATATACCCCTTTTCCTGTTCAATATGAAGCAGGTTTGAACAGGATCAATCCTGATTCCTGAATCATCGAACTTTATGCTCATTTAGAGGACATCCTTTTCCCTCTAAGACAAGACCCAGATTAACCGGTTGCGACTCCAGTAACGACAATGGATATCACTTTCAACCCTCATAATAAACTATGACGCTAATGGCAAAGGACCCTCAGGGTCTACCCTTTCCCCCCTCGGGGGAGGCATTCTACATTTGATATCAACCTGTCTGAATGAAAATTGCAAGTTAATTTGAGTTTGACTTACCAGAGATATTTGAATAAAGACTGCTTGCAAGTGTATTGGCAAAAATAATTTTCAAAATGTGGATTGCTGTGGCTGAGAGGTCATAGGCACCTGACTGAGAACTAAGGTTGTGGGTTCAATCCCTGGCCGCACACGCTAACAATTTTTCAACCCCAGATTGCAAAAAAAATCAACAAGACACCCTCAGTCAGGGTAATAGTAATCTGCAGTGACTACAAACTTCTATGGGGGGACTCTTATAAAGGTGTTGGTCGTGCATCAACATTGCCTGAGTCTACACTGCACAAGATTATATTATTATTATTATTATTATTTTGATCAAAAGCTTAAGTATTAAACCGAACTTTATCTTAGTTTTACACTAATTTGTCAAAATCACCTCCTCGCTCACAAGTTTTTGAATCTTATTAAAAGGAATTTTTCTGTTCAGGTATGTTATACCCTAAACAAAAACCTAGTCTACCCATTTCGGGTATATGAAATTCCAGTTTTTTCAAAACCTATGCAAAATATTTCTTCTGACTATAGAGGAAAAATATTTTCAGTTTAAAATCTGTGCAAAAATGATGGCTGCAGTTTGCCAAAATTTGAAAGTCAAGTGCCCGATTGTCATAACTTTATTAGGAACTTTGTTCTGGAAATTTTTATGCCTTGTTTCGATATCATAACGACCAATAACTGACATAAAAGGAACATTTGTGCAAATCACTTCAATAAGTTCTCAGAAAATTTTAAATCTGAATATAAAAATATTGGGATTGAAAACACATTACAAACAAAAATCTTTGCAACAGCAAAGTAAACTCCTTGGTCTTTGACAATAACAACAAAATGCTACATAAAAGATCATTAAAATGCATTTCAATACTATTTTGGAAGAGATTTTGAGTTTTTATTGCTAAATATTATGCTGATACAGAAACTCATTTAATCAAAAAGATGGGAAAGAAATGAAGGAAAGTCAAAATTTTGCTTTTTAGAGAAGTCTTTTCGTTCAACCTTAAATTTAACAAGAAAATGCAGTTTTGCCAATCTAAGAAAGCAATAGTCAATATTCATAAAGTTACAACTCACTTAAGGATAGCAAATAAGTTTGTTTTTTAATTTAGAGGTTTGTAAAAATGATATCAAAGTAGGAAAACATAATTTTTTAGTAACTGTTTTTCTCAAGCATTTTATGCAGAAAATGCCAAAGGGATTGTAAAAAATCACATCTGTTATTGGAATTTCATGCAAAAAAATCCCTGTTAATAATTCTTTTAAGCATTAAAGTCTAGATGACTGTTTAAAATATTGAGGAAAAATCATGCAATGGAAAGCTCTTGTTCAAGTCAAACATGATTTTCAATTTCCTTCCCATCTTCTCTGGAGAATTATTCCCTTTAGATATTCCAAAGTTGAGAATGGTGGTGCATCAAATACAAATATTGAACCACAACGTGTTGATTTGCTGTAATATAAAATACCAAAAGACTAGGTAAAATATTTTTTTGCCTGCACGGTTGATTTAACTTAAAGTATCTTGTGCAGATACATCATTATTGACAATATTCACCTTTGGTAAATCATTGAGCTTTTGCTAGCTTTGTTATAAAACATGGTGTGTGATTGGATCCATCGCCAAAAATCCATGCTATCCCTTTTTTAAACAATTACATAGGTTAAAATAACCCAAATAACAAGAATAAAAAATAAAGCCACTTGCCTGCACACCACTATATACAGACAGTTGTACACCTAGACACATTAGCAAGCAGTATGGGAAGTTAGTACTACAGAAGATTGGTATGGGTCAAAGAGGGTCATCAATGTGGATGCCTTGTTGTACCTTCTGTCGACAGTTTCCCAGAAGCACCAGACTTGTGAACCCAATTGGATTGAAACTATAGATGGGCCCTGACCCGAACATACTTTTGACCCGCAGTTAATAAGAGGCCGACCCGGCTCTGACCCGGGTACTTTTTGATCCAACCCGATGACAAATTTTTTACCCTAAGGGCAAAAAATTGAAAAATTTAATGTTTTTGGGGGAAATATACCTAATCCATACCCAAACTAAAGATGGCTGACCTGACCCGACCCAACCCAAACCGGGTCAAAAATTTTTGACCCGGACCCATCACTAATTGAAACTCACTTGAACGACAAAACAAAAGTGTAGCCCTTGTTGAAATTCAAATTCAAAGTCTTGATTCTTTCTGCACCATTACACAGACACAAACAATAGAGCCTTTTTAAAAATCTAAGTGACTCCACAGAGAACAGCCAATCAAAGTGAAATTCGACATAATAAATGCACAGTAGAGCTGCTAAAAAATCTAAATTATTAAAACTAAAATGATAAAGATTCCTCACCCAAATTGTGCTTAACCCAGAAAGACAAGGTTAAAATTAATTGAGGCAGTTAGACTTTACATAGAAAGATCACAATAATTTTTTCGGAGTTTGTAAAAAATTTTGATATAAAAATTATTGTCCACGGGTTAATATTTACTTCTGAAAGGTTAGTTAATTCCAAGTTTGTTGCCTGCTCCACCTTCATGGTTAGCATATCTCAAGAAAATTAATTTCCTCTTTCGATTATTGTACTTTTCCGTTTACCATTGCAGATGTAAATCTGAAATCATATTGTAAACATGATGAGCTTTCACAAGGTGCTGTATTTTGTGCCCTTAACAAAATTGGTTGAATATGGATAGATAGATAGCTTTTATTAAGAACTCACTATGCAAGTATTAAAACATTTACATGCAAGTAATAATGCCTTTACAAAAGTTCTTTAAGATATCAACCTGGATTTTTGTTTTTTAAAATTTAAAGAAAATTTTCTTCATTTCAATTTGAATCTTGCCATCAGTTAAGATTAGATTAAGCCAAGGCGTGTTAATCTCTTTCATTAATTCTAAACAATTGTTCAAAATTTGTTTTCCAGGCTT
>Ga0194133_10005684_pt1 | contig 15791 bp, 15 predicted proteins | sample TA2KigOf40mmetaG_FD_155448 | JGI IMG/M metagenome (GOLD analysis project Ga0194133, IMG submission 155448) | Freshwater microbial communities from Lake Tanganyika, Tanzania - TA2015055 Kigoma Offshore 40m | ecosystem: Environmental > Aquatic > Freshwater > Lake | place: Tanzania: Lake...
CCCGAAATCCATAATCAAAGGTGGGTCAATTCTCGATGGAAAAACCGGCTCAGTTCTCAGTGGAAATCAACAGTCATGGCGCATAAAGCCGGGCGGCGGCTTGTTTGTTGTAAAGGATGTGCTCTTCGGTTTCACTGCGGGCTGCAGCGATATCGGCATTGGCCAGATGCGCCACGATCCGCTCGTGATAATCGAGCGACCGCCGCGACAGCAGCGTTTCGCGCAACAGCCGATAGCGGACCGGCATTGAAACCTCGTTCACATAAACCATAACCTCGGAAATCGGGCGATTGCCGCTTTCCGCGATGATGCGGTCATGGAAAATCTGGTTTTCGGTGAAGTAGCCTTCAAGATCATTGGTGTCGAAACACGCGGCCATTCGACGGTTGCTGTCGTGCAGATCGGGCAAAAGCGTTGCCAGCGACCGACCCGCCAAAGAGCCGATCACCAACCCCTCCAGACTGGCGCGCAGATCGTAGAGATTTTCGACATCCGCAACCGTATAGCTGCGGACCCGGAACCCCCGCCGTTCGGCATATTCGACAAGCCCGCCCTGCAAAAGCATCCTAAGGCTTTCGCGTACCGGCCCGCGTGAAGACCCGTATTCGGCTTCGATATCCTGTTCGCGCAAAGGCTGACCCGGGATGTAGGCCCCAGTAATGATCTGGCGGCGCAGCATGTCGACAAGATGCGAAGACAAGGTCCTCGGCAAGGCGGGCGTCGTGGATTGTTCGGTGCGGCGCTGGATAGTCATTCGAGGATCGCTTGATTTGGGCAGCTTTCCCTTAGCATGCAGCACGCGTCAGCCCAAGGCCACCATTTGCAGTGTTGTTTAGACTAGTGACTTTAGCGCGGAAAGCGCTTCGGACAGGACTTCGGCGCCAAGGTTGATTGGCGGGACTAGCATCAAGCACTCACCAGCGCGGCCACCGCCGTAAGCAAGGATGTGGTGGTCAAGCAGCGCGCACTGCACCGCCACGGCGCGGGTCGGATCGGGCTGGCCGGCCGGGTCGCGAAACTCAATCGCGGCCTGTGCGCCCGCACAGCGCACACCGGTAACGCCGTTGCGACCAACCAGGGGCTGCAATGCTGCAGCCATCATTGGGGCAATGACATTCTCGACATGTCCCAGCAGGCTGTCATTGGTGATCGTGTCCAGCGTGGCTACCGCCATCGCGCAAGCCAGCGGGTTGCCTTGAAACGTGCTGGTATGCATGCCCGCGGGCCATTGGCCCAGGAACCGCTCGCCAGCCGCCACGGCTGACAGCGGCAGGCCGCCCGACAGCGCCTTGCCCAGGATCACGATGTCGGGGACGATTCCGGCGTGATCAAAACCAAACCAGCATCCGGTGCGACCGATGCCGTTCCAGATCTCGTCCAAAGCAAGCGGGATATCGTGTTCGCGGCAAAGGTCCGACAGACCGCGCAAGAAGGCAGCACCAGGGGAAACAAGGCCGCTGAGGGCCTGTACTGCCTCGACCAGGACCAGCGCGGGAAGGTCGCCAGATGCGGCCCTTTCGGCCATGAGTGTCCGTGCCGCGACAAGCGCCTGATCGGCTGACATGCCGGGGCCGGGGTAGGGCAGAATGTCCACACTCGCCTCAAGGAGATGAAACGGCGCGCGGATGTGTTGGCCCGAGGTCAGCGACAGCGCCCCCAGCGTGCGCCCGTGATAGCCACCGTCAAAGGCCACCAGCCGCGACCGACCCGTGGCAAACTGCGCCCCCTTGATCGCGGCCTCGACCGCCTCGGACCCGGAATTGACCAGTTGAACGCGGGTCAGGCCAGGCGGAAGGATGGCTTGCAGGCGCTCGTAAAGGGTGGCGCGAAACGGCGAGGGCAGGCGCGTGCCCGTATGCAGGATGCCGGTCGCCAGTGCTTCCTGCAGGGCCGCCATATGTGCCGGATGCGCATGACCAAGACTGGTGGTGGCCGAACCGCAGACAAGATCCAAATACCGCGTGCCATCGACCGTGAACAGCCAGGGCCCATCCCCGCGCACAAAGATCGGCGGGTCTGGCACAACGCGAAAGGTGTTGGCAGCAGTGCTTTCGTGCGCGCGGGTCAGGCGTAGGGTCGCTTCGGAAGAGATCATGATGCTAGCAGGATCGCCGCACCGGGCGGCAGCCGCAAGCCGGCCTCGGCCCCGGTGTCGGGCACCGGCGCACCGCGTGGCAGGTCAAGCTCTAGCCCCGTACCATCCGCGGCGGTCAAAGCCAGGCGGATCGCATTGCCAGTAAAGACGGCATCCGTCACGCGCGCCCGAGCAGAAGCGGTCTGATCAAGGATCAGGACTTCGGGCCGCAGGGCAAGGCGCACCTTGGACCCCGGCGCTGCTGTGCCATTGGCCAGAACCGGCCCCAGCGCCGCTGTCTCGACCTGGATCGTGCCGCCGTCGCCCCCAATGACGCGCCCTTCGATCACCGAACAACGCCCCAGGAACCGCGCTACGAATTCGGTCTGCGGACGGTCGTATATGTCTTGCGGCGTGCCGAGCTGCTCGATCCGGCCGTCGCGCATCACGGCAATGCGGTCGGACATCGTCATCGCTTCTTCCTGATCGTGGGTCACGGCGATGAAGGTCAGGCCTACGTCGCGGTGCAGACGGCGCAGTTCGATCTGCAACTGCCGCCGCAGACCCGCATCCAGTGCGCCAAGCGGTTCGTCCAGGAGCAGGACCCCCGGCTCGAGGATCAGCGCGCGGGCCAGTGCCACACGCTGCCGCTGGCCTCCCGACAGCGCCGAGGGCAGCCGGTCGCCATAGCCCGCAAGGCCGATACGCGCCAGCCAGCCTTCGGCGGCGTTTGCCCGGTCAGCGGCGGACTGCCCGCGCATCTTCAACCCGTAAGCGATGTTGTCGCGCACCGATTTGTGCGGAAACAGAGCATAGTCCTGAAACATGATCGAGGTATCGCGCCGGTTGGGGGGCTGGCTGGTCACGTCCTCATCACCCACAAGGATCGTGCCGCCTGAAACCGCCTCAAGCCCCGCAATCATCCGCAGGACCGTGGTCTTGCCACACCCGGACGGCCCGAGCAGCGTCAGGAACTCGCCCGCCTGGACGATCAGGTCCACCGGATGCACCGCCTGCACGGGTCCGAAGGACTTGGATACGCCCCTGATGGTGACGGATTTCGCACGCATTCAGCGATCCTTCCGCATCAGCAGCCATTGCGCGGTGACGCCCAGCATCAGCGAAAAGGCAAAGACCATCGTCCCAAGCGCGTTGATTGTGGGGTCAAACCCGGTGACGAGGGTCGTCCAGATCTTGATAGGCAGGGTGACCGAAAAGTTGGTGAGGAAATAGGCGATCACGAACTCGTCGAAGGCGAAGGTGAAGCACAGGATAAAGGTCGCCAGCAACGAGGCACGACAGGCGGGCAGGATCACGTCTACAATGGCCCGCAGGCGGGATGCGCCAAGCGCCCAGGCTGCCTCTTCGTGCGACTTCGGCAGCTGAGCGATCCGGTTGCGCAGGTTCAAGACGGCCAGCGGCAGGACGTAAAGCACCTGGCCCACCCCGGCGAGCGGCAGCGAGGGTTGCAGGCCCAGCATCGTGGTCCAGATGCGCAGGGCGATGCCGACCAGCAGCAAAGGCACCGCCAGTGGTGCAAGGACCAGAAGGGTGAAGGCGGTCTTGCCGGGAAAGCGGGCATTGACCAGAGAATAGGCGCAGGCAAAGCCGATCAGCGTGGCGGCCAGGCTGACCGCGCCGGCAAGCAGGACGGAATTCAGGAACCCTGCCGAATACTGTCCATCGGTAAACACCCGCATGTACCATTCGGTCGTGTAGGCCGGGATCGGCAGGATCTGATAGCGGGCGGCCGAAAAGGAAAACACCGCCATCACCCCGATCGGCAGATAGATCACCGCAGCCGTGATCCAGAAAAGCAGCGCCAGCGCACGGGAGGTGATCGCACCGGTCATGACTGCAACCTTGTGCCGCGCACCAAGAGCAGAAGCGGTGCCACGCAAAGCAGGATCACAATCACCAGCACTGACGCCAGCGTTGCCGCCATCGGAAGGTCATAGGTACCCTTCAGCACCGAAAGCATGACCTGCGCGAGCACCGGTTGCAGCCCGCCACCCAAAAGCGTCGGCACCGCGTAGTCGCCAAACGCGACGATAAAGGTCAGGGCGGTCCCGATGATCCAGCCCGGCAGGGCAAGCGGCAAGACAACCTCGCGGAATGCCGTCCAGCTGCTGCCGCCCAGAACCGCGTTCGCCTCGATCAGGCGGCGGTCGATGGTGACCATGCTGGAATAGATCATCAGCGTGATCAGCATGATTCCGAACAGCGTCAGACCGAAGATGGAGGCAGGCAGGCTGTACAGGAACCCAAGACTGACATCCGAACCGATCAGATTGCGCAGTCCGGCCCCGACAATGCCGCTGTCGGCCAGCACCATCTGCCAGGAGAAGGCCCGGATGGTGAAGCTGGTCCAGAACGGGGCGACCAGCACAAACAGCAGCGGCACCCGCCGCCGTTCCGTGACACAAAAGGCCAGATACCAGGCCATCGGCCATGCAAGAAGCGTGGCAATGGTCACCACCGACAGCGCGAGGATCAATGAGCGAAGCAGTGCATCGGTCAGCGTCGCCTCGGCTGCGAATGTGCGGTAATTTGCCAGCGTCAGGCCGGATGTGCCTTCAGCCGTCAGGGAAAGGCCCAGCGTGTAAAGGATCGGCAGCAGGAAAAACCCCGCCATCAGCACCAGCGCGGGCAGGATGCCGTGCCAAAGATTGGCGACCGGCGGGCGGGACATCACCAGTCGACCAGCAAGGTCCGCATCATCGCTCCGTCGATGCAGTTGGTGCGCAGCGGAATTGCCAAAAGATAGGGCTGGTCAGACCCCCACAGGCCGATATCGCGCAGGTCTTCGACAAAGGGCACATTGCGGGCAAAGACCGCGTGGTGAGTGACGAATTCGCGGTTGTAGACGTGCCGATACGGCATCTCGCGCGCGACGTGATCCTGCGGGAAATCGATCACGATGGCCTTTGGCCCCTGATCCAGCAACCAGTTGGCCGCCGCCACCTCCAGATTGGGGGCCGCCAGATGCCAGGTACGGCTTTCATAGCCCATGCGGTTGGTCAGGTCCGACCGCAGCACCACCATGTCATCGGGGTGTATCACCCCGGCGCGGGCGGAAATGATTTCCGGCGTCAGCGGCGTAGGCAGGGGCAGATCGGACAGGTCGATGATCTTGGTGCGGCCCGTAAAGACATCCAGACCCTCGTTCGGAAGTTCCTGAATGGTCAGCCCATCTCGGCGCATGTGACGCGGAGCGTCGCAATGGGTAAAGCCGTGGCCCCGCACGGTGAAATGGATCTCATCCCGGTCGATGCGCGTGGCGGGGTCAGCGTCGTTCACATCGATGAACCAGCGCCAGTGGTTGAACAGGGGCGTCGAGACATCCAGCATCCGCGGGTTGTCCTTGGGCCAGTCGGTAAAGGCCACCGGTCGGCAGGGCGAAGTCGTCGCGCGCGGGATGGCAAGCGGCAACGACAGAAGGAACACCTCGGCCTGTTCGATGGCGGACAGGTTCATCGCGTTTTCGGTGACCAGAAGCCCCGCAGCATGCAACGCGGCCCGGAATTCGCCATTCGGGTTCGGGATATCTCCGTCAAACAGCGGGCGGCGTGGGGTGATAGGGTCGCAAGGAATGTCCAGAATGACATGGGCATATCCCGCCGCAGCGATCAGCAGCGCAAGAGCGGGGTCCAGGACCGGCACCTCGCGCCAATAGGCCAGATGGCTGTTTCGGTGCCGGTCGGCGTGGCCAGTGCGCAGCACCAAGAGCTTGCGGCGGGCCGGATTGGCCAGCGCCGGGCGCAGGTCGTCAGCGCTGATCCGGGGGCCAGCGGCGTCCAGCACCGTTGCAACACCCGCGATTGCATCAAGGGGAAAGGCGTCCAGCCTGGCCGCGCCCGGGATCCGCCAACCGGGGGCTGAGACGAAGGAAAAGCCACTGCCTCGCCACTTCAGGCCGAACTCCTGAAACTCGTCGCCCCGACCGGGGTCCTGGCTGACGAAGGAATGGCTCTGCCAGTGGAAATGCGGCTCGATGGTCTGCGCGCAGTCGATGATGGGCATTCGGTCACCAAAGGTGGGCAGCGCCCTTCATCGGGCACGGCCAGAGGGTATCAGGCGTTCAAGCGTTCTTGAAGCCTTCCCAGGCCGCCAGCCAGTCCGCGTCATTGTCGGGCATCTTGCGCGGCGACAGGTTTGCCATGAATACCTTGTCGAACTTGTCGAGGTCAGCAAGGTTAAGCAGCTCTCGCTTGTCCATCGTCAGGGCTTCGGCGGCCATCTTATTTGGCACCATCGAGTAGTAGGTCTTTGCGACCGCCAGCTTCGACTGGAACACCGGCCCCGAGATATACTGCAGGAACTTGATCGCGTTCTCCGGGCGCGGGGTATTGGCTGCGATGCAAGGCGCCTGATCCCAGGTCACGCCGCCCTCTTTCGGCACCACGGCCTTGAAGGGCAGGCCGCTGTCGAACATGCCAGCCTGTACCCACTCACCCGCGATGGCCAGATCGAACGACTCGCCAGCCAGCGCCTGCTGCACTTGGCTGGTGCCGCCCACCATGCCGACCTGCGGGCGCAGCGTCGCCATCGTCTCGCCCAGCTTGCCGAAGGCGGCGGCGTCCAGATCGTAGGGATTGGCATTGCCGTTGTATTTCGAGATGCAGCCCATGTTGGGCAGATACCAGTCAAAGAGCGCAACCTTGCCCTTCACCTTCTCGTCGAACAAAAGCGCCCAGGACGAGGCGTCTTCTTCGCTGTACTTGGTGTGGTTGTAGGTGATGCCATAGTAGCCGAAGCGGTTCACGATGGCATAGCGCTTGCCGTCCAGCATCGTCGGCGCCCAGTTGGCGATGATCGGGAAATAGTCGGCCAGCGGATAATCGGCATCGTTAAGCGCCATAAGGACACCCTCGGCGGCGGCCTTCGGGATGAAGGACGACGTCGGCGTCATGATGTCAAAGGTGCCGGGAGGCGAGGTCTTGACCAGGGCCACCATCTCTTCATCCGATCCGTCATGGATCTTCAGATTGACGGTAATGCCAGTCTCTTCGGTGAAGGCGTCCAGCATCCCGGGTTCTTCATAGCCCCCGAAGGCGAGGACGTTCACGACCTGATCCTGTGCAAAGGCGGGCCGGTTCCAAAGCCATGGCAGAGCCACGGCGGCACCGGAGGCAGTGGTCAGGAGCTTGCGGCGAGTGATGGGTGTAAGGTGCGTCTTGGACATTTTCGCTGATCCCTGTTTGAGGTCTTGCCGAATTCCGATTCTAAACTTGCGTCCGTCGCCATTTTGTTGACAATCTGCAATATAGACGATCTCGACCTTGGGTCAATATGCTGGTTCGTGGCCTATGTGGGCGCCGCAAGGCAGAATTGGTCCGGTTCGTGCGAAAGAGGTTGCAAGTGGCAGACGGGATCTTAACTGCATGAACAACAGGCAGGATATGAAACAGTCAGTTGTGGCCGTCTCTGCTCGCCAGGCCTTTCGCCGGTCTCCAACCTTGGGGTTGGTTGACGAAATGGAGGCTGCCCGGCAGGCGGGGCAGGATGTTCTTTCGCTGTCAACGCCCAGCTTTCCGCGTCACACCGATCTTCCCCTGGCACCGCTTTCACTTGGGCTAAGGCTGTCTGCACCCGAAGGTGACCCGGGTCTGCGTGACGCAACGCGGGGTGCGCTTTTCGGCCGCTGGACCCTGCCTGAACATGAACTTTGTATCACAGCGGGGGCGAAGGCTGCGCTCTTTGCCATCCTGCGCATCCTTGGCGAACCCGGCGAGCGCGTCGTTGTGACAGCGCCGGCCTGGCCCAGCTATGATGACATTGTCCGGCTGGCGGGCCACCAGCCGATCGCTTACCAGCCCAGGTATGACGAAGGGTTCCGCCTGGACGTCGGCGTCCTGACCCGCCTTCTGGCAGACACGGGCGCGCGGGCTTTGCTTTTGGCCAATCCGGGCAACCCGACCGGCGTGATCGCCACCACGGCCGAGCTTGAGGGGGCGATGGCTGCCTGTGCCGCGGCGGGCGCCCTGCTGGTCCTCGACGAAAGCTTTTCCGAAATCATTGCCGAGCCGCAGGCCTGGGCGGATTCTGCCGTTGCGGCGCATCCGAACCTTGTCGTCATCAACTCTTTCTCAAAGAACCACCATCTTCAGGGCCAGCGGGTGGCGGCCTGCATGGTGCACGCCTCGCTGCGCGAGGATTTCATCGCCGTGCATCAGGCGCTGATGTCATCGGCCCCAAGTCTGGGTCAGGCGGCGGCACTCGCCGCCCTTCAGGCCGGAAAGAGAACGGACTACAGCGCATCTCGTGCGATTGCGGTGGAGCTTATCCGACGCGCAGGCTGGTCCTGCCTGCCCAACCAAGGCACTTTCTATCACTTCCCGTACCTGCCCGATCCGGCCGATACTCTTGCACGGTTGCGCGCCGTCGGGCTGTTCGGCCTGACTGGCGACATCTTTGGCGCACCCTATGCCAACCACCTGCGGCTGTGCTTTGGCCGCCCCGTGGCTGAAATGGCAGAAATCCTGCGAAGGGTGGACGCGGCGGGCCTGCTGGTCAAAGACTGACGGAATGGTCGACATCATCTCTCCAAACACAGGCGCCATCATTGGCCATTGGACCCCCGACAGCGGGGCGCGGATCGGCGCTGTGCTGGACGGTTTGCCGCGCGCGATTGCCGGGCTTGCCTTGCCGGAGACGCGGCGGGCGATCCTTTCGGTCGCGATCACGGCGCTGGACCGGGCGCGTGGGCCGCTTGCCGCAGTCATCGTCGCAGAAGTGGGCAAGACCCCGGCAGAAGCAGCCGATGAGGTCGAGTATGCTCAAGGCTTCTTGCGACATGCTTTGACGCAAGTGCCTGATACCACGGAGGGCACAGGCGAGCGACGGCTGCGCGTTGTTCCGGCCGGTCCGGTGCTGGCGATCACACCTTACAATGACCCCCTGGCCGGGATCGTCCGCAAGATCGCGCCCGCCATCGCAGCGGGATGCCCGGTCGTCGTCAAACCCTCGGCCCTGGGTCACCTCACCGCCCAAACCCTGTTTGACACTTTCGCAACCGCCCTGCCGACGGGCGCGGTCACCATGGTCAATAGCACCGACCGCGACGTTTTGAACGGCCTTGTGGCTGACGCTCGGTTCCGGGTGCTCAGCTTTACCGGATCAACACCGACCGGCCTTGCAATTGCAGCCCGCGCCGGGCTGAAGCGGCTGGTGCTAGAACTGGGCGGCAACAACCCCTTCCTGGTGCTGGAAGGGGCTGACCTTGACCGTGCCGCCGCCGATGCCGTGGCCCGCAAGACCCGCGCGGCAGGGCAGGCCTGTTCGGCGCAGAACCGGATCTATGTGGTGGCCTCGCTGTTCAAGGCCTTTCGGACGCGTTTCCTCGACCGGCTTTCCGGCGTGACCTTTGGCGCTTCGGATGGCGGGGTCACCATGGGACCCGTCCGGTCCGCGCGTGACCTTGACAGGTTGGGCGCGCTGGCGGCGGGCGGGCGTTCGTTCGGCACTTGCCAAGCCCCATCGCCCTTCGCCTTTGGCCCCGTAGTGCTGGACGAAGACACGTCATTGCGCCATGCCGAAGCCTTCGGGCCACTGGTCTCGCTTTGCCCCGTCCCGGATCGCGCGGCTGCGTTTGCTCTGGCTGCACAGGAAGAGCAGGCGCTGGCTTGCTACCTCTACGGCGAGGTCAGCCCCGCCGAACTGGCCCCGCTGCGCTTTGGTTCCCTTGGGATCAACTCCACCAGGATTCAGGGGGCCGAGGTGCCAACGGGTGGTTTCGGCACCGCCGGTATCGGGCGTGAGGGCGGCATTTGGGGCCTGCATGAACTCCAGACCACGATCAACGAAAGATGGGGGGCATGATGCGCGAGGTTGTCACGACACCGGATGCCCCAGCGTCGACATCTCCTGTGGCGTTGGGGACGCGCGGTGGCGGCATGGTTTTCGTCTCGGGCCAGATGCCGCGCGACCCTGCCACTGGCCTGATCCCCCCGGATGGGGCCGAGCAGGCAAGGCTGTCAATGCAGCATTGTCTGGCGATCTTGAAGGCCGCTGGATCGGGACCGGACAAGGTGCTGATGGCCTGGGTCTACGTGACCGATCTGGCTGTCAAACCTGCCGTGAACGCAGTGTTCCGCGACACGTTTGGCGACCGGCCCGTAGCGCGCAACATGGTGGCGGTCAGCGACATCGGTGATGCGGCCCTGGTGGAAATCTCGCTTATCGCGCTTGCCTGACCGCCTGGGTCAGAATCTCCGCCGCCTCAGCGATTTCAGCCTTGGTCACCGTCAAGGGCGGGACAAGGCCGATGACATGGCCTTCGGTGCCGCATTCCCAGGTGATCAGGCCCTCTGCCAGCGCCCGCGCCCGAATGGCCCTGGTGCGGGGCTGGTCAGGCCTGCCGTCTACATCAAGGATCGGCAGCCCCAACATCGCCCCGATACCGTCCAACAGACCCAAGGGCGCAAGGGCAGCCCGCAGGTTGGCTTCGATCCCGAGTGCTCGGGCGGGCAGGTCTTCGTCGATCAGGGTTGTCAGGGTGGCAAGGCTGGCTGCTGCGGTCAACGGGTGCATCTGAAAGGTCGAGGACTGCATTCCGGCAGGCCAGTTCTGCAACAACCCTTCCGTGCCCGCGACCATGGCACCGGGCAGGCCGCCCCCCGCTGCCTTGGCCAGGATCAACAGGTCCGGGACGATCCCCGTGGCTTCGAAAGCGAACAGATGGCCGGACTTGCCATAACCTGTAAACACCTCGTCTAGGATTAGCACAACGCCATGCCGGTCCGCCGCCTTCCGAAGCAACGACAAGAAGCCCGCAGGTGGTACCCGCATTCCGGCGGTGGCCTGTATCGGCTCCACAATGATCGCAGCGACATCGCCGGGAGCAAGGGCGGACTCCAGCAATGTCGCCAACGCGTCAAGGTCTGCGTCATGTTCCGGCCATGGCAAATGACGTGTCGCCTGTGGCGGACCCGCCAACCCAGCGTTCCGCCCTTTGGCCGCACTCACGGACAAGGCCCCCAGCGTCCTGCCGTGATACGAGCCTTCAAACCCCACGAACCGCTGCCGCCCCGTCGCATGGATCGCAGCCTTGAGCGCGACCTCTGTCGCCTCGGTGCCGTTGGTGGCCGGGTGAAAGACCGACAGGGCAGGGGGCAGCACGCTGGCCAGCCGCTCCATCAACGCGATCTGTACCGGGGCGTGAAAGTGGGGGCCAAGGTGCAGCACCCCCGTCGCCGCCTGCTCCGCCAGCGCCCGCAAAATCGCAGGATGCGCATGACCAAGGACCGAGGTGCCAGACCCGCAGGCGAAATCCAGGTAGGAGCGGCCCTTTGTATCGTGAAGCCGCGTGCCCCTGCCCCAGGCAAAGATCGGCGGATCGGAGGTGACTGACATCGCCTTGGTGCCCGAAGACAGATGCCGCGAGAGGGGGGCATGGGCCGGGGGAGCACCGAACAGCCGGCCCAGATGCGGGCGCGACGGGTTTGTGCCCAGCAACTCGCAGGCATGCCAGACCAGCGCCGCCGTGGCTGCGATGACCGGTTTGCCAAGCCTGGCTTCCTGCCGCGCGACCGAACCGCCCGTGCGGAGGCCGCCCCCCATCAGGACAATGGCCTGCGCGTCTTGGTGATCGGCGGCTTGCGCAGCGTTTTCCCAGAACTCCGCCTTTTGGCCCGCGATACCCGTCTCGTCGGCAAGACTGCGGCGGGCCTCGTTGACAACCGCAATCCCGTGGCCCTGAAGAAAGTCGCGGCCCGCCGCCGTCACCTCGGCATCATAGGGCGAAGTGATGGCGACCCGGTTCAGACCCAATGATTTCAGCGCAGCAACGATTGCGGTTGACGGTGTGCTGCCCGCCCGCGCGCCACTGGCCGTGGCAATCGCGTCTGCCTGCGTCTGATCGTGCCCCAGCCCCAGAATGAACGACCCGGCATGATCGCCCGTCACGATCACGTCGGGATGGGCTTCGGCCAGAACCCGCGCCGCGGCAACCATCGGGCCAAGGTCGGCCGAGGCAGCAAAGGTTGCGTGGTTCAGCGGTTGGTCCGGCAGGGTGCCGGGATAGCGCATGGTCAGCCAGGCCACGCCATCGGGCAGATAGGACCAGAACTCGTCATCATTCAGCCCGTCGCCGGGAAACAGAAATCCGATCCGGCCCGCGCTGCCCCGCATCTAGTGGCCCAGAATGTTGTCAAGAAACCGCACCAGCCTGGGATGGGGCGGGGCATCAAAGAACTCTTGCGGTGGGGCCATGGCGACGATCCGCCCCTGGTCCATGAAGCCGATCCTGTCGGCCGCGCGGCGGGCAAAGCCCATCTCATGCGTCACCACGATCATGCTCATGCCGCCCTGACCCAGTTCCACCATCACATCCAGCACTTCGCGGATCATTTCGGGGTCGAGCGCCGAGGTCGGCTCGTCAAACAGCATCAGCACCGGCTCCATCGCCAAAGCGCGGGCGATGGCCACGCGTTGCTGTTGGCCGCCCGACAAGCCAGAGGGCAGCTTGTCGGCATGGCCTGCCAGTTGGACCCTTTCAAGCAGCGTTTCAGCCCGCGCGTCTGCCTCGGTCCGCGACAGACCCAAAAGCTTGCGCGGGGCCACGGCGACGTTTTCGCGCGCGGTCAGGTTCGGGAACAGGTTGAACTGCTGGAACACCATGCCCACCCGGCGGCGCAGCGCCTGCAAGTTGGTTGACGGTAGACCCTCGATGGTGATGGCACCGGAGTCCGGCTGTTCCAACCGGTTGATACAGCGGATCAGCGTGGACTTGCCCGAGCCCGACGGCCCACAGATCACCAGGCGCTCGCCACGCTGCAAGTCAAGATCGACGCCATCTAGCGCCACGAAGGTTCCGAACCTTTTGACCAGACCGCGCGCTTGCAAAAGTGTCATTCCGCAAGGCCCTTTTCCAGACGACGCGACAGGAACGACACGCCGCCAATGATGATGAGATAAAGCACCGCCATCTGCACCAGAATCTCAATGACCACGAAGGTCTCGAAGATCAGCGATTGCCCGACTTGCGAGATTTCGTGCACGGAAATCACTGACAACAGCGATGACGCCTTGATCAGATTGGCAAATTCATTGGTCAGCGGCGGCAGGATGCGGCGCAGCGCCTGCGGCAGCAGGATGTCCAGCACCGCCCGCCAGCGCGCAAAGCCCAAAGCAAGCGCCGCCTCCAACTGCCCTTTGCCCAGGCTTTCGATGGCTGATCGGATGATTTCCGCGGCATAGACGGCCCCCACCACCCCCAAGGCCAGAACTCCGCACCAAAAGCCCGAAAGCACCACCCCGATCTTGGGCAGCGCAAAGTAGCAAAAGGCGATGACGACCAGCGGCGGCAGGCCACGGATCACCTCGATGAAGGCCTGCACCGTCGCGCGCAGGGGGGGCGGGCCGAGCAGCCGGCCCATGGCCAGCAAGGGCGCAAGAAGGCAGGTCAACCCCAGCGACAGCAAGCTGACCTGTAACGTCACGCCCGCTGCCTTGATCAGGCGCGGCAGATATTCAAAGAAGGCGGCCCAGTCAAAGCTCATCGCGCGAAACTGCCCGCATCGGCCAACCCGCCCGCAGCCGATAGCCTTCGCTCAACCGCCTTTGCGATCAGGCTGATGCCAAAGATGAAGACGAAATAGAGAAACCCCTCGACCACGATCACCTCGGAGAACCGCAGGTTGGCCGAGCTGATGGCTTCGGCGGCCTTGTGCAGTTCGAACAGGGTGATCACCGACAGGACCGACGACGCCTTGATCAGTTGGGAAAGCTCGTTCATCACCGGGCCGACCATGCGCCGCGCGGCTTGCGGCAGGATGAACTGGCGCAGACTGGCCCTGCGGTCAAACCCCAGCGCCAGTGCCGCCTCCCACTGGCCTTTCGGCACCGATTGTACCGCGGCGCGGCCGATCTCGATCTGGTACCCGGCCGAGTTCCCGACCAGCGCGCCCACGCCCATGACGAAGAGTGGCGGCTGAAGGCCAAGCTTGGGAAGGATGAAGTAGACGGCAAAGATCTGGATCAGGATCGGCGTGCCCCGGACGAAGAACACCCAGGCGTCAATCAACCGTGCCGCCGGGTGGCGATCAGGCAATTCGGCACGCCACGCCCCAAGCGCAAGGCCAAGGGGCGTGGCGATGGCAAGTGCGGTCACGGACAAGAGTATGGTCAGGCCCAGGGGCGGCAGAAGCCGCACCAGAACCTCTGCCATGAACACCGGATCCATGACCGCGCCTTGTCCTTACCAGGTCGGTGCCGTGGTTGGCAGAGCCGCGACGAAGGACTGACCGAACCATTTGATCTGCAGCGCCTCCAGCTCGCCCGAGGCGGCCATTTCGGCGATGAAGGCATCAAAGGCCGCGCGCAAGCTGTCGTCTTCCTTGCGGAAGGCGGCTGCCGTCCACGATCCGCCAAAGGCGCCATCGCAGTTCCACGGCATCGCGACCAGATCGGGATTGGCCTTGGAGGCTTCCAGCAGCGACACGATCGAAGACGCGTAGCCCGCAATCCGGCCCGTCGCCAGGGCCTCGTAGGCCAGCGCGTCATTGTCGAAGGTCTGGATGTCACCGTCAAAGGCCACGCCCTTGTCGGTGCTGCAGGTGGTCAGCATGTCGATCTGCGGCGTGCCTGCACCCGCGCCCACCGCCATGCCCGCAAGCCCAGCAAAATCGGTGACGCCGCTGGCCTTGGTCACCAGCAGGCCCGAAGCTGCATCCATGTAGGGCACAGAGAAGTTGACCTTCTCATAGCGCACTTCTGTTGCGGTCATGCCGCCCAGGATCATGTTGAACTGCCCGCTGTAAAGCGATTCCAGCACAGTGGACCAGTTGGTATCAACCGGCACCGCCTTGACTCCAAGACTGGCTGCAAAAGCATTGCCGAGGTCGATGTCGTAGCCAACGATGTTGTTGTTCTCGTCACGGAACTCGAACGGACGGTACTGTGCCTCCAGACCGAACTTCAGCTCGCCTGAGGCCTTTATTTCCTCAAGCGCGTCGGCTTGTACGGCAGAGGTCGCCAGAACAGACAATGCGGCCCCAAAGGCCAGCGAATACCAGGTCTTCATGTCGTTTTCCTTTCCTGTTGGGTTTTCTTTTTCAGGCTTCCTGCCGCCTGCATCAGGGCAGGCAGGTCGATCATTGGTCGGCAAAGGTCGGGCTCCTGCGCGAAAAGCGCCTCCAGCGCGACCGCTACATCGGCGAGCCAGGCGTCGCGGTGCAAAGGACCCACAATCTGCAGGCCAAAGGGCAGCCCGTCCGGGCCTTTGCCACAAGGGATGACCACCGCCGGATTGCCCATCAGCGTCACGCCGTAGGCGATTGCCTCCCATCTCAGGTAGTTGGCCATCGGCTCGCCATTGATCTGGCGCGGCCATTCCACCTCATGCCGGAACGGCGGGACCGAGGCTGCTGGGGTGAACAGCAGATCGTAGCGGTTAAAAAAGGCCTGCGAGGCGCGGTGGAGGCGGGCGTGTTCACCCAAAGCCCAGGCCGCATCGGGAATGCCCAGCGTTAGGGCACGTTCGATCTCATACACGACGTTTGGCGCAAGCGACGCCTTGTCACGATCGTAGATCGCCTTGAAATCGTACAGGAATTCCAAGGACCGCATAACCTGCAGCACCCGCTCGACGGTGGAAAGGTCAGGACAGTCCTCCTCGGCCGCCTGAAAGAACCCCGCGACACGGGACATCTTGGCGCGAAATGTGGCCCGCACGCCGGTGTCGATGGGACAAAAGCCAAGGTCCTCGGACAAGGCG
>Ga0194133_10005686_pt1 | contig 15788 bp, 15 predicted proteins | sample TA2KigOf40mmetaG_FD_155448 | JGI IMG/M metagenome (GOLD analysis project Ga0194133, IMG submission 155448) | Freshwater microbial communities from Lake Tanganyika, Tanzania - TA2015055 Kigoma Offshore 40m | ecosystem: Environmental > Aquatic > Freshwater > Lake | place: Tanzania: Lake...
GTTCTAAAGCCCGCCCGATATCACGTTTATTCTTTATTTCATCTTGTGGGATGTCTGCAATATCTTGTAATATACCGCCCGAACCACCGATTTGACCTAAATTTTGACCTTTTTGCGCATCTGGCGCTAAATCAAATTGTGGTGTTAAAATATTGTTAAATACATCTTTTAAATCTGTAACAGTGGAAACAAAGATATATCCGAATGTGTTACTAAATGGTGTAATCCAACCTGGAAATACGATTAACGCGGCTTTCAATACACCTAATACAAGAAACCATGGTAATAGGGTTGCAATTAATGCAGTTTTTTCTTGGTCAAACCCGCAAATATCCTTTGACATTGCGAGATTAATGAAATATTCTCCGGTTATCAATACAAGAAAAAATAGGAATGTTATTCCTCCACTTAAAATACCATTTTTGGTATATTTGTAATAAGAATATCCGCTGAAAACAGCCAAGAAATAGACAATTGCAACAGTTGAACTTAATTCGACCATGAAAATAATCTAGAGTAACCTGTATTACACTATACCAGGATTATATTGTATTGTTTATCACGTCTCGGTGCGTTTGTTGCGTTTTCATTGTGTCGTTATTTTTTCTCTTTATATTAGTTACTTATTATTCACTGTAAATTTAGAACTAGATGAGCGAACATGCACAAGCTCCGACACTCATCGAGCCGGGTGTACGATATTTTTTGAGTAAATCTCTCGAGCAGTGTCACAAAGTAAAGGAATACTATCACACGCAAACCTTCAATTTCACGGCAGGTGTTGCATTTTTTATCTGTTTAGGAATATTTTTATACCTTCGCTATAAAGGCAAACCAACACAAGAAGAGGTCGAAACAAAGAAACGCCAACAACAAGATTATATTCTCTCGAAACTAAAAATGGTAAATGCCACCCACTATGCACAAAGTAAAGGAATACCGATGGATTGTCGAATTCATCCAGCGGGGAATGGAATGGGTATGCTTACGAATTTGCCATTATGGAAGAGCCCTGATGAAGATTATTGGAAACGTAATTATGCATAGCGTAGCATAAATATCAGAAGTAATAAGCGTATGATGTAACTAGAGATTTATCTATGTGTATAGTAGTAGTATATCAAAATGCAGACATCATCAATATATCAAGATTTACATGCAGCAATTCAAGAACGTTCTTTGACACAGCAGCAGTATGGAGGTACCAAAGTAAGTGATGGAGGTAGCACTGCAGCATCTCGCATCGCTGAACAAAAACGCGCACAAGATACCCGCAACAATCTTAAAAAAGCAACACGTGTTCTATTTGAAGTGACAAAGAAACAGGAAGATGCCCTTAAAAAACATCTTCAACGTGCAGCCGACCCCAACGAATTTCGAGGTATGATTTATCCGTATCAACTTATACCCGAAGAAGAACGCGTTAAAATTAATGATGCAATTCATGGATATTATTCGTTTAAAGATAAATATAATTCTGCACTTGAAAAACGCAGGCAGCGCTTAATAAATGACCCCGTTTTGAACTGGAAAATGCTGTCAGCACAACAAAAAACCAGACGTTTATCAATGATTAAACCTTCGTGTATTGTGTGTAAACAAGAAGGTGGCTCTATTTTCACCGAGACAGATGGACAATTGAAAGCAATATGTGGAAATATATCTCAACCATGTGGTTTTCATATTGAAGTTAACCGCGGAAAATACATAAGTTTAGAAACATTAATGAACGAATCACTTGAAGAGGTACGCTCTACCAAGGACGAAATTATTCGAATGAAATTGGACCTTTTGTTTGGCTTCATAAATGAAGATGAACTTCTAGATAAATTTGATGGAGTACAGCATAAATTACAAGAGCAACTGAAAATGTATTCCGAGTTTCGGACATATTACTTGAGTGTAACCGACAATGACGACCGCCGCAAAGATACCGACATCCATACTCGCGTAATTTCTGAGAAAATTGCGCAAATTAAGGAATATATGACTGAATTTCGCGATTCTGAATGGAAAAATAAGAGTATTATTGATGACATACTTGTGCTTTATCAGCAAGATATCGAGCCTTCGTTTATAAAGTTACGAGAGACAAAGTATGTATATTCACAAATTGAGACTACAGAAAACTCAGACGGCACACTTGTTCAAATGTATAATGACGGCGAATTTAATCTTTCACAGAAACAATATAGTTATCATGAAATGTATATGCCGGTAATTATGCCGAAGTGGATTGCAGATAATCGAATAGTGAGTAAGCCAGTAGGACCTATCGGTCCGGTCGTTGGTTCACACCGCCTTGAGCAAACATTTGTCCATCAACCTGACCCATCATCCACATGGTATAAAGGTAAGGCTGCTGAATTGGCAGCGGAAAAAGCCAAGCTTTTTGAGGGACTATAAATCAAGATAAATATTAGCCCTATAATGGATTAATATCGCGTTATAATATAGCACATACACATTCAACCTATGTTAAACATATTTGACCATATTTCTCTTCCTATATTTATTGTAAGCCTTTCCATTGGGCTATTTTATGTATATATTTCTGTACCAAACCCTAAGATTATTTACGTGTATCCTACCCCCGACAATATTCGTAATTTTCAATTTAAAGACAATGCCGAAAATTGTGTTTCATTCAATGCAAAGGAAGTGAGCTGCTCGAAGGCCAAGGGGCAAATAAAAAAGATACCGGTCCAGTAGTTGTATAGAAACAAAGTTAAAAATATATCTAACGTTGTTGTATAACTGTCCTTTGAATGACCACTTCTGCTGCATGTATTTGTGTTTCTACCAATAATCAACCAACTATTTGTAAAAAAATAGATGTTTTTCGTGTTACAACGACTGCGCCTGTATCAAAACTGATGACACCTGCTCCAAATGGCGCCAGGCCTTTCCCAGCATCATTTGGAGGCAACGGTGGCGGAACCAGACCATTTAATCCAATAATGGAATAGTTGATGGTTTACGAATTATATCATCTCTATATATTAGAATAGAATGGGGTTTCAACGTCTGCTTCACACCGAAACGGGACGTATTATTATATCTATTGTGCTTGGTCTTGGAATTGCTTCCCTTTTTAGAAAGGTATGTAAGGACAGGTCATGCATTTCATTTCGCGCACCGCCTCTTAGAGATTTAGAAAAAGATACATATAAATTAGATGACAAGTGTTATGAATATAAAACGAAGGTGGTGAAATGTGAGACTGGAAAAAAAGAAGTAAAACTTTCAAAATAAAAAAATTTAGCAATAAGATAACATGCGTCAAAATTACAGGTCTTCGTTCTTATCATATGTATATCATTATTTTATATACATATTTAGTATTTTAATGAGCGACACAACTAGCATCGATGATTTACCTTTAAGTAGTCAAACACCTAGTAGTTCTTACAGCGGAGGTGGTGGTGCACCTCTTATATATTCGCCCAATATTGATAATAACGCGATGGCGTCACATGGTCCTACACAAATTCCTGGAAATGTAATGAATGAGGTTATGCAAGGAGTTCAACGGGCTAGTGCCAACGGGATGACAATGATACCTACAAGAGATATCCCAATGAACCCGAATGCATTCACTCACGATGACCAAGCTCGACCTAATTATGTACCACAGCCACAAATGATGGCGACACATGGAGAAGGTGGATGCGATTACATCAAGGAACATACATCCATGGAAAGTATTGCACGCGCGAATGTACGACAATCGAACCAACTTGACACGATTGAAGCAATATACTACGACCTTCAAATGCCGGTTCTTATAGGTGTTCTCTACTTTATATTTCAGATGCCGGTCTTTCGATCCCAGTTACTTCATTTTTTACCTTCGTTATTTGGCGAAGACGGAAATTTAAAAATTATGGGACTTACCGTTACAAGTGCGATGTTTGCCGGAACATTTTTTGTTATTATGAAGATATTCAATAAGCTTGGCGAGGGGTTACGGTAATCATTGCTTATTTCTGTGACTTCTTCACGGTCTTCTTCGCATTTTTCGCCTTCGCTTTCATCCCTGCACCAGCTTTTTCGTATGGAATATACCTGAGGAACCACTCTTCAAATTCTCTCGACCCACGTTTACTTTTCAATTCTTCATATTTCCGAGTCTTTTCGTACCTCATCGTATCTAATGTCGGTTGTTTTCCATAACAATTAATACTGAACCGGCGTAATAATCCGGTCTGCTTTAACCGGTTATGTTGCTGTACATCAAATAAAAACTGTGACATACAAAGAATACGATTTATATCATAATAGACGCGGTCTGCATAAATAAACGCCAGATAGAAACTCAACATTGTATCGATTGTAGCAATACGTATTATTTCGTTATCAATTCGTATTGTATTGTAACTATGACATGCGAGAGGCTTGTATAAAAATGCAATAACTTCATCTCCAACTCGAATATCGTAGTGTTCTGAAATGACTTCTCCGACACCTGCGTGTTTTGTATATTTTACTCCGGTATATTTATGCTCAATGAGTTTGCGCACAACTTCTTCGCATAATTTTCGCGGGTCTTCCGAGAGAATATCAAAATCAGGTATCTCTCGAATAATGCGACGTTGGTGTCTAGGCATATACCGCGAATACAAAATATTAGCATATCCACCAAAAAATACGGCACGATTGGCGATAAATACGTTACGTACAATATTATAGATATCAGTTTCGGCAAGTTCCTTCTCTCGGTGACCTTGATATGAAATATTTGATTTTTTTATAGAGTATTCGGGTTCGTTTGGTTCACTACGCGACCGAGACCGAGACCGAGACCGAGACCGAGACCGAGACCGAGATTTAGTCGGATACGGTGATGTTGCTGGATCTATTTCTCTCGCTTTCATTGAATACAGCACATACTCATCATCCTTGCCAAATAATCTCTCGTATGTTGCAATCAAACGATAACGATGTGTTACTTTGTCTTCTTCAATAGAGTACTTGAAATCACCAAGTATCTCTTCATGAGAGGATACAGTATGATACAACCGTTTCATATATTCAGCCATACTATGGTATTTATTCATTATTTGTCGAATTGCATCACGTTTATGTGATTTGGCACTTCTGTCATTGTCATCTTGTTCATCACGTTTTGAACCGCCACTTTTCACAGTACTCGTTCTAGATTTCGACCTGGAATTAGACTTAGACCGCGAACGCGACCTTGTTCTTGAAATACTGACTTCACCGGTATTTGACTTAGTTGCGCCGTCAAATCCACGCTGAAATTCTATTTTGTCGCAATCATAACCTTTGAGAGGATAATGCGTATTCAAGAGTGTGAGGCGTTTTTGTACTTTTTCCCATCGTGATACATCGCCGTCAGGACGCGAGAGTTCGAGATACATTGCCATACGAAGAAAGTCTGGAGGAGCATATCGTATATTTTTTTTTATAATCGCATCTCGAGAGATTGCTTTAAATAATTCAGGTTCCATTTGTGTAATATCTGCAATACCTGTAAAATTCACAAATACTTTGTATGTTCCATGATGAACACCAGATTTTGCTTCAACATCTTCATAACCTGCCTTGTAATAAATGTCTGCAAGTTCTTTTGCGCAGTCTAATGCGTTATCCGAATAAAAATCATAATCTGGAAGTTCAATGTCCTTATTATAAAATTGCGCATCATCGGGCAAAATATTATTGATGGCAGTTCCACCATAACAAACAAGCCTCTTCTCTGCAATAAATTTCTCGACGATGGATATTATCTCTTGTACTTTTGGGTCTTGAATGATTTTTTCGCCTTTTCGTTTTTCAACCAAATCAACCGCATCGCGTAGGATATCGAGTTCTTTTTCTTCAAATGATACATATTTATCGTCGTCACTCCCTTTGAATTTGCTACCACCGCCGTTCATTTCACAATTTGACATTATATGCACCTAAAATAATATGATATACTTTAATTATCATATTATTAGATAATTTTATAGATGAATTGATACTATAAAATGTACCATTACAACGTGATTTTGACACCACCAGCTGCTTCTGTAGGACGTGCTTCCATCGACGCAATTGGATTGGGAGGCGCCGGTGGAGCAATCGTAATCGGAACATAACGTAAATCCTCTGGTTTCAAAATAAATGCATACCCCACCGACGCAAACTTATCTTCATATGCTTTTAGCTTTTCGTCGCGTGCTTCTTCCTGAAAACACATTGCTGCAATCTGGCAACCCCACGTATAGGGCCCATTATGCCCTTCATTTACTGGACGTCCCGACTTATCTGGAAGAACTAGACACATGTTTTTCTTATTTGCATCCTTGAATGTCTGTGGGTCACCGATATTCTTGACACCAAAATACGTATATTTTGATAGAAATAATGTATTTGAACTCATATTGATTAATTCAAACAGTTTTGTGCTTCTATATACTTGATTGGTTCCATCAACCATAAGTATAATTTTACCCTTTAAGTCTGATAGATTTTCATTCCCTAAATCCTTAGACTGGTATTCGCGACCATACTTTGGACCGAGTAAGTTCCTTGCAATGGTTTTACTCTGAGAGATTATTTTTGCGAGGTTGTCATACATTGTAATATTACGCGACATGATACGCATATGAATGATAAAGGGGTCGCCTGGATTGGGGCATTTTGCGCCTGAAAACACATATCCTCCAAGCACTTCGAATGCATCAGAAACGGGAATATGATTAAACGTCTCTTTATAATTAAATGAATTCACAGACGATGACGCAATAACTGGTTGGTTGTTCACAGAGAATACCTCAAAATCGATGAAACGACAACCCCGCGCAATGACATACATTAATGCATCCATACTCACATTTGAGTTCTTGAATTTATCTGGATTAAATGCATTATATGCCGACTTGATGTAATAATCACGCAACTTGAATTTGCTTTGACTATCTTGCACATTAATGGATGTTATATTTTTGTCAATGAATTCTTTCGTATTTTCGTCCGGGTTTTCTAGACCTTCCTTTACAGCGTTAATCGGTTTGTCAGTATTCGGTGCATTTACTGGAGAAGGCGCAACTTCATTATCTTTGAACCCGTCGATTACAGTAGCCGCCTTTTTGCGTTGATTCAATGTCATTTCGTGCTCTGGCGTTTCTAGAGTAAACTTTTCTGTAGACAGTGGATCGATTGACGTAAATGGTTCGATGTGATTTCGATTGAATAGGTCATTTAATTTCATCATGAGTTCAGGCTGATTATTATTTTTTGTAGAACCGGATTGTTCGGTATCTTGTTTCGCCTTTTCTGTGTAGAAGCCTTCTTTTATTTTTATTTTTGCAGCATAACATTTTGTTTTAATTATTTCAGATATCTTCCATATTGCAAAAACGATGATAACAATACCTATGAATACAAACTCGACTTGATTTTCTTTCATTATGTTGTATATAATATTAGATTTTTATATAAAGTTATATATAACAAATATAACAAGCAGACCTACGAATAAAAATACTAAATGACTGGTGGGTTATTAAATCTTGTTGCTACAGGCAACCAAAATATAATTCTTAACGGTAATCCAAAAAAGTCATTTTTTAAAAGCACGTACCTTAAATATACAAATTTTGGTCTTCAAAAGTTTAGAATTGATTTTGATGGCCAGAAAAAATTACGTATGACTGAAGAATCCAAATTTACATTTTACGTCCCGAGATATGCAGAATTACTTATGGATACGTATATATGCGTTACATTGCCGTCCATATGGAGCCCAATACATCCTCCTGCAAAAATCGAAGACATGTGGGCACCATACGAGTTTCGCTGGATTGAAAATATAGGAACCCAGATGGTGAAAGAAATCGTCATATCTGTTGGTGGAATGACACTTCAAAAATTTACCGGTAATAATTTGATGGCGATTATTGAACGTGACCTGGATTCTACAAAGCGTGAATTATACAACGAAATGACAGGACATGTCCCAGAATTATATAATCCTGGTTGTTCCGGTGCACGTTTGAACCAGTATCCTAATGCATATCGAACCAGTAATGCTGCTGGTGCAGAACCGTCGATACGTGGTCGAAAGCTATACATTCCCATTAATGCATGGTTTACGCTCTCTTCCAAAATGGCATTTCCATTGGTTTGTCTCCAATACAATCAGCTACAGATTGATGTCACATTGCGGCCAGTGAAGGAATTATTCACAATTCGTGATGTAGGTGACCCTGGAAATTATTGGCCAGTGGTTCAGCCAGATTTTACGAACCCACTTCATCAAATGTGGCGGTTCTTATATCCTCCTCCTAGTATTGGTTTAACATTGGATACATATCCTAGTATCCGCACAGACTGGAATGCAGATGTTCATTTGATGGCGACGTATTGTTTTCTCTCAGATGAAGAGTCTAAGGTGTTCGCTGCAAATCAACAAAAATATTTGATTAAATCATATTATGATTGGGTCTTCAACGATGTAACTGGCAATAAAAAGATAAAAATAGAAAATTCAATGGGAATGGTTGCCTCCTGGACGATGTTTTTCCGCAGGAGTGATGTTAATCTACGAAATGAATGGAGCAATTATACGAACTGGCCATACAATTATTTACCGTATGATATTATTCCAGCTCCAATTGACGATGATTGGCGACCTTTTTTGTTTAGTGAAGATGTTCGACCAGTATCAGATATACCTGTTCCAACTCCAAATCCAAATCCAAACCCGCCATTTCCATTCGACCGTTACTTCTTCGATAAAAATGGTCCAAAAAATGGTATTGGACCAGGTATCAATCCGAAAGATAAACGTCTCACGGGACTTCATATTACTGGTGACTTCCAATCCGAGAATGAACGCGACATATTGCAGATGTTAGGGATTTCTTTGAATGGGAAGTACCGAGAGAATTTACTGGATGCTGGCGTTTATAACTATATAGAAAAATATACGCGGACGCGCGGAAGTGCAAAACCAGGAATTTACTGTTACAATTTTTGTTTGAACTCCGACCCATTTGATTTACAACCAAGTGGCGCTATTAACATGAGTAAATTTAATCAGATTGAATTAGAACTCACCACGATATACCCGCCATTGGACAATACAGCGGAGGTAAAAGTGATTTGCAATCCGAACACACGAGAGATTATTGGAATGAATAAACCTAACGTCAATATTTATCTTTATAATTATGATTTACATATCCTGGAGGAGAGGTATAATGTGCTCACATTTGTATCAGGAAATTGTGGTTTAATGTATGCCAGATAATCGAGACACGTAGGAATGCATTTCGAAATATTTGTGAGAACGATAATCTTCTCTCATATATATAACTTGAAATGACGGATGATGAAGATGAAATTAATGAAGATGTCGACGCTGAAGACGAACAAGGCGACGACCAAGAAGAAGGGACGTTTAGCAATGTAGGAGGATTATTTGGAGGCGATGAAAAAAGTGAATATACTAAAGAAGAAGAAAAGGTTAAGAAAGAAAAGACGAAACCAAAATCAATCTTTGATATTGAAGCTCTTAAAGAGTTCGGATTGAGTGTATTGGCTCTTTTTATCGAAACCATCATTATTTCAGTAATTTGTGTCAATATACTCTTTTTTTCTACACCAGAAAGTATCCGAAATAATAATCTTAATTTAAGTAAATTATTTCCAACTAACCGTCATGAATGGCCATACTGTTATACGAATGAATATACATCGTGTAATGCAACGGACTGTGATGATAAATTCGGTGGAATTGCGGACGACCCTAAAATCCAAGGAGTTAAAAAGGTATACCTAAAAGCTGCAATTCTTCTTGATACATACGTATTCAAATGGTTTTGCCTTACCAAAGAAGATGTAGATATGGTGAAAGATAGTGTAGATGAAGGCGTGACTAAGGTAAATCTATTGAATTGGGATTTTATTAAAGCCAGATTTAAGCAATGGATTAATAATTCTTTCATATTTTCATTTTCATCAGACCGTGCAATGATGCTCTATGTATTTGAACAGATAACACGAATTTCATATGCAATCCCAGTTGAATTATATGATGTAATCTCTCCATTGATTATTATTCTTATGCCATTTGTATTTTTATTGTTCCTCGGGTTTATCTTGATGGGCGGACCATTTTTTACTACTGTAATCGGTATGATTTTAAACCAAACAGATAATCGTAAGGAATTTATAGGAGGGTCATTGTGGTCATTATTTACCGGATTGGGACTAGGCGTAATTCCGGCAATATCATATTTTGTACACTTATTCAGTTTTATCGGAACATTCTTCATTTACCCTCTTCTTCACTGGGACCAATATCGGGAGTTATATTCTCGTTATGTTCCGATTATCTTTTTCTTTTTTAATTTGACACTCATGTATTATGCATTCGAGTACCTTGATATTAACGTTGCGGCGATTGTAATATTAATGTTGCTGATTTTGTATCTTACACATTACTGGCAAGGGATAATGGAATTTTTTAATAGCATCAAAAATATGTAGTAGTAATTGGATAGAAAGGACATAAATAATATCGTATAAAAGCTATATATTGCAGTTATACGATAACAGTAACGTCGTTACATACGAATAAAATGGGTAAATCGAAGACAGCAATCCAATCATCATCGACACAGCCATTGGTTGAAAAATCGTCTCCAGAGTATTTTAAAAAATATCCATTTGTAAGTGTATGTACGCCAACGTTTAATCGTCGACCCTTTATAAATGCGCTCATTACTTGTTTTAATGAACAAGAATATCCTCAAGACCGAATGGAATGGATTGTAATTGATGACGGTACGGACCCAATTGAAGATATCATCGCATCACATCCACGTGTTAAATATTTCAAGTATGACACAAAAATGACATTGGGTAAGAAGCGTAATCTAATGCATGAAAAGTCGCGAGGTGAAATACTTGTATACATGGATGATGATGATTATTATCCACCCAAGCGTGTGTCGCATGCAGTCGAAATGTTGATGTCCCATCCAGAAGCATTATGCGCCGGTTCTAGCGAAATTTACATATATTTCAAGCACATCAAACAGATGAAGCGTTTTGGCCCATATGGACCGAACCATGCAACTGCGGGAACATTTGCATTTAAGCGTAAGCTAATTAAACAACATAAGTACAATGATGATGCATGCCTGGCAGAAGAACGCGCATTTTTGAAAGATTATACGGTACCATTTGTTCAATTGGACCCGATGAAGGTTATTCTGGTATTTTCACATGAACATAATACGTTTGATAAGCGTAAATTATTGATAAATGCAAATCCGGATGTTGTGCGTGACTCACCCAAAAAGGTCATGGATTTTATAAAAGACAACGCACTTCGTCGTTTTTACATGAGTGAGTTGGAAGGATTACTGGCTACTTATGAGCCAGGGCGACCCGAAATGAAGCCGGACGTTATCGAACAGACATTGAAATTAGAGAAAGAACGTGCGAAAATGGCAGAAGAGACGGCAGCTTCATCGGGAGGTAATATTATTTTGCAAGAACCTGGAAAAGAGCCGGTTGCATTGAATAATCAACAAGTTGTTCAAATTATACAACAATTACAGAAAGAGGTTGCTGATAAAGATAAAGAAATTGTACAATTAAAGAATGATGTAAGAGAACTTATGTTAGAGCTTGCAAATAGAGAACATAATATTCAAAAACAAACGGGTTCTCTAACAGCATCATGTCATGTTCCATCATCAGTACCAGCGCCAGTACCAGCGCCAGCTATTGTATCGGATACATCATCTATTTCAAATGATGTTCAAAATCTTGAACCACATGATACAATTTATGTATAATATACAACATTAATAATCAAATACGACAAATACAAAACAAATAATATCAAAAAAACAATGATATTATTACAATGTACTCTATTTCAGGCCTTTACGATTTCAACAGAGGTAATCTTTAAACATAGAAAACTATTCTTTGTTTCATGAATAATGAATTCTCGGGTCTTATTATATTCTTCAAATTTAACTGCAAGAATATTTTCAATTTCACTAACAGGCAAATCGTCATCTTTAGTTTTATACTTGGACTGTTTTCTTTCGGTTGCTTCATATTCATCTTCACTATCACTCTCATTATGACCACGATGTTTCTTTTTCTTTGATTTCGATTTTGACTTCGGCTTTTCTTCATTCTCAGGTGGAAGGTATTCCCACTCACCAACCGCTTCAATTGTTTGATTGTTTGTCATAAATACGATAGAGTCAGAATTAAACACAAGTGCTGAATTAGGAGCATGGTCATATTTATCAAGGTCGATTTCAGTAATTAAATCGAACTCATCCAAAAATTCATTTTTACGAAGATAATTACGAATATAGCTTGTTATTTCTGGTGTAATTTTAACAGTATATGTCTTGTTGTCATTGTCACTATCGCTATCGCTGCCACTTTCATGTTCGCTTCCGCTTTCACTACCATGGTCATCATCACTATTATCGCTCTCACTTTCGCTAACATGTTCATTCTTTTTATTTTTACGCCCAGACCCTGATGCAGTTGCGCTAGAAGATGACACTGTTTTTGATGGCGTAGGTGTATTTACTGAAATACACTCTACTTCTGTATCTAAAATCAAACGATACTTTGAATCAAACGATATTGCCGCACCCATTTATGTTTTATATTATTGGTTCTAAATATTGATAATATGTTTTCGGTATTATTTAAACGCATATACTGATGAAACTAATAATACCTAATCATTATTGTTGTCAATTTCATAATCGCCGCCACCACCACAATCATCTCCATTTTCTGGTTCCATCTTTTCCATATATTTGTCTAAATACCTGTAAATACGATTTACGTCCAATTTTGTGATTTCATACATTTCTAAAATACGTGGAATTTCTTCTTCATTATATTGTTTTTTTAATGTCATAAAAAATGTGAAAAGGTCGTTTTGGTCCATTGAAAGTTGTATGCATAAATTCTGTATAAATAACTGATTATTATATTCAGTGCTGTATTTCGTAAGTACTTTTGTAAAGCGAACCTCGGTTGGATGAAATCGCGCCTTTTTCGGAAAAGATTTATGATACAAATAATGATTGTAAAATGTCTTAATGAGAGATGACAATTCATTAAAAAGCCATATTTGGTTTTGAAATGTAATTCGGTCAAAATAATCTGCTTGACAAATATTCTCTAGTACAATTTTGTAAAATGGTGCCGAAATACTGATCGGCATTTTTTCAAGAACATCTATTATATTTTCATGCCATAATAAGCCTATCGTAGTTCGGTCAGTTTCATTGATAAGAACATTGTGGTCTGATATTGGATATTCTATGTTCATTAATTTTTCTGTTATTTTTTTTATATCTTCATTATACGTTTTGGGTTGAAAAATAGAATGAATAATATTATTCGCAAGTATCGTATTTGATTTTTTGCTCATTTCCATAACTGCATTTAGCTTGCGTAAGTTGCCTTGAACAAATGCGATGATATTTTTTCGCATTGTTGAATCAATCGTAGGCAACGTCATATCAATAATTTGTGTCATTTGCGCAGGCGTAGGTGTTTTCAATTCGTATACATAACATACCTTCATTAGCTCTTTGATTTTTTTATCCACGTGATAGTTTCCAATACAAATAATCGGGTTCATTGTAATTTCTTCTTGCTTTTGTTTTTTTGTTTTTTTAGGGCGAATAAGTTTGATAAGAGAAGTGATACCTCCTTTATCACCGTTATTCATTCCGTCGAGTTCATCCATCACTACGACAATCTTCTTAACTTTACGCTGAAAGATAGACATAATGTTCTTATCAGAAATATTATGTTGTGTAATAGATTCAATAATGGACTTATTACGGATATCACCTGCATCATATTTCACCATATCATAATTTAACTCTTTTAACAAACGGACGATGAATTCGGTTTTTCCAGAGCCTGGCGCACCATACATATATATACCACGTTTAAATGTCAAGTCCGTCTTATTTTGTTGAAATGATGCTAAGAAATCACGTATATTATTGTAAATTGTTTCACGGCCAAGAAATGCCGTATAATTTTCCATTATATCGTGATGTATGTGAATGAATATCTTTTTTTGTTTTTATATATTATAACCGGGTATATTCAGAAAATGAACGCATTACAAGATTTATTTGCTCCTCTTGATAAGGACTATTGTTTATTATTTTATTGGCTTACCGTTGTGAATTTTATTTTTCTGGCAATTGCCGCCTTAGGATTTGTATCATCATTGGTTCTTTTATTTAGGGGAAAAATCACGATAATGAGCGGCCTTTATTCGTTTTTGATGATCTTGGTTTATGCTCTCATGTATTTCCAGACTCGTCTCTTCTACTCCATGTGCGTTACTAGCAACATGAAGGCTGGGACTTATGGTGTAGGTTCTCCTTCCGATTCTCTCCCTTCGGTTGCAAAGGATGCATCTGCTGCCGCACCCGGTGCTTACCGTATGTAACTATAGGAATAAAATTCGTAGCAAATAACATATTACAGATGTAAGATGTTATATTATTATTGTCGCCGTCGTTGTTATTACGTTAGACACTTCAATGTACTAGCCCGAATACCTTGTCCGTCAAGAATACCTTCCCACGGAACATATCCTCCATCAATACCATTTAAGCCCGTACCAGTATATTGTTTTGTTATATCTCTCATATGATAATAGTTATCGCATTCAGTTGCTCTGGGTTGGAAGTCACTCACTCCTAATCCATATTTATCTACGCAATTTGTTCCATTAAATTCCATACGGTCGGGGCATTTTGCAGTTTCAGGCGGCCATTTTTGCGTGCTCTTTGACTTCCATAGTAAAATAGCAACCGTTCCAATGGAAATAACAAACGCAATAATTGCTAGTAATAACACCATTTTTTGTATCGTAAGGTTGAAAAAGTTGCTAAACAGACCCTCATTGGTATTGCTGCTTCCATTCATGCTGCTTGATGTCCCGAATGCAGATGAACCTACGTTTTTTGAAGATGAAACAAAATCCATAGAATATGTTAGTTTAATAACTAGCTATATAATAGTAGTGATATAAAATACTATTGATATAATCTATACAATATACAACAACGTTATTTAGTGGATCTAATATTATGAACCGATTTGATTATCGCACATTTCCAGAAGAGACATTTATTGGACAACCTAAAAACGGGCGTCTTGATATAATTACACCCCCCATTCAAGACCAATTCGCCCTTTATGATAAAAATCCGGTCCATCAGTGTGTTACATATCGTGACGCTTTAAATGGTATTTGGGAAAATACACCTCTTTCGAATGCATTTTTCAGTAAAGAAAATATGCAAATTATTCAGAACGGTATCCGCGCCGGTGTATATCAGAGATCACGCGGTAAATATGTCATTGGCGAACAAGATTGCGACACACTTCGTATTATTATGCGCACCATTTATCTGCAGAATTCGGCTAATGCACCCACCGATATCCGTCAGCAAATTATCGAGTTAAATGATTTAGTATTTGAATATTGTGTACCTCGCGTGCATGGCGAGGCTGAAGGTTATATTCAATATAAGCGCGATGTTAGCAATATGTATACACCAATTGCACATCCCAACTTTTCTGATTATAAACACAAGACACTAGAATTGAAGCCGTGGTTTTAGTGCGGTGGTGTATAATAAAATAATAAAAAATTCATGCATATCATGCATATCATGCATATCATGCATATTTATTATTATTTTGTATATTTGTTCGTTATTGCGCTTTCTTAATTA
>Ga0194133_10005688_pt1 | contig 15786 bp, 3 predicted proteins | sample TA2KigOf40mmetaG_FD_155448 | JGI IMG/M metagenome (GOLD analysis project Ga0194133, IMG submission 155448) | Freshwater microbial communities from Lake Tanganyika, Tanzania - TA2015055 Kigoma Offshore 40m | ecosystem: Environmental > Aquatic > Freshwater > Lake | place: Tanzania: Lake Tanganyika...
GATTTTTAGATCTTTTCATTTTTTAAAGTTAAGATGGCAAAATTAATTCAAAATGATCTTAAAATCCAAAAATAGATTAATTCTTGTTGAACCTTTTTTGAGTCTTTGTTTTGTTTTTGATTTTTTATGGGACGACCCAATTTTTCCAAAATCCGCCACCAGAGGCGCTGACTACTTTGTTTACACTTAAAACACAGTGTCTATAGATATAAAAACATCTGCCTTTCAAAATAAAAATTCATAGATTACACTATTTTTCTCCTCTGAATGCCAGAATTATGAAGGTGCCCATCGTTGGAACAATATCTTACAGTGACTGATATAAAAGACCACCATATGTTTTTCATTGCCTGAGTCTATACTGCGTCAAATATTTTTACCAATACTTTTGCCTCGCTAAAAATCTATTTACATTCATTAAATCTAAATCTAGAATCTATTTTTTGATAGATAATTTTTAATGCAATCAAAACCTTGGGTCATTAAGCTCAGAGAACTAAATCTTAACAATATTTGTTTTCCTCATGAAATAGCCATTCAGGATTTTTAATTGAAAAATATAATTGGTGGAATTAAATTAAATGAGACCACGACATATAAAAGTTTGTAGAACTAGAATATACAAAGAACCGCATTCGTGCAGATCTGTTCACACACTTTCGGCTTTGAAACTTGGACCATCGTCGAGTTGAGCGTCACAAAAATGATTTTGTTGCTCCAGTTGAAAAGTGTTACCCTTACCTAAGTTGTTTACCTAAATACATTCTCTAGGAGGATAATCATTTCAATATTCAATATTTAAAAAGATTATGAAACTTTGCCATCATCATGAAGCTTCAATTGGTAAGAAATTCTCTCAATTTTAAATGTTGAAACTGAGTTTGTCTTTAATTTCAAATATGTAGAGCTGATCTAGAACTCTAATCTAGAGTAAAAAAGTGATGAAAATAATAATAGTAAAGATGCAGTTTATACAGACTCCTGCCATGAATTATCCAAGGTAATCTTGATCTAATCATTTTTAAAAGAGTCACTGCAGATTACTATTACACTGACTGAAGATGCCTTATGCTGATTTTTTTTGAGAAATTGCTGGGGATTGATCTGGAGATGGGCCCTGACCCAAGCATACTTTTGACCTGCAATAGATAAGGGGCCAACCCACCTTTGATACGAGTAATTTTTGATCCGAAGAGAAAAAAAGTGAAAAATTTGGGAAATTTGGAGAAAATTTTCCAGGCTGACCCGACCCAGGTCAAAAATTTTTGACCCATATCCATCACTATATACTAACAGGATCCACATCAACCCTGTCTAGTGCTCAGATGCTTTTTGTCTCTAATTTAAAATCTATTAATAAAAATGTTAAACTCTTTTTACAGCTTCAGCACTATTTTTTCCTATCCTCTCCACAGTAAATTTGTTTAAGAATTAGTTCTGCACTTTGAGTTTGATTTGAGAATATTTACCTCTTTGAAATGGTCTCAGCAGCCCGTGTAGGGGTAAAGAAAAAGCTTAACGTACATAAATCTTGGCTTTGAATGGATGAATAAAGACTTCGACCCTTGAATTAACACCCACCAAACGTCAAATGAGATATTTGGATTGCTGATTGGAGTTTCATTCAATTTACCAAAAATAAGAGAACTTTTCCGTTAGAAAAGGAAACAACACAAAATTTAACAGTTATATATTTGGTTTATTGACAACTTCAAAAATGGCTTAAATCTATAGTGGAGATCTCAAGAACATCAAGTGGAATGATATTTTTGGGGAAAAAAATGTTTGCTCACACAAAACATAAATTTTATTTGATCAAAAGATAAACATTTTGAGTGGCCCTTCTTACTTCACAATTAGCATCTGGTTTACAAACATGAATAAATAATTCATCTCACAAATTGAGATAATTTGAAGTAAGAAGCTGTTATACGTGATAAACCTTGACAAATTTCCGCTAATTTAAGCTGTGAGGATTATTTCCTATAATTATAGAGGAATAGAAAAGGTCTATGAAATGTTTTAGTATTATAGTCTACCTACAGGGCAAAAAAAACTTTTTCATGCCTTGAATAAATTAAATGATTTATATTTCTAGCACTTCCATGTGTTTCAAGATAAATTATTTTTCTCGTCTAATGCCAATATTGATGTAGAAGCACTTCAAGAACTTTATTCAAACTAGACTGATTCCATTAACGGGAACTTGAAGCTTCACGAAGCAATCAAGTTTATTCGTAATACATACATTTCAGATTAAATCTAAAATGAGCATTACCGAGATAAATAGAAAAACATCTATAATTTTATTCATTTGCTTTTGAAATTACTTTTAAAGTTTTAAGAAGAGAAAAATTGAATGTCAGAAATGTGATTTGCAAAATACTGGACCTAATTTGCATTAAGAAATTGGGGAACACGTCATGAATATATTCACTAGCTGCTAAAAGTTATTACTGAATTAATTATGTAATTATATTTGAACAATTTTGTCTTCAGCTTAATGCACAATCTCGTCTGAGATAGTCGAACTATCATTGCTTCCTCGATTTGAGTTTGACATCAGTTTTAATCCCTTTTTCTTAATTTTCTTCGAGCAATAAACCATCGACAATTCAAAATGTTAAACCAAATTAAGTGGACAAAAATATGAGTTACGATCCGCTAATGGATAAAAAAATCACAATCAATACTCACACCTTTTGTCAAGAGACTCGATTTGAAGATAAAAAATGCACTTAAGAATAAAAGAGATAAAAGGTTGCTACATTTTAAGTCGAATCTCCCACGATTCAATGCGAATCAGGAAGAAATAAAAGTCTTGCTGTGTGAAAAATAATAAAAATTTTAATAACTCTGTACCAGTGATGGGTCGGAGTCAAAAATTTTGACCTGGGTTGGGTTGGGTCAACCATCTATGGTTTGGGTTTGGAAAATTTCCCCTAAAACATAAAAAATTTTCTCTTCAGACCAAAAAAACTCTCTTCAGGTCAGGTCAAAAAGTACCAGGGTCAGAGGACGGGCGGCCTATTATTTACTGTGGGTAGGGTCAGGGCCCATCATTACTCTGTACCAATCTTTCAAATGTTAGTCATTATTTCAGTTTTCTTTATTTCCAGGGGATCCAGATTCTGTGTTTTATTCTTATGAGGTCAATAGATGGACAAGTGAACAAAGTCATTGATGCTGATGAAGACTTGCTTGCTGTTGAGTCTGATCTGTCAACCAACGAGGTTATTCAACTTCCCAACCCAAGACCATATAAGACAGCGATAAAGCCAGTGCCAAAAGGTTTTCCTGGAGAGAGATTAACTTTTGCTAATCAAAAGCTTAAGGTTAAAACTAACTTCAGAGATTCTGTGACTCCAGACGGAAAGTATAAATTCGGGTGAGATAATTTAAATGCTACGGCAGCTACAAAAACATTGACTTTGTTGGTCTGTTTTCAAGAAATATGGCCCTTAGGGCATATAAGTTAAGGAAATGGTCTGGCTGAGTTTGTAATATTTTGGCTTCGGGATTATCTTCAGCATCTTGTTCAATCATTTTGATCAGATCAGATCAAAGTCATAGACTTAACATATTTTCAAAAGGAATCTAAAAAGTGTCAATAGTTGAAAATGTTAAAAAGTCAGTTGTAATGGTGACTTACCATCATACCGATCGATCTCATTTAGAAAATCCCTTCCACGTAATTTTGTTCAAAAAATTTCATTTAGATAAGGTCATATTTTCTCTTTTATTGTAGTTTTTGCTGTATTTAAATCTAAATCCGTTTTCAAGTTTATATTTAAATGACCCAGATCAAGTTAGACAGCTCTTCTATTAGCAAGAGCAATTTAAATTTATATGTGATTTTAACTAAGTTTAATTGAGAGAACTTAGAGGGACAAAGAAATGGGAGAAATCAGCCCACGGGACATACAGGTTTGTTGAAACGGATGCCCAAAAAGCAAAAAAAGATGAAAAAATACATAGTAACTCTAAGAAGTACAAAACTACTTTCAGTGGAAGGTGGATAACTTGTTCTGGCTTGGAGATCAAAATTTTAACTTAATTTTTTGCAGCCTGCAAATCTGCAATGTTCTTTATAAAAAGACATTATTAAGATAGCTGGGATATAGGAAATTGAGATTTTTTATTCATTGAAAAATGCACAACCATCCCACGACCAACATTTACGGTAGCGGCCATATTACAAACTCCGTTTGTTGCACGCCACACACTTACAGATAGTGATGGGTCCGGGTCCAAAATCTTTACTCGGGTAGGGTCGGGTCATTCATTTATGCTTAGGGTTTGAATTTGGAAAATTTCCCCTTAAAGCGTCAAATTTTTCAATTTTTTTCCCTTCGGATCAAATAAAATCTCTTCGGGTTGGGTCAGAAAGTACCCGGGTTGAAGGTGGGTTGGCCTCTTATTTACTGCGGGTCAAAAGTAAGCTTGGGTCGGGTCGGGTCGGGTCGGGTCAGGGCCCATCTCTACCTGCAGATATTATCGGTCCCTCTGTCTGTAGAAAAAAAATCCAAAACTTAGCCCCAAGACAAAATTTTAAAATTCCCCTTTTGAACTTTTTAACATTAATATGAGGAGTCCGCCGGGGCAAAATTTCAGCTCTCTAGCTTTAAAACTGAGGGAGAAGTTTGAGGTGACAGACAGGCAGACGGACAACATGCTGATACGCTTCATGTGCAGCCGTGTGGCAAAAATCTACCATAATAAAATTTCCAATAACCAATGGCAGATAATGGGCGAAGTTCAGTAACAGGTCTTATTATTGGCAAACCAATTTTCTCTTATTCCGGCTCCAAAGTAACTTGTTAAAGCATTTGCAATTCCCCATGACCTTTTGTCATGATTCTTCAACATTTTGATAATTCTCAAGATGACGGCTATACAGTGGTCCCATAAACATCCCGACTGAGGTATAACACCTCATAATAATACCAAAGCAAGAAATGAACCCAGAAAGATCTAGGAAGTAGAGATGGGCCCTGACCCGACCTGAGCTTATTTTTGGCCTGCAGTAAATAAGAGGCCCACCCGCCTTTGATCCGGGTACTTTTTGACCCAACCCAAAGAGATTTTTTTTGACCCGAAAAGAAAAAAATTAAAAAATTTGACATTTTTTGGGGAAATTTTCCAAATTCAAACCCAAACCATAAATGGCTGACCCGACCCACAAAAAATTGACCTGTCCCATCACTACAAAGAAGTCGTTTTTACAATCAACAACGCCTAAGTTAATTTGTTTAGCATTTTTATAGGCCTCAATTACCCTGAAAAGGTTAATAATAGGCAGCCCTAAAGGCTGCCCGTCGAAAAATACTTTTTACCGAACGGCGTTCCTCACACACGGAAATCTTTAGTAAAAGGCGAAAGATTTATTCGGGTGAGTGAAGAACTCGGTCTACTGTAAGACCCACCTTTTAGTCCAACCTATTAGGAAATTACCAAACAATTTTGCTGGCTCTAAGGTTTAAATTGTACAAAGTTGGGAGATCTGCCCAAAATGTAGACTTCTAATTTTTGAATCACCTTTATATCATTTAGTTCTTTTCGATTCATTATCGTTTTTAAGGTCTATTTTTGGCAAATTTCATTAAAAAATGGCACATAAATCTCAGTAATTTAACGCCATCTATGATTGAAATTCTAAAACTCTTTAAAACTAAAAATTTTGGGGGCTGGACCAAATCCTGGACAAAAACCAAAAATTTTGTTTTGATGCGCGAGTCTTCTCTGAAGAAGGCGGTCAACTTTATTAAATTGAAATGATTTATCAACCTTTTGCTACAGATCAAATTTAAATTTGCTTTTTTTCTATAGATATTCTTCAGACGATGGAACTTCCAGAAAGGAAGAAGGTTCAACAGATTTTGAAGAAGGCAATCGCAAGATAGGCGGTTGGGAATATCAGGGTCCAGATGGCAAAACTTATTCCATATCATTCGTGGCAGATCAAAACGGGTTCAGGGCTAAGGGTGATCACTTGGTAGTTTGGATATGTACATATAACAAAACAAATTTGAAATTGAGATTGATGCGGTTTTTTTACCATACATAGCCTCAACCGCCACCCCTACCACCAGCTTTACAAAGGTTTGAGGATGCTAAGAACGGTGTGAAACGTTTTGGAACTAAACAGGTTTTGGATATTTTAAATCTAAACTAAGCCAAAAGATCTGATTTGAAAATTACTTTTCAGTTCACCGGTCAAAACCAATTGTTGACAAACAATAGAAAGGGTAAAGATTTTGAACAGATAAAAAAGCCAATCTCGCGTATCGGAATGGCTCGAGGTATTTTTTGATATCTAATTATTTATGAATTTATTAATTCAATTACAAACTTTATTTTTTGTGCTAGATCTCGAATCATCTGGAAATCCTTTGAGACCAACCAATTTTCGATTTAACAGTCAAAAGGTGTCTGGATCAAGGAGAAACTTGTTCTTTTCTCCAAAACTTCATATATGATCAATATTTATCTTCAATTTTTTTTAATGCAAACTAATAAATTTCAGAGATGATGAGTGCCATTTCTACATATATAATTCACTTAATTCATATTTCAGTATATAGTCTGATGCAAACTCTACCAAGTCGATTACTTGAAGGAAACAGGGTGTTTCATTTACTAATCTTGAATTTGGCAATGTTGCTCTCCTTTTGGCAAAGTCTTATTGATATCTGGCCAAATTTGTTCTTGCTAAATATTGTAACACAAACTCAAATCTTTCAAATCTGTGCCAATTTTCAAGCTGACTCAATAAATTCAGCTCTTTTGTAGATCACATAATCGTTGGAGATTTTAGCTTTGCAAAGCCAGGTACTATTTCTAGAAACACATTTTTTTAAAGATTCATAATTGGATCAGCTAGTGATGGGTCCGGGTCAAAATTTTTTGACCCGGGTCGGGTCAGCCAATTATGGTTTGGGTTTGAATTTGGAAAATTTCTCCTAAAAATGTCAATTTTTTTCCATTCAGGTCAAAAAAAATCTCTTCAGGTCGGGTCAAAAAGTGCCCGGGTCGATGGCTTGTCGGCCTCTTAATTACTGCGGGTCAAAAGTATGCTCGGTCGGGTCAGGGCCCATCTCTAGGATCAGCAGATCAACTATATGGCTTTCAGAAGTGAGACCTTAAAAGGAGCCCAGTGGCAATAAGATGCTGAGGCAAGGATTCAATGAAGCCTATTTCACCGTGTTTTGGGGTCTCAACAGTAGCCATACCTCTTTTCTTATTAAAGGAGATATTTAAATAGAATGTAACGAAAGGGTAATCTCGGAGGTTGATGAACTTGGCATAGACTAAGATGCTAACTCCCAAGGCTAGCTGCTGATGTGAAAATCCTTTGTTTGTTTGTTCCTTTCTCATTCAACAAATTGTGAAATGCTTCTTAATGCTTAAAAAGTTGGTATACAAAATTGGAACTATTTGGATCAAATCCGAAAACAAGCATATGCCATCAAATAATTTCAAATCGTTGAAGTTTTGGAGGACAAATCAATGTTTGATTTTCCAAGACTTTGGTAAAACTTTAGAGTAGGTATTCATATAAGGAGTATTTTATACCACACATGATAAGATTAGAATTTTTAATGAAAAGCTTTGATTTTTCTGTTACAACATATATTTGAATGAAAAATTTAAAAAAATTATTTTTAAAGGAGAAAATATCCTATTCAAAGTATGTACATAATGACAAAAACGACATCTCCAATGGATTCCAGACTCATTCGTAGCTTCACTTTTCCTTTCACCTGAAAATAATTGATAAAAGTTTTAAGTACATCCGTTAAACATTCACAATAACAGCCTTACTTTGGGGTGAGTGGTCAGAGGCACCTGACTAATAGCTAAGCTTGTCGGTTTAATTACCCCCCCCCATGCCAAAAACAATTCGGATCTTTTTCTCTATAACATCTCTAAACCTCAACAGGGCTGAAGGTTTCAAATAATCCCTAATGATTCTATTTTTGTCTCATCTAATTGCTTTGCATTTAACTAGTACCTTATTTTAACCTCTGCCCTCTTTGTACTTGTACGGTCAATAACCATGTTTGTTAAATTATTTGCTTTCAGTTGATTCAAATCTGCCTGGAATTCTTTAAACTAGTGTATTTACATGAAGAGTCAAATGTATTGTAATACATAAAATATGATTGTTTGATTGAACAACTAACAAGTAATAAGATTTGAAGTCGATATGTTCTTTAAGTAGTTTTTGGGTGTTAATATTGTGCTACTGGAGTTAGTTTTGTTAAAACTAAAAAGTGAGAATGAAAAAATTAAGGCTGAATTAACTTGACTTTTTTTCAATATCAGATCGACAAATATACGAATTAAATTTGATAATTGATGTACGTAATTCAAAGAAAGCTTTATCTGATACATACATAGAGAAAAAATAGTTACATTTTATAACCACAAAGGTTCGTAACACTCTCTAGAAGGTGGAAAAAGATTGTGAACATTAAACATTCAAAATGATTTGCTAAAAATGGTTGGTGTGTCACAATGTTTGTTAATAATTTTCACATAGATATTTAAGTGTTGAAGGTTTTACTTTGTGTGACTTGCCACATTTTTATGGTGTACGTAGCAAATTTGATATGACCTGATATGTTAAGAAAGGAAATAGAAAAAGTACCTCAAGTACCTTACATTTTTCTAGAGACAAGGAAAAGCATTTTCAGTCAATTTTAATTGCTGAATCTACTTCTTAAAACCCTATAGAAGTGGCTCGACGAGCATTTTATGGAGAAATAAAAAGTACAAATGATTTTTATTGTGGAAAATTGGGAACTGCAAGAATTCAAAATAAAAAAATCGATCATTTTTATGAGGTTTCTTGAAATGACTTTTTACTTTGAGTCTTAAAAATTTAATGAAAAACACTGGCATCCTTAACTACAAACAATCATTATATCAAAAGGTTTTTTTTCAATTTTCGTGACCTGGCAAGAAAGCTGTACATTTGAGAATTGTTGGCAGCAGATAAAAAGTAAGATTTTATTCAAAAATTAGAAATTGATTATTAACCAAACCAGGATTGTTTTTGTTATAACATAAACATTATTTGGTGTATTGCATATGATTTCAGTGTTGTTGATGTGGTTTGTTCGATGATATCATGAAATTAAAATAATTCAGGGTTCATTTTTAGTGTCAGAGGTCACGATAAAATTTCTATAGAAACAATGAAGGGATATTAGTTGAATGAAAATGATCAATCAATTTTCATGAAATCTTTAGATTGGACGAACTGTTGTTGGAATATTTCTCGAACTTGAAAAGCATAGTTTGATGATGTAAGGAAATTTTCCTGTCGGATTGTTGACTGGTAAATGGTTACAGCTCACCAGACCTTCAAGTGCATCACTTTGATTTGCAAACTCAACCAACCCACTTGAGCTTCTCTCTGTTTTTGATGGAAAAAGTTTAACACACTTGGGCTTGGCTACACCTTGGTCAATGAATAATTTTTCAATATCATTTTCTTCAAGGGAAGGTGGTGTGTTAAAGAAGTGTAAAATGTTTGCTGGAGGCTGAATGCGATTCTTGGATGCCATTTCGGGATTCATGAATCGATTGTTCTTGCTACCCATAAAGTCTTGGAAGCTTGGAGTGTTATCTGACAACAAAAAGGGGATCTGGACATCAGCAAGGAATGCCTGTTTAGAGTAACCAACTTGCATTTTTGTTCCAAAAAAGGTGATGTTGTTAAGGTTTGCAATAGCCCTTTCAACTGCAGCTGCATCTCCAAGTTGAACCATAGCACAACCCTCTTTTGTTTTCAAGAATTTGACCCTGGTCACATTGCCATACAAGCAGAACAAATTGAATAGCCTACTGGCATTCATTTTTTCAGGATTGAGTCCATACACCATACAAACTGAGCCCTGATTTGCAAATGTTGTTGCTGAGGCTATTGATTGTCCAGGGGTTGTCATATTTACTGGAGAGGACAAGATGGCTGAGCTGTTTCCTGAACCATTGCCCCTGAAAAATGGATTTCTCTGGTGGTTTGGAGGAGTCTGACATTGATGTAAAACACTGTGACCTCCAACCACTTCTTGAACAGGAATCGAGTTGTGAGTGGAAGTGTGACCAATCCCTTTCTCAAAAGTTGAATGTGACAACCCATTCCCATTTGCTTGGGTTCTTGGAATAATAGGCTCTTTCAAAAGGACTGGCCTCTGGGGTCCAACCTTATGAGGCTGGGATAAGTCTTGACCGATTTGTTTTCCAGGATTGGGATTTGTGTAATCATAGCTGTCCTGGTCATTCTTGTAGACATTAAGTTTAATTGGCTTGGCATTTTCAATTTTAAGAGTGCAGCATCCTGAGTAAATGTCACACCCATAGAGACTTTCCTTTGCAGTTTTTGCAGATTCTATGGACTCAAACTCTACCATTGCTTGAACACCATTCTTCCTGAAAATTACTATCCGCAAGACTTTTCCAAATGGGGAACAAATGGTGTTCAGAACCTCACATGTAATGGGATAGTTTGGATTAAATATTGTAAATAGCAGAATGTGGTTTGGCTTTTCTGGCTCCAATGGTTTCTTGTTGAGTTGTTGCTCAATGTATTGAGGTGACATGATTGCTGGAACGACATTTCCGTTGCTTTTTCTAAAAGTGTTGGCAAAACCACCAGTTCCAAATAGGTTTTCTGATGTCATTGTGCTCTGATTGTAGTCTACTCTAGGGCGCTTGGCAGTCTGCTGACTGCCATTTTCAGAGTAAAACGCAATCATTGATGATAGGTGATAGCTGGGTAGCTTGTTTAAGTTTCAGAGGTGTGGAAAGATTTCTTTTTGTAACTAATGAACTGATCTGAAAAGTTAATGGAAGTTGATATGACTTGTTGTTGTTAAGTTGCAACTAGTATCGATGTTGTTGGTGTGGGCTGTGGTTGGTTTCGGTTTTAGGTGATGGTAGTGCAGTCAAGAATGTTTCGTGTCAATACCTGCAAAGAGTGAACAATAAAATGTATAAAAATGCAAGATTATAAATCTTTTATTTTGGTTGTAATTCTAATTGGATCGAAAATACGAAAAATTGATAATAAGTACTGTGCATACTTTTTAATTTGAGTACCTGAAGTTATGTAATAAATTTATGAATTCATCATTAAATCTTAGTTGGATTAATTGGCGTACAGAATGTACAAAATGTCTGTAAGTCTTTCTGAAAAATGTATGATGTAACTTTCGAATCTTGCTAAAATTGAAAGTTAAAAGTTAAAATCAAAGTTCTGTTTCAAAGTATAACTTGTACTTTTGAAAGTTTACAGAAAAACTTTAATGTTTAAAATTTCTTTTGAATGTGAGTTTTGCAAACTCAACCATAACTGTGCTCTAACTCAATAACGTTGGTAGTATATTTATTCATTCTTCTTTCAAACTTTTTTTGATATGAAATTTCTCAAAATATAACCCTCTATTTCATAAAAGGTACCAAATTGTGATGAAAAGTGACTTCACAAAAAGTTTTGATTCACAGTAAAATCTCAAAATTTCATTCTTCATTTTCCTTGCAAAGTTTTAATCATGATAAATTGAAAAGAAAAACTTTTGAACTGATTTTTTTCTCTCTTTATAGGTTACCGCATGAAAATGGTTCTTCCTTTCATATTCCTCATTTCGTGAATTTTTAATTCTAACTGGGGTTTTAGGTTTTGATGAAAGATTCAGTTATAAATTTCTACAATTTTTTCAAGAAATATTTTACAAATTTACGTACGTCATGGCAAAAATGTTGTCAGATTGAATTTTATTTCAAATTTCAACCCCCAAAAACTCATTCAAGAGATTTTGTTAATTTGAAAAAGAAAAATTCTGTGAGCTTGAGCGAATCAAAAAAGTTTAGAAAACATCCCATGAACTTCAACATTGCAACGACATAAAGCATAAACTAAGTACTGTTACAATTCTTAAACTATGTCTCTAATCCAGGGAGTTAGGGTGGTCAAGTTGGTTCAATTTCAATTTCCTTTATTAGTTCAAATGTATTACCAAAGTAAAATTTAACAATACTTGACTAGAACTATTATCAACCTCAATATTCAATATGATAATTTTTAGGAAAAGTCAAATAAATACAATTAGAGGCAGAGAGACAGAGTTTGTCATTTAAAATTTGTCAATGAGTCACAAAAATTCAGAAATAAGTATCAAAATAAACAAAATTGTTCTTGAGCTTGATCCTGAGTGAGTCATCAGTTAAAGGTCGATTAAGTCTATACCATAGGGGAACTTTATCTGTTTGAAGATTTAGCTGATCCAATTGTGAAAACCCTTTTTCCCATGTTTATTTTGAGATCCGTCATACGCATAGATGTAGTTAGGTTTCCTTGGCTCCTGATATGCATTAGCTATCACCAATTGTCAAAGAGATTTATTGTCGTTTCATCTCTAATTACTCTAATTACTTGCTGGATTTCCATCCATCCGCCTGGGGTAACCAACAAGCAAAATAATGAGAACCACCAAGTGTGCCTTAAATGACCAAAGTTGCAAGGGGTACTTTTAAAATGTAAAAAAGAGACACTTGTTTGGATCGTCAGTTGAAGGGAAATTTTCTTTTCTCTTGATTCGCCAACATCTGTATGAAAACCTAGCCCTTCTGGTACTCAGTTTTTTCACATGTGGAAAACTTTTTTTCAATGAAAAACTTTTTGAGCTTAAATGAAAGAGCCCTTATTAAAAGCTCTTCAGGACACATTTTACGAGTACTTTTTAATTTTTCAAGTTAATGCTTTCGTGTGAAACAATTATAGCTCTAAATATGGAGAAATAATTTGAAGGATGAATTTAATTCTAAGCACTTCGCATATTCGATAAATTTCCATTTTAGAAATTGTCATAATTAAGCTTCAAATAAATGTAACAGATTAAATAATATATTGAAAATATTTTATACGAAATAAAATTTGATCTCAAACTTTTTCAAATCTTGAAAATCATTATATGACTATTATAAGCCTTTTTTAAATATTGATCGAGTGAGTAACAATAAGAGCAAAAAATATAAACCTGAATACCAAACCTAAAGCCCCGAAAGAAAAGTATTTTTACTTCATTTCGTTTTCCCCCTCTCTTTTCTTCATCTGGCAAAAAATTAAAAAAAAAAGATTTGATGCGAGAATTTTTGGAGAAAGGCAGCCACAATTTAGGCATGGTGAAACACGATAAAAACTCGACGAAAACGGTCCAAAACAGATATATATTTTAGTTGTTTAAGAGGAAAAAGCTCTAAACAAAAGACTTTTTTGCTAGCAACTTTAATAGGAGCTTTCAAACAAATGGTATATATTACAAAAGTAATTTTTCTTTTTTTCTCAAACTCCCTATATTCATATAAAATCCCAAGTTATTTTCTTTTAGCGTTTGAAACAGTACAATCAAAACGTACCCAATCATAAATTAGTGCAAAATCCATTTTGCAATTTAAATATTAAAGCAAATCGAGCTGAGAGAGCATTTTTATCAATGATAGACTCCCAGGAAAGGCCAGATTTACAGACAGATCAAAACTGAAGGTGGGAAAACAATTCACTGTAAATTAGGCTAACATTTATGAACATGATTGACTTTCCATGGTATATCAACATTAGCGACGACACCCTAAAGCAAAATTTCATTGTACATACACCAAATTTAACTTGAAAGACTGACGAATATTTAGTATTGTATATCATTGTTAACCAACCAGACTAGATCAGCTAGTTCTGCTATCTAGTCTGAACGTACGTCTTTTAAAAAGTGCGGGATTTATTTTATTATAAGTTCATGTAAGATGAAGCCTTGCTAGAAATACAAATACAAATCTACTTTGAAACCAAACGGAGTCAGATGAATGTACAAAACTATTATAAAGATTTTTATCAGAAAGATCATTTTAAAAGGATGCTACGATCTTTTGCCCAAGGCATGTTCGCCAATACCGGTTCGCCCAATGAAAGTTCGCCTAACCTAACCTTGGGCGAACTGGTATATGGCGAACTGTGATTGGGAGAAAAAATAAACGTTACCTACCTACCTACCTATCTACCTAAATGAGAGATGGAAAAGTGACAAAAGCAGGAAAGAAATACAAATTCTTTGCCTAGTCTGGTTATTTGATTTCAAATATCGAGAAACTGCCAATCGAAAAATTGTTGGAAGGTTTTTTTGACCTTTTTCCAAATCTTTTTATTTTCGTGTAATAAAATTACAATAACAAACTTTATTTTGAGTATATATATATAAATACTTGAGTTCTTTCATAAGGGAAAAGGCTACAAAGGAGCTGACCTCAAGTAAGCATTTTCACGCCCAATTGTTGATCAAAATTGCTTCAATTGTTATTTTGACCAATACATTTAGATCGCTGCAAGCAAAAAAAGGTCAAATAGAGAAATTACTTTTCGCCTGAAATTAAGTGAACGCAACGATGAATTGTATTTGGCAAAATCATGAAAATAGAGAATCAGAACTTTTTCATAACATTGGTGCACATGAAAATACCTCATGGAATTTGTAAAGAATCCCTTAAGATTATGTAAATTGGTTCAAAAACCCATAATTTTTTTTCAAAAAAAGTGCTCGTGGTTGCCATTAAAAGTTTTCCTTACACCATAAGATAAAGGTTTACTATTTTCAAATCTTGTCTTTCTAAAAAGTTAGTTTTAACAAAACAAGAAGTAAATGACATAATGCTTGTTTCTAAGTTATGCTTGTGAGTAATTCGTTGGATAAGGAGCTTTCCCTATTGGACCTAAAGAGAAAGACCCCTTTATTATGCTTCCTTGAATTGTGAAATTATTTCTTTTCCAAGATTTTTTTATATGAGTATGGAAATTTTCTTCAGAAAGCTAAGTTTTTCTTTAAATTACAATTTCAGTTTTGTTTGACATTATATTATGTCAGGGGAGATAAAGTTTGTCATTGTCTTTGCGCAGCTGCAAATATTTTCACTCTGATTACTTTCCTCCAAAAAAGAAGAAAATATTTGTTGGCATTCACAGATCTTTTAAACTGCTTGCGAGAAAAGAACAATATGTTACTTTTAATCTCAACTAATAAATAAAACCTTACAGAGTTCGTTGTATGAAAAAATTTCTATCAAAGTAAAGTTTTGCTTCTTTGGACTCCTTTTCCAGCATTTATCTTCCAACATCATGCCGTGATGGGATACAGACTTAATTAGTGTCTTGACAAAATAAATGTTAACATAAGTCTTCATGTTTTGGCAATCGTTTGTCACAATGATAAATTGGTTTGGAAGTTGATCTAAGCAAATGAATGGCAAAGCAAGTTTAACTCTTTTCTCCAAACGTATTTAGTACTTGTGGCTTTATTGGTTATACTGGTGGGTTTGAGGCAAAGCTTAAATTCTAATCAAACTTAGCTATAGCCTACAAAAAGAGTGTGACATAATATTTAAGGTTCACACCAAAAAAAGGTCGTGAGGTGAAAGGATGATGGGTTTTCAACATGCACGTAAAAATTGGGTAGCAAAGCTGATGTCCATGAATACAGAAAATAAATATTGTGCGCCTAATTTAAGCCTGGAAATGTCTTTTGAATTTTAATAGCATGACTAAGTACAACTCTAAAGTGTCTGCCTATCTTGTGGTTTGAGATAGATTCAGAAATATGGCCCATGACAAAATTGAATTTGAAGTATCAAGCAAAAACTTTAGACATATGTACAAGGCAAAGTATTTCATGACTTAAACAGAGTAAGTATGTATGTAGTCAAAACTCACTAAAATGAAAACACATAAAGATT
>Ga0194133_10005689_pt1 | contig 15784 bp, 28 predicted proteins | sample TA2KigOf40mmetaG_FD_155448 | JGI IMG/M metagenome (GOLD analysis project Ga0194133, IMG submission 155448) | Freshwater microbial communities from Lake Tanganyika, Tanzania - TA2015055 Kigoma Offshore 40m | ecosystem: Environmental > Aquatic > Freshwater > Lake | place: Tanzania: Lake...
AAATCAAGGGATTTCGTTTTGAGAAAAAGGAAAAAGACCACGACCACAAAAACCACGAGACGGAAGACCCAACGTCACAGCAACCACCGTATTACGCCCCTGCTGAAAAAGAATTTATTTCTGCGATGCAGTCCATTGCCTTGAGGTTTGGAAAACTTGCCGACAATGACGCCAACGGTATTTGGGTTGGCTACGTACCAAAAGCCAAGAACGACAATTACAAGATTGGTGTCTATTGCGCCCATTGTGCTCATTATCAGTCGGAAAATGTCTGCAAAATCATAAAAGCCAAAATTGAGCCAGGCGGGTATTGCAGGCTGGCCGCTATCCCATCAGAATTAGTCAACAAAAAAGAAAAAAAGAAATGATGACCGAACCGAACTTTTACGACCCCGAAAATCCGCAGGAATATATTTACGACCCCGAAATTACGAATCAATGGTATTGGGAAAATGAAAGTTTGGATTGACCAAGATTTATGTACTGGCGATGGTCTATGCGTAGAAATAGCCCCCGATGTATTCATCATGCTGGAGGATGGGTTGGCGTACGTGCAGGAGAATGGGAAGATATTTTCAAAAGCGCGAGGGAACCCAGAAGGCGCCGCCGGCACGGCCTCTTTCGCCGACGACAGGCTGGATGACGTAGTCGAGGCCGCGGAAGAATGTCCGGGCGAATGTATATTTATCGAACCTTAACTTTTGCGCCAAATTTAGTCACGATTGTGTGACCCACTTTGTGCTGTCTTGGCACGGCAGAGTCAATGGCAAGAATTCTTTGAAGCCACCTGTCGGTTCCATCATATTTAGCCTCAAATGGACGTCGACCATGAATAGTCGTCCGATTGTTTAAAACCAATAAATCGCCAGACGCCAGAACGATTTCGCGCATCGATTTTTTGACGGCGTTTTTAAAGTGGCCCAATGCGTGCTCCGCCTGGTCGTTCACGGGCTTCATCAAAACTTCATCGTAGGTTAATTCAAAAGAAAAATTTTGCTGGACGACTTTTTTCCGCAGGATTGAGCAGGGAATTTCAAAATCAGGCTCGCCGTTTTGACGGAAACTCTCGTCAATTGAGGTCAGATACCACGGCTGGCCCAAGTCTTTGATAGTGGGCTCGCTCAAATGTTTTACGATGTCGTCGACGTAAGCATAGGTTGTTACGGCCTTTGGGTCGCCGCGAAGGCACAGGAGGAGAACGGCCGATGGCTTATAAGGATGAAACGCTGCCTCGGTATGCAAACCCAATTCGGTTTTGGAAGAGGTTGAAATTTGCAGCGTCTCCGTGGTTTTCAACGGAAAAATATTTTGAATTAATTTTCCGTTTTGCTCCTGAGCGTAACCAATAGGAAACCCATATCTACTGGCTTGCGCTATTAGTTTAGAGCCCAATTCTCCCAAACCGATGTTGTTGAAATACTTGGTCGATGGGGTCGGCGGTACAAAACCAATATTAAAATTTCTGGTAAGCGTTATTTGCCGGTTCACAAGGAGTTACTTTACTACAGCCCATAAAACTTTTATTTAACAGGGCAGGCACCGGTCGCACAATCGTCAATTCGCAATTCGCCGTCAAACGATGTATTAACCAAGGGGTGTGAAAGGTCGATTTTTGCCGAAGCCCTCAGGTACTCCTCCTCGGAAATTTCCTCATAGGGCGGAAGCGGAAAATTGTGGTTTGCATGCAACAGGAAAGAGACCGACTTTACGCAAGAATCGTAATTTTCTGACAACCAATCTTTAATTTCTTGCAATTCTTCCAACCTGTAGTAGACGGTGACCGATACGGCATTGTCCGCCCAGGCTGCCTGCATTTTCTTGACCCATTCGAGTTGTTGAACTGCCGTCATTTCCGCGGCCAAAATGGCGCCATCGGGCGATTTGCAGGGGAAATCGACCACATATCGAGTATGGTCTTCTCGTCCATCCAGGCCGATATCCCACTGAACCTTGTACCCACGCTTACGGCACGCTTCGACAAGCGGGTCAGACGAACCAAAACGCACACGGCGCGTGTAAAAACGCGCGTATGCGGGATGAATCCCCGGGGTGACGCCGGGCAAGAGGCTCAATGTTCCCGAAGGCTGGACGGTGGTCAGGCGCACCGATTTTGGTAAAGCGTGCTCCTTGCTCCACTGCGCGTCAAATTCCTCAAGGTGTTTATAGGTGTGGTCCAACCAGGAAATTTGCTCTTCGGAACACTGCAAAATACCGGTTACCGACTGCCCAAGCCGAGAGTTTTTTTGCACGATATTGGTCGTCTTTTCGTACGGATAAGACATCGTCGTGATGTGTTTTTGCACCTTGTACAGGAGGATGGAAATTTCATTAAGTTGTTTTTTTGACTCTACGTTTGGGAGAAAAATTGTTGCAAGATTGCAGGATTCACCGTCAGCAAGGCCTATTTCGGCGCAGGGGTTGAAGCCCTCTATCGATGAGTCGGTTTTAGGCTCACCCAGGCGACCAAACTTTCGCGCCAATTTGCGGTTCACCAAGCCGTATGGCTCACCAGAGCCGTCATAACCTTTCCAGAGTTCCGCCATAATCTCGTCGTAGGAGTCCGCATAAATGCTGTTATTACTGTTTGCCCGCCAGCCTGGGATGGACCCGGAAGACCAATTTTTGGCACGGAGGAACAACACATCATCCGGGTCCCCTATCGCAATTTGAGCCGAGCGGCGCGAAGAACCCGAGATGACAACACGCCCGATGATGTTGCAAATATCGAGCACGTCGATTGAGCGCAATTTTTTGCCGACCCTGTTGTCCATGACCCTGCAGATATCTGCTACGCCCTCAATGAGCGCTCCGGGCCCGCTTGCGGTGCCACCAAAAGTTTTTAGGGGTGCGCCATATTCACGCACCAAAATTGTTGAATACGTAAAAGAATTTCCTGTGTCAAAGTATGACTTCAAAACGGCGTGAAGCAACCTTTTCCAACCGTGTCGAGAGTCGGGAACGATGATGTCGGCGTCGTTGCTGCGCTCGTGGGAGATTTTTACACCGCCCTTGACTTTCGGCAAATCGTGGATTTTTGCCCGCTCAACCGAGAAACCGACACCGCCGCCGAGCATCAAATATTCAAAGAGCATCTCAAAATCTTTAATTTTTTCAATGTTCGTGAAATAGCAATTATTCAAGGAGGTGGCGTTGAAATTTTTTACCAGAGGCGTACCCATTTGCCAAAGGGAACGACCCGAAAAGGAACACCGCAAATTGAAGCAATGGTCGAACAGCGTTTCTGCTTCCTTTTTTGTCAGACGTACGCCCACATCGATGGCGCCGTTAATAACCCTCTGAAGGGTCTCCGGCCATGTTTCGTTGTTGCCGTTTTCTTTTTTACGGCTATAGGTGCGCAAAAACACGATTTCGCCAAGGCCACCAAAACCCCATGGGGGCTGTTTTGTTGCGTAAGAGTCGACAAAAGATTGTTCTAGCATCATTTCCCCCGAAAAAAATATTGAAGGTTTTCTAGGTTAGCACAGACGAAAATACAGAAAGAGTCTAAATTAATCCTAATTTTTGGGCTTCTGCCACAGAAATGATTTTGCCAGCAGGAGCCGCAAGAATTTTTGTTTTGACCGTCGGGGTCAGTTGTTTCTCGATAAAAACATCTTGTTCAACTAAAAATTGTTGCGCTTCAGGATTAGGTTGGTCGGTGCCAAATCCGACTATGTGGTTTGGTTTGCTCGAATCACCCACACAATCGCCGGTGGGATGACCGCATACCGGGCAAGGCTGCCTATCAGCGGGAGATACTTTAATATTATCACCGACCGTATATGGCCGAAGGAAATCATTTTTATAGAAGACCATAAACAATTATATGCCCGTTTGACGACTACGGAGGGAAGCGCTGGATATTAAAACTGTTGAATCAAAAAGCCGCAGTCGACGATTCTCCCCAACAGCAAATCATCAATTTCGGATTCGGCGACGGTATTGTCGATTTTTTGGCTAAAGGCGCTGCGCATCATCATTGGATACTTATAATTTTTGATGGTATCAACCGCGTTCTGGGAAAACTCCATCAAATTACCCCAGATAACGTGTTTGCCCAGACCGTACGAATATGGCATGGAAAACAAATATATGTCGGCCGGGCCGTACACATTTTCGTCGCAGTGTATGACCGTCAAACACTCCTTGACCGACGATTGAGGTTCGATGAAGGCTATTGAAAGTTCTTTTTGTTGAGGAATTGGGGCCACGTATCCTTCGCAGATAAAGGTCAGAGACGTCACCTTAACCCTGAACCTTAAAATATCAATCAAATCTTTACATCTTAAAAATCTTTTTTCGTGGGGTTCTTTCATATACTTCGATTCGAGTTGAACACACAATACGGGGTGGTCTTTTCGCCAAGCAAAAAAGTTAAACGAGAGGTCCTCACCAACCCCTTCGCTCTTTGTAATCATATTTTTGGCAACCTGTGTAGCCGAAAGCGTCAAGGCAATCTTTGAAAAAGGGTCGTCATAGATGTCCACGTACGCACATTACAATAGTTGCAACATTGTTGGGGGATAATGTACTAAGGTCTCCTGTCATGAGCAAAACAAAAAAACCTGCAAAAAAGAAAACGGCGCCGAAAGCAAAATCGACGCCGGCCAAAAAGAAGCCACTTCCAAAAATCGAGAAAGTTGAAATCGACATTCCCGAGCCGGAGGAAGTGAAAACCTTACTTGTTGAAACATTCAACCAAGTTCAGGCCGATGGCTTCAAATTGACAGAAAACACCAAGAAAAGTTTTCTAGGAAAAATCAAGAGTTGGTTTAAACTCAGTTGAAAAAGAAAAGTAAAAGTCCTTTAAATTTGCTTGCGGCGAACCTAGTCGGTGAAAAACTGGCTCGCCGCATGCAACAACCTGATGCGACTGAACTTATTAATTCAATCTCTCTTGACCACAACTCGTTTCACCGAGTGAGGCAAAGTAAGCCTTAATCGATGACTTGGGGGAAAGTTTCCCAGGTTTCGCCCACCGGACGGATGACCGCAACTTTTTCATTGTTCAACCACCTGTTGAACGCGATGATAAATATTGCGATGTTGCCCTTGCTCGCCGCGCGGTGCCACGAACCCCTCTGACGAGAAATCCAATTTCGCAAAGCAAGCGGTGAATCGCCGGGCTTGAGCCCTGCGCCATCAACCACCATATTTATGAATTCCTCCACTTTTTCCCTGCCGTGCTTTTGGGCGGCGAGGATAGCAAACACACCCCAGGCGTGACGAATCCCGCCAACCGCTTGGTCCACCTTGCGCGCAAGATGAAGAGCCCACGTCAATACTTCGCCGTTGTTTTCTACGTACTCAACGACATCTCGGCGTTGCACCAAAGCAAGAGCATTGGTGTCATAGATGCTTAAACCAGCATCCATAGCAATCAGAGTCTTGGCCATCGGCGACATGTGGGTGGAATTGAGACCCAACCCGGCCGCATGCAACGAATCATTGACCGTACGGGCAAGGCCGGAGTCAATAACTGAGTAAGCGCTTTCATCCACTCCGCGCAAGACGAGACATTGGCATGCTTGGTCTGCTTCGACAATGGCCGTCAAACGGTGTTGGCCGTTCAGCAATTTGCCGGACTTTGAGATGGTGATTGCGTCATTTTGAATGTCCCACATGCCTCGCTTCATGGCGTCGGCATACTGAGCGACACGGAACTTGCGCAACTTGCGGTTATTGAGGTTCCCGTCAAGCATTTTTTTTGCTATGGCTGGAGTAATTAATTCTACTGAAGCCGTTATTTCTGGTGATATTACTGTTTTGTTTTTCATTGTTTTTGTTTTATTTCTCTTGTTTTTTGATTTATTTTTCATAGGACTTATAACTTACTGCCGATAATTGGGGAAAACAACCTGTTGGGAATAAATTTTTTAAGATGCCGAAACAAGCCCATTTAGTTCCTGCTGGACGAGCAATTCGAACTCTTCACGATGGTTGTGTTGTAGCACCAAAGATGCCCTTCGCCGAGCCTCGGCACGAATCCGGTATTTATCGGTGTTTGATTTCGGTTTATTTTGGGCTTTACGACCCCTTGAAATCATGCCATCGCGTTTTAAATCATTAAAATTTGTCATAAATAATTATTCCTTTAGTAGTTAGGCAAAACACCCTATCCATGAAATTGCCAAACAACAACCTGGCGAAAAGGGTATTTATGGTACGGGCTTTTAATGCCCCGTTCGTTTATTTTCGGCGGCGGCCAAAGAGCGTCGGGCCCTCATTAAATATAGGGTAAACCCGGGGGAACCCGAATCTTGTGTCTTTTACCTCTACGCGGTCTTTAACCGAAGATTTCCAATCAGGGATATTGGCATTGAGCCATTCCTCGCCATGCCCATTTAAAACCCGATTTTGGGTCAGTTTATAGTTAAGTTCAGCCGCATACTTCAGCAGCACCTCCATTGATTCGAGGGTATCTCTGCCCCCTGGTGACGACGGCATTTGACTACTTGCTCGATTTCAACATGATTTCATCGACAATGACCGGCGCGTATTTTTTCCTTAGGCGCCATATTTTGCTGTTCATCTCCATCATGGCCTCGGTATCTCGGGCCTTGTCGCAAACGTTCGAATCATAAACGCCGTATTTCTTGAAAAGAATGTCGTCAAAATCAGAATTTTCAATCAGGATGTCGGAAATCCATTTTGCGCGAGTGTCGATTTGAATCATCAGATTGCAAAGACCTTCGTAGCCAAAATCATAGAAGACCTTATTTACGACAAGTTCACAAAAATTTTCGCGATACAGTTTTTCTGCGTGGCGACCGTCTTTCATAAACTCGGCCAAAAATCCCATAATCTCACTCTTGTCATAATGTTCGTTTGAAGATTCTTTATCGAGAAAATCTTCATTTTCATTTGACATGTCTGACATAATGTTCCCTCATCCGGGTTTCCCCACGAACATTATGGCACTAAATCGGATTACACAAGCGACAAAATAAATGATTCCGCTTGTTTTTTGGTTTTAGTCACCCACGAATAAGAATTCATTGAAGCATTTGCCTTATCTATAGAATTCGCGTCTCTGTAATGGTCGAGGTACTCGCCGACCGAATTAAGAAGAGACCATCCATTGTTGCCAAAACCGCCGGCGTTGTTAAAATTTATGTACAACCCCTTGACCATCGACCAGGTTTCTTCACGATTCTTCTTTTGACGCTCGGTTTCGTCGGATTTTATTGGAAACAAGTTCTGAAGCGTCCGGTCAATTTTTGTTTGGTTTATTTCAATTTTAAGAAGATTTTCGGCGGCGGCCGTAAAGGCTTTCGACCACTCAACTGACATACCCAAAATTGCTCGCGCCTCCTCCATGGCGTTGTCGGCGTTGCGAGTGTGTCGGGCCGTAAAAACACTTTTAGCCGTTGAGAGACCGGCAATCACCGTATTTTTACATACGGCCCTTATGCTTGTATTGGCAAAAGTAATTGGGGTTTTGCCGTTGTGTCCGTTTCTTACCAATAGATAACGCTGAATTGAATCATTCACGCCAAGCGGGTCGATAATTAAGGCGCCCAAATCAATGCAGGCAAAAAATTCCCTGCCCCCGTCCAGAACACCGCACGTATCAACGACAGCGTCGCCGTCGGCAGCGCCAATAACATCAATCGCCCTATTCATGACCTCGCAATTTTGCTGAATCGTAAATCGGGTACCAACAGTGGACAGTCCGTCAAAAGTGCCGTCGCTGTTTACTCGCAGCGTTGCTCGGGAGTCGTTAATTTTTATAAGAGAGCCGTCTGGGTTCCGTAAAATTTCGCCGTTGGAGTCAATTGCTGCAACCTCGGCAAGTACGACGTCAAAGTCGGCCTGGGCGGCTTTGAGCATGTCGGCGGCAGTTTGCAGCCCAGACATAGCGACACCAAGCCTGTGCCAGGGCGCCTGCCTGTTGGAATAGGCCATTCTGGCCTGCCCGTCTTTATTGATTTCTATTCCGTGAGCCATACACACCTACTATATCGGATAAATTTAACCAGAAATTGGTAGGGATTCGGCAATTCCGCAGGTAGCCTTTTCTTATGACAAACAATAATAAAAATGTTAATGTTTTCGATTTTATTGATGAACAAATTGGTGATTTACTTTATTTGCTTTTACATCATAAAAAAAGAGTCAATACCACAGATGTGATTGATGTTCTTCTTGAAATAAGCGATTTAATACCAGAAGTTGTTATTGATGGAGATGAATTGACTAAACATTTTTATCTTAAACAACGAAAACACGCAAAATCTGATAAACTAGAGTCATAACCGAGTAGTATTTTCTCATACTTTAAACGACTCGCCCTGTCGCCAGTCGAATCTTTGACCCACCGAACAAAGGATTGAAACAGTGAAAGTTTTTTACGGTTGGATTTTATCTAGTTTACTTCTGGCGCTTGGTATCCAAATACCCGCCAACGCGCAGGTCATTCCAAAAGACCCGAACCAACAGCCCACATCAAACGTTTACCGTCACTCGACTCAAAGCACAATTACCACTGCCGTCTTTAGGACGGAAGACAAAGCGCCCACCCAAAGGATACTCATGAAAAGTTGGCCCAGATTATTTTGCGCGAATCGGGCGGTTGCCCGAACCGTCGCGGCGGCGACATGGTCGATAAGAACTGCGTCATCACGGGCGTCTCGGAGTGGAACCACCGGTCCGACACGGGCCTGCTACAAATCAATGGAGTCAATTACAACACCGACCGCAACAAATGGGCCATTGCCTGCCTCAAAATGGCTATTTGCACCCAGGAGCCGTTACTCGACCCGTTGGTCAATCTACGGGTCGGATACCTTTTGTACGAGAACGCAGGTTGGGGGCCCTGGGACCCGTGTACATGGGGCGAAAAATACGCACACCGGTGCAAAAACAAGAAGCCTTAACAATCGGTAACATTTTTTGCGGGTAGCATGGCGCCATGGCAAACAAAAATATCCGTGGCGAAATTTTGGCAGAGACAGAAGCCATTATAAATGGCAAGAGAAACCTTGATTATGGCGACCCGTTAGAAGATTTTACGACAACTGCTGCTTTTTGGCAGACCTATCTTTTACGGATTTCGGCGCGGCGCGGCGGCCTGAAATTGATGCCTCATGACGTCGCCGCCATGATGATGTTGCTGAAAACCGCTCGATTAACGTGGACGTCAAACGAAAAAGACCATTGGAAAGACGCCGTGGGGTACGCGGCGCTGGGTTGGGAGTGTGAGGCCCGCGAAGGAAAAGAGGTTTGAAAGACATGGCCGACGAACCGTTAAATATTCCGGAGATTTTTGAAGACATTAAGGGAAGAATCGACCCGCTCTACGCCAAAACTATAGCCTGCGAAGAGGGGTGGCATAAATTGGTGGCCGAGTGCCACCTGGAAATACTAAAAATCGACCCCAACTATAAAATTTATCAAATTAAAGAAAAATTTGGGAGCCTCCGCTACTATTTCGACACCAAACTCGGCGACATGGTTGAGTACGAAATTTTCCAAGTGGCGTCAAAATACGAATTACTTTCCCAGGAAGTTTGTGAAAAAACCGGGAAACCGGGGGTCTTAATGTTCAAACAAGGCCTTTACAAGACGCTGGCTGGCGAGTTCGAAAACGACGGCTGGTTACCACAACGACGAATTACCTACGAAAAAATTTTTGGTAAAGAACAAGAAGTAACGGAAGTTAGTGACGACAGAACATCGCCGCGCACCACGTCGTAGAATAACTGAAATACGTCGTGTAGGCAGTTGGGGCAATGTCGTATATGAGCATTTTTTGGACTGCGGGCACGTTGAAAGACGGCCACGGGCCGCCACTTCAAATTCCCTAGCGTGCGCATGGTGTTTGCGCTCAAGGGCGAAAGAGTTGGAGATGAGGGCCCTTGCTTCACCCGCAAAAACGGTCGAGCCCGATTTGCAGCACACGGAAGTGGAAATCGCAAAAGTAAAGGCGCAACTGGCGCACACCCTTGGTGTATCTTTGGAGCAAATTGAAATCTCCGTGGTCGACAAATTTGGTGAACAGAAAATTTCCGGCGCGGTTGTGTTTCTTTCGGAGTCGAACATAAATAAACTCATATCATAATTTTCAAAAAAGGGGGGTTTCGTGGATAGCAAAAAAGGACTTCGCAAGCAGTTCGACGAGGACCAAAAATTTTTAATTGAAAAACTTCATCGAGAAAATCACTCGGTCAACAGCATCGCCTTAATCATGATGGTTGGCCAAGAGCGGGTGCGTAAATACCTCAAAGAGAAACAACTGACTACGCGGCAGCCCAACCGCCCGGTCAAAAGCGCGGCGGACTTCGATTTCAAAATAATCGACGTCGATTTTCCCGACTTTTCCGACGCCGCATGCAAATCTTTCCCAAAAACCCAGTTTTTCCCCGAGTTGGAGGATTACTCGAAATCATCAAAAATAAAACACGAGAGCACCATCCGTGAGGCAATTGAAATTTGTATGTCCTGCAAAATACAGGAAACCTGCCTGGAGTACGCACTCAAGGCCGAACCCTTCGGAATCTGGGGTGGCACCACAGAAATTGAGCGCGTCTATCTGCGCCACAAATTAAACATCGAGTGCTTGCGCGAAGTACAAATGAACAGGTTTGCCCGGCGAACACGGCTTAATTTTTTATCGCCGAGCATGGCACCCCACCAAGACGAGTTATACCAAAAAAGCAAAGCGGTTTCCAAGCGCCTAGTCAAACGTGGCTGAAATTTCGATTTCGCCCCAACTGCAGAATGTCTTAGACCGGCTACAGGGCGTTGTACGAGTTTCGGGTGGGTTCCAAGCAAAATGCCCATGTCGGAACGACGACCATAACCCATCGTTTTCCGTATCCCAGGGCGAGGGTGGTAAAGTCGTCGTCTATTGTCACGCCGGAAGATGCGACACAAAACAGGCATGCGAAGCAATGGGAATCCAGATGTCAGAACTTTACCCCCCAAAAACACAAAAGAAACTCGATTTGGTGGCGACGTATCGATATTTTGACGAAAAAGGCACCCTTCTATTCGAAAAATTAAGATACGTCGACAGTCAGACCAACAAAAAAGAATTTAGACAAAGGAAGCCGAATGGAAGCGGCGGGTGGGAATACAAACTTGGCGACACCCCAAGGGTGCTTTATAACCTTCCGAAAGTATTGCAGGCCAAGAAAGACGGCACACCAATTTGGGTTGTCGAAGGGGAAAAAGACGTCGATACCCTGACCAAAGCGGGCATCTGTGCAACGACCATGCCCAACGGCGCCGGCACGTGGTTGCCGATACACACCGAATCGCTTGCTGGCTCAGTTGTCGAAATAATCGCAGACAACGATGACGCCGGGCTGCGGCACGCAAAAAATGTCTACGAAGAGTTGGTCGATGCGGGTTGCGATGCGCAAGTTTGGATTTGCGCAAAAGGCAAGGATGTGACAGACCACCTTCGAAATGGTGGCACGATTGACGAACTGACGCAAGTCGACCTTTCCGCTATTGATGCCGAACCGGCGGCAGAGAAACCCGAGCCGACCGAATCAGTCGAGTCTCGCACGGTTACGGAAATCTACGAACTTCTGGAACGCACCGATATGTCGGAGAGTCAAAAATTGTCCAGGACGCAGATGCTCATTGCTCGCAACTCGACGACGAGGTTGGTGGATTCGGGTCGTCTCGTGACCTGGCATGATTTCGTCAACGAAAGTCAAGATGACTCGTTTGATTGGTTGATACCGGGCCTGCTCGAAAGAACCGAGCGAGTAATCGTCGTCGCCGCCGAGGGCATCGGCAAGACCATGCTTGCAAGACAGGTTGCAATTTGCGTCGGCATGGGAATTCATCCTTTCTCTTTTCAAAAAATCAAACCGCAGACGACGCTGTCCGTCGATTTAGAAAACCCAGAAAGAATCATCAGAAGAACTTCGCGCTCAATTTATGGCGCGGCGTTCTCGGTTTCCGGCAACAAAAATCCACAAGCCCATCTTTTGATAAAACCTCAAGGTTTAAATTTGTTGCGGGTCGAAGACAGGGCAGTCCTCGAAGAGATGATGGAACGGACCCAACCCGCGATTTTGGTCATGGGGCCGCTGTACAAATCTTTCATCGACCCGGGCGGCCGGACGAGCGAAGCCGTCGCAATCGAGGTCGCGAGGTATTTGGATGTTGTACGCGATACCTTCAAATGCGCGATGTGGTTGGAACACCACGCCCCTTTGGGCAATTCGATGACGACTCGGGAACTTCGCCCGTTTGGTTCCGCGGTGTGGTCGCGCTGGCCCGAGTTTGGCGTGTCGTTACAACCCGATTCGACCGGCGTGGCATTTCATTACGACATTAGACATTTCAGGGGTGCTCGTGACGAGCGTCAGTGGCCAACTAGAATTAAAAGAGGGAAACGTTTTCCTTTTGAGGTTGTGGACTGGGCGCCAACAACCCACTTGTAAATATGAGCAACAACACACCAATGACCAAAGAATTTTTGGCGGAACGAGATTCCCGCATCTTCAAAATGCGTCAGGCCGGGGTGGCGATAAGCGAAATTGCCAAGAGGTTCGGTTGCTCCACGAAAGTCGTCTCGAACGCGGTTAATCGCCAGTTGGAAAAACTCAACAAAGAAGACGGCCTCGTTTATCTGGATGTTTTACGCATGGAATTGGAGCGGCTGGACTCGCTCCAGGCGGCTTTATGGCCGCTTACGCAGCACCGGAAAATTACAATGGACGACGGCACCGAGGTCCAAATTGAACCCGACATGAAGGCGGTCCAACAGGTGCTCGCGATAAGCGACAGGCGCTCGAAATTGCTCGGAATGGACCAAACAAGGGTAAATATCCAAGCCGAAGTTTCTGGCTCGGCGGCGTCGCCAATCAGGGCCACGCTTGCGGGTCAGGAAGGTCTGAAAAAAGAAACTTTTAAATTCGACCCGGAAACCGAGGCTAAAAAATTGCTTGAAATCATGGCCGTTTCGGGCGTGTTGCCGCAGGAAACTGTCGACCAGATGCTTGGGCGTTCATCTATTATCGATGCTGAGGTAATCGAGGATGAGCGAACAAGACAACTTGAAGTCGGCGATGGACAAAGTGGCGGAGAACCTAAACCCGACGGTAAAGACAATCTCGAAGGATGACGACGGCCCTGCTGACAAGCAGGTTTTGATTAGGACCACCGATACTGAGCGCAACAAATGGAAACTTGCCGCGGAAAAAGAGGGCCTGAACCTCTCCCAGTTCATCCGAGAGACGTTGAACGCCAGGGCCCGCGAATTGCTCGAGTGCACCCATCCGGTCAGCCACCGTCGTTATTACCCTTGGTCTGAATTTTGCTTGAAGTGCGACACTAGACTGAGGTAATGGCGCACGTAGATTCGTTTAAAATCCATCTAGAGCCGTTCGAATACGAGTGGGCCTCCCACGTTGGCACCCGCCGGTACATCGAAAATTGGCGCAAAAAAGATGCTCCGTATTACAAAAAAGAATTGATGGAAGACGACCGGACGGCGCAAGTCGCCGCCGCCGTCTGCGAACTTGCTGTGGCAAAGGCAACCAACAACTATTGGTCCGGCCACGTTTGGGCGGCCGGCCTACACAACGCCTACAAAAGCAAGATCACAACGCCTACAAAAGCAAGATTAACGACGTGGGCAAAAATATAGAGGTGCGGCGAGTGAGGACCGGTGAAACGGCGGCTGTTCGCAGACGGGATTTAGGCAAAGGGCTGGTGCTTTTTGTGGCCAAAGCAATCATGCCCGAATTGAGACAGGTCGAAATATGGGGCCAAATCGATTACGACAAGGCCTGGGCCGTCGGCAAACCTGCCTACTATTCACCGGATGACACTAGGTTGGTGCATAGAAATCAATTGAACGAACTAGACTGGCCTTTATTAGAAGAACATTGTCGAGACGAGTTTGGATAAATCTAACCAGAAAAGGATTGTTGTGCGTATTATAGATAGCCACGAAGTTGCGATTGATGCAGTTGGTCATGGTCGGGATATTTGGACTTGTAAGTGGTCCGGGATGGACAAAGCCCAAATATTTCGTGGCGATTTTATTAATAACAGGATAAATTTGCAGCACCTTTTCACCATTCCCTGTTCGGCCGACATGTCGGTGAAGGAATTTTGCGACTGGGCCGTTGGCTTGCTCACCGACTTGATTGAAGAAGAAACAAACGTATTGAAAGTGAGTCAATCCAATTGATGCCCGCATACAACGACCGCTTTAAAAATCGAAATCGGTTTGAAAGGAAACTTGATGAATACAACCACACGATGGAATTCATCAGGACCGTGGTGCCCGTGGTCGTGTTGTGTCTCCAAATTTTGATTCTTATAAAATTAAGCGACTAAGGACGGGGATGCAATGGAAACCGTAATCTGGTTTGCTATCGGCCTCTTTGTGGGTCTGGCCGCCGACTTTTTCCTAGTGCTTTTTATGACGCGTGATTTGAAAAACAGGATTGAGCGGCTAGAAAAAAACGACAAACCCCTCAGGGACAGAATCGGCTGGCTCGAGCGGCATATGTACAGGCTGGTGCGGGTCAGGATTGGCGACGAGTTCGAGGGCAAACTCTGAAAAGCGGGCTGAAGTCGGTCGAGGTTTGCGCCTACTGCCTGAGGACGGGCTCGGGCCGCAACGACCCCGACGGCAAAAATTGGCACATCGACCACGTGATACCCCGGTCAAGGTACGCCGGCAGCAACAAGGACCCGTTCAACCTGGTCAAGTCGTGCGCGAGATGCAATCTTTCAAAAAAAGACAAGTTGGGGATAATGCCGCAACACGGCTCCCGATATGCTGACGGAACGGTGCACGACGAGCACAAGGAAGGGGCGCTTATGCTGATGATTGGGGTCGACCACGAGGTGCTGCTCGAACCGAGAGACACGAACGACATCTCAATCACCCAGGCGGCCACCGAGTACGACGTTTCGACCGATACCGTCAGGCGCGCGATTCACAACGGCCAAATCGAGGGCGTCTACAGGATAAAAAGACAGCAGACCTCGAAGTATTTTTTCCCGCGCAACTCGGCCGACAAACTGTGGCCGTGCAAAAAGGCGGCAGACGGCCCGTCCGACGAGGTGGAGCAGTTGAAAAAAGAAATCGCACGTCTCAAAAAAATCATCAACTTAATTGTGGATTCAGGGGGTAGATAACATGAGTTTGGACGTTCACGCACTAATGTCAATTATCGACATGAGCAAACTTCTGAAGAAGTCGGGCAACCACAACATACAGACCAAGGACCTGGTCAGGGCGATGGCGCTGTCGGAGCCGTGCCTGTTCAACAACGACAAGGCCAACCTGATGCCGGTCACCGAGGTCGAAGCGGCGCTGCCGGGGGCGCCCGAAAAATGAGGACCAAGGTGCTGTATTCGGCCTACACGGTCGGAATCGTGATTTTCAGCGTGTTCCTGGCTTTCGCCAGTTGCGTGCTCGTGTTTTTCTCCAAAATCCTGCCGCCCGAAAAACCGAGACCATAAACCGGGGGCGGGGGCAATGGCAAATCGCGGCTTTGATATTTCTTCTTCACGATTCAACTTTGCTAATGACCTGGAATACGGGGAGGAAGGCGAAGACCTGGGGGCGGGGGCAATGGCAAATCGCGGCTTTGACATTTCTTCTTCACGATTCAACTTTGCTAATGACCTGGAATACGGGGAGGAAGGCGAAGACCTCGTAACTCGCTTCCTGGAACTGGTGTCCCACGGCGATTTCGAGGTCAAAAGCGACAGATACAGGAACGGTCGGATGGTTGTGGAGACCAACCAGAACCCCCGGGGCAGGCTCGACGCCCACGGTCAACGCGTGTGGGAA
>Ga0194133_10005693_pt1 | contig 15779 bp, 6 predicted proteins | sample TA2KigOf40mmetaG_FD_155448 | JGI IMG/M metagenome (GOLD analysis project Ga0194133, IMG submission 155448) | Freshwater microbial communities from Lake Tanganyika, Tanzania - TA2015055 Kigoma Offshore 40m | ecosystem: Environmental > Aquatic > Freshwater > Lake | place: Tanzania: Lake Tanganyika...
CAGCACGGCCTATCGAACAGACTAAACTGTGTTAATGTTCTAAACTTTGACTGGATAGGGCCATACAATAAGGACTATATTAGAGTAAATCTCAAAAGACAGTTTTTTCAAATTTGACATGCAATAACAGCAATAAAATGACGTGTTATAATAACTAGACCTATTAAAATTGTAATTGACTGATGGAATTTGTATAGTTGTTTTAAACTTAACTTACCAAGTCCCTGAAACCAAAAGGTTTCATACTTGGTAAGTCTAGGTTCTTGCAAAGTATAGTATAGATTTTATTCTCTGTATTGTAAGATGGAGCCAAAGTGTACAAATACAAATACAAATACAAATACAAGCTTTTTGTTTCATTTTCTATGATTTTCTACTGAAAAGAGCCTTGAAAACATTTTTATTCACAAGGGATTGCTCTAAAGACAGAGATGAAAGTTTTTCTTATATTATAATTTAACAACTGTTTGTGTATGAATTTGAGATTAAGTATAAAACATTAATTAATTAATATTCTTATTTGGGTTATTTTTTTGTACTGAAGATTATAAGGCTCAGGATTTTATTCAAAATTGATTTATCCACACGTTGTAAACTTTTAGGTCAGTTTTGTATTGGCTTGGCTAAGGCTGTATAGATTGACTCTTAAAATCAAAGAAATGTTTTTTAGTTTTTGTCAAGTTTACTTGTTATAATTCATATTTTTTCTTATTTGTTTGATTGTACGAAATGAAAATTTTGAAGCAAAGTGCTTCAACAACCATACTGACAAAGAATAATGTTCTTAATTCAACAAAACCTAATCCAAATGGCAAACGATTTGCTTAAAGCTAGGTTTGAGCCGAATGCTGAGAAAACAATCATTTTGCTTTGGTTTTGCTCTTGAAATCATCTTTTTTATACTTCAAACAAACATTACTTATAATTTGCTGTCAAGTGAAAACCTGTAAGTCAACAAAGGATGTTTACTTTTGGGTCATTTGTTGAACTGAAAGCACTAAACTTTGACCTTGCAAAATTGATTTGAAGAATGGAAGAAGCTTCCAGACTTATTTTTAGTTTGTACTGAAATAGACAGATTGACAATTTATATCTTATTTTCATACATTCTGAAACCATTGGATTAACAAAACCTTTGTAAAAAAAATCTCAATTTTGACCTGCTTATACTCAAATACTTTGATGTTTCACAAAAGTTTTTTCAACATAAGGGTGTTTGAAGCAGCCTTTTGAAAGTATTAGTTATTAATATAAGTTATTAGAAGATTTTCTCTAGCAGGATTGAGAACTTGCATGAAATTAAATTTTGGCCATTGAAGTTTATTTGCTAAAAGTGTAAGAAAAACTCCATTTGACCCTACCTTTAAGTTTTTTCATCCAAACTTGAAAAGTTTTCTTCTTTTCGAAAAAATACTCCATCTTTTACACGCACTCATAAAATGATGTGGCTTCTCAACTTTCTTTGCAATTTTGAAAAAAATAAATTAAAATAAAAACTTTTTGACAATATTTCTTAATAGATTCATCTTCAAGTAATTGAAAGTTGCATAAAAAGCAAGTTTGATGTTTCTCTATCACTTACAGGATGAGCTAAATACTTTTACATGAATGTTTGTAGTTACACAAACATGACTAATTGATCAAGTTGTACATCTGCTATTTTTTGTTCGGCTTTGATTATAGCCAATTATGATAATTGTGCTTTCGTTAAAAGGTGAAAACTTTTTTGGAACACACCAATGTGATAGTTGTACTTGTTTTTGCTGAAAACAATCACTAGGTAGGTATATAAAACTCTATCCTTGCAGCAACTGACAGAGGAAATAATCACCAACTTCAAAATCTTAGATCATGAATCCCCAGAGCTTATATGTACTGCAAGTGAGATAGACGCCTAATCAAAAAGTCAAGTCTTGTCCGCTGTCAAACAGTTGCAACTTTAAGTAATGTTTTTAACTCTTTTATAATTAAACTTTTCTTATCATAAAAATAGTTACTTTTTTGATGTTTTTATGTTATGCCATGCAAATTTTTCATTAAAGGCACACTGTTAGCCTGGGAATCATTTTGTTATTTTTTTGGCAACCTGGGGTCAAAGACTGCCTGGAGGCTCTGGGGTTTAAACCCCTGGACCTTGGAGTCGCCAGGGATGGAACCCCAGACCCACAGATTCCCATTGTGCTGCCATAATCTCTCGGCCATGCACGGTGCCCCCTTACTTACATTCTTATAAAAAGATCACATAGGACTTGAAAGAACATTTTTTGGATAATTTTAGGAAATGTTTATTTCATTGACACAAAGCATGCGTTTTTCATTCACTTTAGCTTTGGGCTTTGTTGGCGGTGGGACCAAGGAGACTTTGGAAGGAAAAAAGCCAGATATGAAAGTTCCTATAGCTAGTACAAACTTATTTGCTCCACTTGGGGAAAACCTCCAGCTTTTGAACTGGTGTTGCAGTTGGGCAAGGAACAATAAATTGATTTTCATAAATCAGCATGACATTTGAAGAGTTAGATTTTTTATTGAACTCAAATTTTGCTACATTCACTAGGTGTAGGGGGTGTTGTCCATTTGTCTTTCTGTCTGTCAAGTCTACATATCTCCTATCCGACAGGTTTGAAGAGAGCTGAGATTTGGCATACCACATCTAAATGCAACAAAAAGTTCAGGGATTTTTGAAATTTTGTCAGGGGGCTGAGTTACAGGGTCCTCGAGGTCACGCACAGCACAATGGCATGTCCTAAAAGTCATTTTTTGGCTGGTTGATATAAAAATTAAATTTGACATTAGGTCTATTTGTAAGCACAACTGATTTAAGCCCCTGGGTCTAGGTTTTGGGGCCCTCAGGGGTACATCTTTATGCTTACTTTAAAAGCAAGGGATAGAGGTCTATTACAAACAACATCACTAAATAAAAATTGTTCAGAAGGGCTAAATTGATGGGTGAAAATTTTTTGTGATCCTCTTAAGGGTACCTCATTATGCCATACATAGAGATGGGCCCCGACCTGAGCATACTTTTGACCCGAAGTAAATAAGAGGGCTGACCCACCCTTGACCCAGATAATTTTGACCCAACGAGATTTTTTTTGAACCTGAAGGGAAAAAAATTGAAAAATTTGGGATTTGGAGGGGAAAATTTCCAAAACTAAACCCAAACCATAAAGATGGCTGACCTGACCCGAGCAACAAAAAAATTGACCCTACCCGGGTCCAAAAATTTGTATCAGAGTTACTTTTTTGGAAACTTTTTTAGAACTAGAGTCTTCAGGCCTATTTTTATTTTTGAAAATAGGAATATTTGACCTGTTTGAAGAAAAATATTTCCTTTTTAATGTACCAATTTGTCAAGGAAATAAACATATCTAACTATACATCTCTCCTCTCCCCGATAAACTTAAAGCTTCCTGCTTTGTCCTTTTTTATCTCCCAATTCCAATAATTATCCTTAATTTGTTGTCATTATTTGTCTATTAAAAAAATGCTTGGCTTGACAGAGTTTGAGTTTCTAAATGTTTTGATATATTTGTCTTGAAAGTAAAACTGAGTCAAGTATCTATAGTTGTGAAAAAAGGTCTGGCATTGATAGGTTTATTCATCACTGCATGTCCCATTTTTTCTTTTGAGAGGAAATCCGGAAGCTGGTACTCTCAACATAAAGGTCTGTAAAAAGGGAATAATTTTCATCACATTGCCCCTAAATGAATCCAGATGAATTTTATTCATACTTATCTTCTAAGTCAAAAAAATGATTATTAGAAAGGGTTATTATCACTGAAAAATGAAAAGAGCCCATATTAATGGAAGTGAAGATGAACATGAAATTAGTTAGAGTGCCACGTGTCAATCCTATTTCAGCTTCAGATAAGATGTTTGACCTTGTTACTATCATCACACCAAGAGTGTATCTTCTTTGAAGTTATTGTGATGAATCAGCAGCAGCTGGAGCAAAGCAAATATCCTTTAACAATTTCCGTTGAGATTTACCAATCAATAATGTTTGATCTAGACTAGAAGAATCATTTTTGAGTGCAGGTATAGGACACTCTTTCGCAGGATGACATTGATAAATCAGTTGTTGTAGAAAGGGACAACATAGTGTTCAATATGCAACTTTTTTTGGTCATGTTCAATAAGCATTGGTGGGCAAATGATAACAAGAAAAAACACTGCAAAAATATAATCAACAAGGCCGTACACTTGCAAGGCTGAAAGGGTTTCCACTAAATCAAAAGGAAATTTGCAGTTTCTCTATTTCCTTACACTGTAATTAACCAATATATTTCTTTTTCACTTTTTTTTAAACAAAAGCAAATTATGAAAATCTCTGGTAGACTTGTTAATGTGTCTCCCCAAAACTTCTTTTGGTAATATTTTGGATTTTTCTCTAGCTGCTGGCACGTTTATACCTTATTTATCTGTCACCAGAAAATCGTTTTGGCCATGATAAATTAATCATGAACGTGTCTAAGGCTGAAAACCCACGATTGTGTCCTTTTAACATAGTTTTTTTGTGAAAGTTACAAATATAAAGTCTTTTTCAAAAAAACTTCAAATGCAAGACTTTGTAGCTTTTTAAAGATACACAATCTTTGAATTAGATAGACAAATAATAAAAGAACAGTCTTAAATGACTGTGGCCTGCCTGATTCACAGAGAATAGTCGAGAAATTTCGCCATTATTTCAACTTGAATAAATAAAACAGTTTTAAGATTACTTATATGAAAGGTGTATTCTTAGTTGCAATCTTCTTTAAAGACCTTTTGTGGTTGATTTGTCCACAAGAGCATATTTTTCAAGTGTCAATAAAATGTAAAATATATCTTTGGTAAAGCCCAAAATAGAATTTGAAAAACCTAGCTTCTTCCCTTGCAGCAGTGGCATTGCTTTCTAAAAGCCACAATTCTCATTTTATTGCCACTTTAGAATTTCACTTTTATTCAAGTAGTTTGTGTTTACACCTTCCAAATTAGATTTTTCTTTTTTATCTGATTTGGTCACTACTTCTTTTTGCTAGACTTACTTTCAAAGATAAAAACAATTTTGTTTTCTTTCCCAAGATACTGAGAATTTCCTTCTGAAATGGATAAAAGTCACGGTTGTTTGTCCTCAATGAAAGATATGAAAAACCCATAGTAAAGGGGCTTCTTATAGCTTCTCTTTTTGCCACATTACATTTGCCATTAAATTAATTTATGGCGACACTCTTCACTTTTTTTCTGTCTCTATAGTGTTTTGCAGTTGACTGCCAACTTGGCTTTATATTAGACTGCAACAAAGCAGAAATGAATTGAACCCACTTAACACAAATAAGAAACTTTTTTTCTGATGCTAAAAACTCTGTTTAGGGTTTTTTCAGTGCCACTAGTGACTTAACTGTCAACAAACAGTTTTCTCCTGTTACAGATAAACAATCACAAGTCCACAGAAGATTTGGAGGCAGATTGAAAGCCTCATTTTTCCTACAATTAAATCAAATGGTTTGCCCGATGGAAAACAAAAAATCTAGAAAAGAATTCCTATTTCCAATGATCTTTGAAGTCAAATCTATTAAGCTTAATTGGTTTCCTAAGGAATTTAAAGCAAATTGCTATGAAAGAAATACCTTGAAACTCAAAAATAGTAGCTAGTGTATTATGAATCAGCTAGCAATTGTTTTTATTTTGAAAGAAACAACTTTTGATTTTTCAATTTAGAGAGGAAAGGAACTTTTGCAACAGTCAGAAATTAGAAAAGTTTTTTTTCTGAAATCTAAGGAAAAATAGTTGCGATCATAAAACAAAGTCATCAAAAAAAGATGCTTTTTCATTTTTAAGCGGCTTGTAACTCACCTTTCTTTTTGCTGTTTTGGCAAATTGACAAGAAAACACGACAAAAAATACTCAGTACAAAAAAGGTTTTAGAAGAAGGTAAGTTTCCTTATGTTCTATTTCAGATATGATATATTAAAAACATCCATGCAAGTAAACATTAATAGAAAGCCAACATCCAACTCATAGGTATTGTGAAAAAGCAAAGTTATTCAATTCTGGTTCTGGTATCACTTTATTATGTCCTGTATAGGATGCAATGAAACTAAATTATGTACCTGCCTTATCAATATGTTCTCTACTGCAGACAAATTTCTCATAATAGTAACAGTTTTAACAGATATGTAGTATGTTTAAAAATGCTTTTGAAATTGAAGCCCAAACTGTAGTTTTGTTGGGTTCAAAAGTGTAGAAGTGTCTTTGTTTAGACACTATTTTAGAATGATGTTTGTTTCAAGTTTGAAAAGAACTACAAAGAAAATACAAGAAACATACATATCAAGCTTACTCAAGTTTTTATTCCTCACCCGACAAGATGGAGCAAAAAATCAATCTGACCACCATTTAAAATCTTTTTCATCAGACTGAAAAGTTTTCATTAGAAAACTTGAAACTTACGAAGAAAAATATCATTTTTCAATCCTGAATTCAATTGGACGAATAAAAATAAATGGAAAATCACAATTTCATCAACTTCCAAAATAGAATTTCTTCAATAAATTTTGAATATTTGATTGGCCGTATGCTCTAAAGCAAATTAAAAGTAATGATCTAATGAAAACTTTTACTGTTGATTTTCTTTATTAGACACAAATTTTTACTCTGTCATGTCATCTCTCATATAGATCAGACAGGAAATAAATTTCGAAAATTCACTGATTGATGCATGAGCAAACTAAAAAAAGCCAGGAACATATATTTTTCTATGAAATTGATTAATCCATAACAACTAAATAATAATAAAGTGGAGATGGAACATCTGGAGATAAGTGAGTTAGACCATTAGAAAACAATTTCTGAAGAATAGCAAAAGATAAGAGAATAGTCTTTTGCTTGTCATTTTCGTTTAGAACATGTAGGAACAACATGAGCAATCACAAAACTTTCTGAAAAAGAGCTTTATCAAAAAAAAGTGAAAAGTTTTCCAATAGTCTCAGGAAGTGAAGTAACGATGAGGAATGGTCATAGACTTTCTTTTTTCTCATACTTGATTTAAAGTCCATGCTTTTGAGTGGAGAACTATTACATTCTTACCATTCATATTTAGCAGCAGCAAGGCTTGGACGAGTTGTGTTGGCAAGAAACAAAGCCCAGATTCCTTATTTATCTCTGCTTCAATTAAGAAAAACATATAGAAATTTTTCGAATACCAGATCTACAATTTATGATGCTTTCAATTGTTGTATTTGATGTCTGGCAAAACATTTTGTGATGAAATAAAAGTTACATAAACTTGATGGATTGCAACAGGAAATATATTTCAAAGTAAGTCAAGACTTTCATAAGAAGGCTAAAATATTTGATTGGAAACATTTCTAATCAATTTTAAATTAAATTTCTTAATTGAAAAAGATGTTAGAGATAAAAACAAAGAAGCTCTTAACGAAAATGGTAGAAACATTTTAACTTTCCCAAACGCTATCTCTTGAGAACAATAAAATCTCTCAGGGGAAAAAAAGGCCAAGGAGAAAAATACCTTGATTTCTCTTTACAAAATTCATTGATTTTCACTTTAGAAAAACCAGAAGTGTTAATTTTCAACTATTTACTAAAATATTTTGATTCTCTTTATCTCGCTTTAGAAAAACCAGTTCAACTATATTTTCTATCTGAATTTATAGAGGCTTTTGAAAAAATAATGGAAATAGGTTGTGAAAAATATTTCATTGACTCACAAGTAAAATAAAAGTAAAATATTTAGTGTGACATTTAGACTTGCCCCCTTTAAATACTTTCTGCTAGCAGTCATTCCTCCCCACCATTTCAAGTTGAGCTAGGGTGGCCCAAATTTTTGTCCCAAGATTCAGTTCGTTAAAATAACTTTCTCGACCATTGAGAACTTTCTTGTGTAAAGTCAATGAATGTTTTCGAATTTGCAGCTTTTATGCTAGTCCAAAAATATTGATACAATCTTTTCTACATTTTCAGGTACTGTCAAAGACTGATATATACTGAAACACAAAACGCAAGTCATGTGGAAAAAATCAGGCAAGCTTGAATATTTGCTAGAATGTAGCAAGGTCAGAATTGATGAAGCTTTTTATGTTTTTATGTTGTACTACTTCTAAGAGAAAACTTTAATTGAGTTCCAAAAATAGATGCATTTGGCATAAGGAAATTAGATGTAATCTTACTTCCTGCTGCACACTTGAATGTTTCTAAAGGTTATTTTGTTAAATCAAGTGAGGCAAAGTCACATCAAAGCCTTTCTTTTATCTGAAAAAGTCACCCAAGACTTTTCAACATCTTCAATACAAATATTTTGAAAAAGAGGCAAGCTACTAGCTTTAAAAGTCAATTTATTTCAATGATGGAGGCATATCATTTTACCAAAGATGTAGCTCATTTGCATTTTAAAAGAGTCTTGAGCATTTTAAACAGAGCCTATTTGAATGTTGAAGACACTCTTGGGATATCCCTGGCACTCCTCAACTGTTTGTGTTGTTTACTTTGAAGCATTGAAAGTTTACTCACGATCTGTTTTCTGAGCTTCATCAATTAACATGGGAAAAATGAAAGAAGTCTTAATGAGCCAATTAACTCTCACTTCAAATTTGATCCCCCAAGCCATTTCACTGTGGATTATTGTACCTTCAAAAGAGGGCGAAGAAAGATAATTATTGACTGAGCTCACAGTGAATGTCATAGTCTTAAAAGTGACTTGTTATAACCTTTACCAAATGTCTTTCACTGCCATCAGAAACTATACTATAACAACAAATCTAAAACTATTATGAAAATATAACCTTGTTAGTGATTCTTAATGGCTTTTAAATAAACAAAGTTTTTATTCTTAGAAAAAAGTATCAACGCAATCATCAATCTGAAACTTTGAAAAGACATTTGAAGAATTTTTTGTCGGTTAAATAAACTCAGCCCCTTTCAAAGTTTCTAGTCTTTCAGTTTGGGGAGTTGGAGACTTTTTTTTCGTGAAAAAATTTGCAATTATAAATGTGAACTTTACAGAGGGATGCAAATGGACATCTGTTTCAATGCTTTCCCTTCACCTCGTTCATTTACCCTCTTGAGAACAAATATTTTTCAACATTTTTCATTTCCTGACATGTGCCTTTGCTTTATCAAAAGATGAAAGAATCAATGAAAATATTAAAGCTCAGTAAAATGTAAATGTGGTATGTTACTAAAGCAACATATAAAAGCATATCTACAGCATCGAATAGCTTTCAAATTGAGGTGCAGATAGAACTTTTTGAACTTGCTAATATTTTTGTGTCTGACAGAATCATAAATTATTAAAACTGTCCCAAACATAAACTGACTGCATTTCATGAAAACATGTGAACTGTTTGCCCTTTCTTTTAGACTTCTTGACTTTTTTAAGAAAGACTTTAAATCAATAATAGAAACAATTAAGGAGGGATTTTCTTGAAGTTTGAACCCTGTGGCAAACAAACAATTTTTGAAAGATGCATCAAAGAACTGTTTTTTGTTTCGAGGGTTCCTAACTTGCCTTGGGGTGGACAGAAAAATAATTTAGAGATTTATGGTCTTTCATGCTATTTGAAAAAACCCAGAGATGCTTCTAGTTGATGACTTTTGGACTTTATTATTTTGAATCTTATTTGTTTTCAATCCAATCCATTTAAAGCTTTTTGCCAATAGTATTTTTATGGCAGTTGAATCTCTGCCAGGTCCCAAGAGCCTTTAAGTTATTTAGTAAGACACAAAAATTTATAATTATTCCTCATCATGATTTTTTTTAGTTTTCCTTCTTGAAGAGGTATTCCAATTAATTCACTTCGATGTAGTGATGGGTCCGGGTCAAAAATTTTTGACCCGGGTCGGGTCAATTTTTTGTGGCTCGGGTCGGGTCTGCCATTTATGGTTTGGTTTAGAATTCAGGAAATTTCAGCTAAAAATGTCAAATTTTTCAATTTTTTTTCCTTCGGGTCAAAAAAAATTGCTTCGGGTCGGGTCGGAAAGTACCCGGGTCAAAGCCGGGTCGGCCTCTTATTTACTGCGGGTCAAAAGTAAGCTCGGGTCGGGTCGGGTCAAGGCCCATCTCTACTTCGATGGGAGAAATTACCCTTTCTAAAGTCAAAAAATAATTTACATATTAAAAACATATGCAATTGAAATATTGATTTAGAAAAAACGTAAAGTATGTAGTTTTTTAAGCTGCTTTATAGCATCAGTAATACGTTTTTTAATCCTAATAATCTTTACAAAAAAATGTGAAGTTACCATTTCTTATTGGGTATTTTTAGTATTTAATTTTAAGAAACAACTAAGTCTTTTATTTCAAATCCCTAAACTTTTTATTTTTCAAGTTTTTGATCTGGTAATTTGAAATTCAATTTAAGTGCTACTCTCAAGAGTCAACTAGAGGAATGATTTGAATTTTAAGGTTGGCTGGGCATTAACAGGATATTTGCTATTGAGTAAAATCATAATGCATCATAACCTATTCAGTTTTGCTGTCAAGTACATGCTTTCCCATCACTTAATTATTTTCCATAATGGTCAGAAGGGTTGTAGAAATATTTTTTGCATACAAAAGACTGCAGCAAAAGAGGAATCCTTGAGGTATGCCAAGTCTTGCATTGAACATATCAACTTTAACCCTTTGATGTTTGATAAAATAGAAGCAAACAGAATTTAAATTTATAGGTTATTTTAATTCAGTACTTCATTCCTATAAAGAATCTCCCTAACAAAACTTCACAGCATGAAAAAAGTCAGACTTTTTTTCTCTTCTTTTTACTTTGGATGGAAACTACTTTACAAATTCTTAATGCATTACCATTTCAAATTATAGACTGAATGGTTTGATATATTTGTTAATGAGAGAAAGTTTTTCTAAAAGAAAATTACTTGCAAATGTTACTTTAACTTTACCAATGAAACGGCTAAAACTTTCACCATCGTTGTTCAAAGTTTTGCAAAGGTCAGATTGCTTCTTTGGCAAAATAAATAATGATGAAAAAGAAACTTTGATGAGTTTTCAATTGTTATGCATGTAACGTTTCGCATTTTGTTTATTTTCTCAAGGCTGTTTCATCTTGGTGACTTTATCTTGGTTGTCTTTTTACTCTTCATTCTCGTCTTCCAGATCTCTCAAGAAACTCTGAGAGCACTTAGAACATTTTAGGCAACCACAAAGGATAATAGGTCGAATAAAAAGAAAAGGTTTAACATGAAAAAATATTGCTAATTTTTTATCTTGAGATTGTCTTTTGATCAGAAATTCCGTTGATGGATTGAACAGGCCTTCTTGATCGATGCCAATAATATTTTGTTATAATTGTTACAAAGTTCGTCTTATATATAGCCACATTCATTGCAGTAGAAACGTGAGGAAAAATTCAAACCTTTTTGAACAATAAATCTGCATTGGGATGTTTATATAGAAGTAGAACATTCAATACAACCTGCAAATTTATAAAAAAAGAATTTGTGTCGCAATGTAATCCAAACTTTTGACTTTTACTTGGAAAAATCGAAGAGTAAAAAAAGTGAAACTTCTTCAAAGTGTTACTGGTTCAGGTTTCTAGGTTTGTAACTTTTTTTGATCTTATCAAAGAAAAAAATCGAAATTTTAATGCACCAAAAGTAAAAAAATCTAAACACAACTCTGGAGCGAATGGGGTTGACTTTCAAGTCAGTAACTTCCACATAAAGAAGCTGGTTTTTTCCAACGATTATGTATTAGGCAAGTTTATAAAAGTGAGTCAGAGTGGTCAAGTGGGTTACATGCCAGATTTCCATCCCGGCAGTCTGGGTTTGAGCAAAACAAAAATAACCCACCTAGTGCGCCTGGAAATGAAAATGATCTTTTATTGCAAGGTACACTATAAAAATTGACCAAAAAAAATAGATAAGGATTGAGAATGACCATCAGGAATAACATCAACAAACATTTTGTGAAAAATATCTGAACAAAGGTTGACAAAAGAAGAAGAGAGGCTGAGGCTTTATAGGGAGACAGGCCTTTCCATCATTTGCCAGACTTGCAATTCCATCAGGCATGTAGTCATTGTATGGCCTTTGCAAAAGCCAAGTTGGTGACAACCAATTAACTGGTTAAAACTTTGGGGAGCCTCAAGCCTTGCCAACAGACACCTCTAAAAAAACTTGAGCTAAGATTCTAGACCAAACGATAGTTGGTCACATTAGTAAGATCACCCTTTTTAGGAACAGCAACACCTCTTGCTAATTTCCTATATGGTCAGGAATGCCCATTCAGATGACTTCATTGAACACATTGATAAGGATTCAAGGCAGATTGAATAATATGAAAAGCCTATAATTGATTGGTCTCACTTTTTCTGCACTAAAGATCTGTACTAAATTTAAAGAGGGAATCCTTATTTATCGATGATTTATTGATTCAAAAAACTCTTATAACAAGTTTTAATTTTGAAGTATTTTATTACAATTTGAACCAAATAACAGATAGAAACTGTAATGTAGTTTTTGTTTGCTAATGCAATACATTGCAAGTTGAATGAGTTGTAGTTGTTGTTGAAGTGATACTCCATGTAATGGCACATTCCATTCAGCACATTTGCATTTACAGAACTTCCCTTCCTACATGGTTTATCTTCTTCTCTTAGTTATGGCCATGAAAAGTGGCCTTTTAAGGCTACATGGTTTATCTTCTTCTCTTAGTTATGGCCATGAAAAGTGGCCTTTTAAGGATCGACATGTCGCCTAAACCAAAACTATTTGAGAGTGTTTTCAAGTCTTAAGTGTACCTTTATGGCTGGCATATGGTCTTCCCCAAAAGAAAAATTCAACTGCTGCGAGGATGAATCCAAACTTTTCTACCAAGATAAAAATTCAATTGAAAGAAAGGACTAAAAGAAACCAACTAAAAACTACGACTTTACTTAAAAAAACAATTTAAATGTTGATTTTCCATAAATTAGAAATCCACTAGGAAATCTCTAAAGAATTAAAGATGTCTTTATTTTTTGCCTTCGGGCAAAAAGGATTTAAATTCAACCAAATCGTCCATTTAAGATATTCAACCTTTTTTTCAAAGTTTTAAGAAAGTCAATCATGAAGAATTGCTTATAGGGATCCCCCTTATTTCAAAGATTTGAATTTGAAACAAAAGTATAAAACAGAATTTTACTTTTATTGCTCAAAAACAAGTCTCTTGGGAGTTTTTTCCTTATAACCACTCACTATATTTTTGTTTTTTGTCTGATATGAATTTTCAAAAGTTAAGTAATTGACAATTGATGATTGATCTAGCAGTCCCAATGGTGTTAATCGTCGATCAATTTGCTTTCTAAAAAGAATATTGCAATGTTAAGGCCTTGTAAACTATTTTTTTAAACAACAAAAAATCTTTTATAGACCTTAATGAAACAAAGTGTTTGGGCTTTTATTTTCTTGTGAAAAAGTGAAAATTAAAGTTTACCATTTTGAGCCAGTCTTTTCAAACATTTCTTCCATTTATCTCTCTGAAAGTTAAATGAATTGGATACTTAATTTTTTTAACCATATTTGAAGAGAGAAAGTGACCCTTAAATGGCAAAATTAAATTCGAAAAATTGGAAAAAGGTATTGTGGCTCTGACAGTAAAATTTTGTCGCACTGTCACTAAAATGAAAATATTTCAAAGATCAAAATTCAAAATTTATGTGAAGAAATTCTTTTTCAAACAGCTTATGGTATTTCACAATTAAGCTATGCCCTATAAACGTGAATAATCCCTCTTTAGACTCAGAAAAAAATATGTTTATCTCTTATAGTTATTCCTTATTGCCTTATTGCCTCTTTTATTTAACTAGAGCTCTGAAAAAAACTATTCTGCCAAATAAAAACTGCAGCCATCATTTCAAGCTTTAAGTGCTTTCAACGAAAAAAGTGGAAAAATCTTTGCTATTAAAGAAGTATGTGTTTTGCAATGATAGACTCAACTTCGTTTCCTAATTGCTAAAAAAAGTTGTTTAGTCAAAACAAACATCAAAGTTTCAAGATATCATGCCTTCTTCAGATCATTTAAAATACAGATTTTTAGCAAATACATTTTCAGAATTTCGAGTATGAAAAGGAACTTGATAAATTTTTCAACAACATTCCTAGAAACAGGCAGAGTTTAGATGAATATTTTCCTGTTCAGATAGATCAAATTTTATTTTAATAAAATTGATTTGATTTATATCTCTTCGTTGGAGCCAATTAGGCACAAATGTCTGAAATAATTCTTTTCATTCTTTCTGAAATTGAAAAGTTTAATGAGGGGATAATTTACGTTAATCTGTTTTTCAAAATTTGATGGGGTATCCTACATTTTCCAAAATATAGGAGCTGTTTTGGTAAAAGAATAAAGCAGATATCTCACCTCACTTGTACATCTCACACCTCCAAAACCATTCCTTTACAGTTCAACACCAGTTGCCCCCTTTGATCCCTAATAGCCCCATCCTAAAATTATCCCTTAGACACCTCTCTGGCCAAATTAAACTTGCAAACCCTTAGTCTGTGACTCAAGGTCCCCCCTTGCACCTTCAAAAATACCTAATACCCATTCAGTGTTCACATCCCTGCCTTACACAATAAAACAACCCTGGTACTTATCCCATGTGCTTCTTTATCCCATCCATTTTCCAAATCTTTACACCCTTCAAAACTCAGCTCCAGTCTAATGAAAAGTAATGAGCAATTCCATAGTATAATAGCAATAATAATTTTATGCAGAATAGACTCACTTGATGTTAATGCACAATCACCGCCTTAATGAAAGTTTTACCCTGGCCATTTAATTACATCCACGGTCACTGCAGATTTACATTATCTTGACGGAGAGAACTTTGTTTGATTTTTTGCAAGCCAGGGATGAAAAATTGCCGGCATGGCCAGGAATTGAACCCAAAACATGAGATATTTGTTCTCAATTAGGTACCTTATGACCTCTCAGCCATTTGTATAGGCATAAAACCTTGGACAAAACAGGGGGGAAAAACAAAAATTTACTCAAGTTATTTTTTAATGGATGCTTCTGCTTTTTAGATTATACTATATGTATAAGAAACATGGTTCAACACTAAATTGCAATCAAATAAATATAAAATACTTGCTGAGGTACCCAGAGCTGCCCGGGTTAATTTGCAACCATTTTTTGTTTTGTAAGCAGTCTTCGAAAATGTGCCCTTCAGCTTTAAGAGTTTCAAGCCCCTAGGGGGTGAGGGGGCCAGGGTCAAAACTGTACCAAAACCTTCCTTGGACAGGTGGAGATGTGAGTGCAAAGTTTTATCAAGATCCATGCAGGGGTTTGGATTTCAATTAGCCTTCCACATACCAACAGACATGCAGATTAAAAGACAAACATCTGTACGCCTATTTTTATATATATAGATTATAATTTCTCAAAATGAACAAGGGGAATGAAGAAAGTAAGATGTTATGATTCAGTGTATATCCCGATTAGCCAAGATTTTCCACCGTTTTATTTCGCCTGTTTTACAATCCAAATTTCCTAAAATTTACAACTGTTGGACGAAGAGGGGATGGGTTTGACTGATCGAATATCAAAATTCAAATTTGACACCCAAGCCATTAAACTTCAGAGACACCAAAATTTTCAACTTTGAATGTGTAAGTTAGATAGAAGCACGTTGATTGTTGATGAAATGAATACGTGTCGACATTTAACTGTTTTCATCTCAATCCACATTGATGTTTTCTCTCACTCTATCTACTACTGTCCCTGCTGTGGTGATCGTCGATGCGTGAGGGTGACTCATACATGCCAGAAACATTCTGAAAGT
>Ga0194133_10005694_pt1 | contig 15776 bp, 14 predicted proteins | sample TA2KigOf40mmetaG_FD_155448 | JGI IMG/M metagenome (GOLD analysis project Ga0194133, IMG submission 155448) | Freshwater microbial communities from Lake Tanganyika, Tanzania - TA2015055 Kigoma Offshore 40m | ecosystem: Environmental > Aquatic > Freshwater > Lake | place: Tanzania: Lake...
AAGTTCGGCAAAATGATCGCCGGTCGCGGCGCAGGATTGCGCGATTTCGTTTTCATGATGCGGAAACTTGAGATCCATGCCGCCGGCATGGATGTCGAAATGACTGCCGAGGATCTCGGCAGACATCACCGAGCACTCGATGTGCCAACCCGGCCGACCGGGACCCCAGGGCGAGTCCCAGGCGGGCTCGCCGGGTTTGGCTTTTTTCCAGAGCACGAAATCGAGGGGGTCGCGCTTCGCGGCGTCGATCTCGATACGCGATCCCGCACGCAGATCTGCCAGCCGTTTGCCGGAGAGCTGGCCGTAGGGCGCAAAGCTCGCCACCGAGTACATGACATCGCCGTCGCTCGCGACATAGGCATAGCCCTTGTCGATCAGCGTCTGCGCCAACGCGATCATGCCAGGAACATACTGGGTCGCGCGCGGCTCGTGATCGGGGCGCAAAACATTGAGTCGATCGTAGTCCTCGTGCATCGCCTCGATGAAGCGCGCGGTGAAGGTGTTGATCGGTTCGCCAAGCTCCGCGGCACGGCGGATGATCTTGTCGTCGATATCGGTGATGTTGCGGACGAAGGTCACCGCGAGCCCACGATGCAGAAGATAGCGACGGACGATGTCGAAGGCGACTTTGGAGCGCGCATGGCCGATATGGCAAAAGTCGTAGACCGTATCGCCGCAGAGGTACATGCGCACCTCACCCGGACGCAGCGGTTTCAACTCCTGTTTGCGACCCGTCAAAGAATTGTGGATGCGGATAGTCATGCGAGTCGCTCGAGTCGCTGCAGCGCTCGCGCCGCACCCATCAGGCCGAGGAGCGGTGCAATCTCGGGCCCGTGATCGAGACCCGTCAATGCAAGACGCAGAGGTTTGAAGAGTTCGGGGCCCTTGCGCCCGGTGCGCTCCCGCACTTGGGTGGTGATGGCCTTCCAGTCGGTGCCGTGCTGGCGCAGTGCCTCGGCCGCTGCCGCGAACACGGGCGCCGCGGCGACGAGTTTGGCCGCGGTGTCGGCATCGGGCAGTGGCAAGTCACCAAAGACCACGCTCGCCCAGTGCGCGACCTCGCCGGGCAACACCACATTAGGCTGAATCGCGGCTACAAAATCGCGGGCGATCGGTTGATCGAGTCCCGCGGGCAGGTAGGCACTCAGCCACTCGAGCGCCTGTGCGGGGCTCAGCGCATGAACCGCCTGTTTTTGCCACATCGCGAGTTGTACCGGATCGAAACGTGCCGGTGATCGCACGAGATGCGCGGGATCGAAACCCTGCGCGAGCGCGTCGAGATCGCGCAAATCGTTGAGGTCGGTCGAGTGCCCGAGCCGGAAGAGATGATTGGCGAGCGCCACCGGCAGATAGCCCGTCTCGCGGAGTTCGCGCAAAGATTTGGCACCGGCGCGCTTGGAGAGCGGCGAACCATCGGCGGCGGTGATCAGCGACAGATGACCATAGACGGGTGGTAGCAACCCAAGTTCTTTGGCAATCAAAAGTTGCCGCGGCGTATTGGAGAGATGGTCCTCGCCGCGCAATACGGTGGTGACACCGGTGAGGGCATCATCGACCACGTTGGAGAAGAAAAACGCGGCAGAGCCATCGGCCCGCTGCACAATGAAATCGCCGATATCGGCGCAGGCGAAACGTTGCTCGCCGTGCACGAGATCGCGAAACTCGACGTACCCGGAGTCCGGCACCCGAAAGCGCAGCGTCGGCTTGCGCCCCTCGGCGAGGCGCGCCGCTCGCTGGGTGGCATCGAGATGGCGACAGGTACCGGCGTAGCGCGGGGGGCGTCCGGCGGCGAGTTGCGACTTGCGGCTCACCTCGATCTCGAGCGGGCTGCAATAGCAGGGATATACGCGCCCCACAGACTCGAGCTTGGCGAGGGCCTCGCGATACACCACGCCGCGCGCACTTTGAGCGACGACATCGCCATCCCAGCCGAGCCCGAGCCAGCGCAGATCCTGCATGAGCTGAGCGGTGAACGCGGGTTTGCTGCGTTCCGCGTCGGTGTCCTCGATACGCAACAGAAAACGCCCGCCGTGACGGCGAGCGAGCAACCAGTTGAAGAGCGCCGTGCGCGCATTGCCGAGATGCAGCTCCCCGGTGGGGCTGGGTGCAAACCGGGTCACCATCGTGTGCTGCGACATGATCAAATACTAACTTACCGCTTCGCCTAAAATCGCCCTCGTGCGTCACCTCTTCGTCTCGGATCTGCATCTCGATGCCAGCTCGCCTGCCACGGTCGAAGCTTTCCTGCAGTTTTTATCCGGGGATGCGCGCAGCGCCACATCGCTCCATATCCTCGGTGATCTGTTCGAGACCTGGATCGGTGACGATGACCCAGACCCGGTGCGCGATCGAATCTGTGTTGCCCTGCGCGCGCTCAGCGAGTCGGGTGTTGCGATCTACGTCATGCAGGGCAATCGGGATTTTCTTTACGGTCGCGAGTTCGAGCGGCGCAGCGGCTGCTCGCTGCTGCCAGATCCCGTGGTGCTCGATCTATTCGGCGAACGGGTATTGCTGACCCACGGCGATCTGCTGTGCACGGGTGATCATGCGTATCAGGAATTACGCAGCACGCTGCGCAGCGCAAGGTTCCGCGAACGCGTGCTGGCGCTGCCGATCACCGCACGACAGTTGCTGGCAAGTGCGGCACGGGCCGGCAGCAAGGCTCACCTGCGCGCCACCGCGGCCGACATCATGGACGTGGCGCCGCAGGCTGTCGCCGCTGCGTTTGTTGCGAGTGGCACGCGCAAAATGATCCATGGTCATACGCACAGACCCAATCGCCATATGCATGTGCTGCAAAGCGCTGACGGCGATTACGAGGCTGAGCGCGTGGTGCTGGCCGCGTGGGACGAGCGCGGCGAATATCTTGAAGTCGCTGCGCTCGAGGGGGCATCAACACCTGATTGGCGGCGCCGTGTAGTCGAGATTGCGCTCAGCTCGGCACACCAGAGTGAAAACGAAACTCCGGATCGGGCGAGTTAACGAGGTCGGCTTCGACCTCGGCAAGTTCTTCGAGGCGCTGCTGCCAAGGCTGCTGGCGCACAGCGGCAGGCTCACTGCGCGTGTGCGACTCGGCGAGCTTCAGATACAACTCGAAATGCCGCGCCTCCGAAGCCTGCAGACCCACATAGAGCTCGGCAACCGGCGTTGGCAGCCCCTGCCCCGCCGGCAACTCACCGAGCAAGCGAAAGCGCTCGCAGGATCGCGCCTCGATGAGCGCACCGCAGAGCAAGAGATCGAGCTTGCGGAACGGTTCGTGGGTGCGCATCGCGGCTCGAAGTCCCGCGGCATAGCGACCGGGCTTGCGCCGCAGATAGTCGACACCACGGTCCTGCATGAGCTTATCCACCTGCTCGAAATGCCGCAGTTCCTCGCGGGCGAGCTTCGACAAGCGGGTCGCCAGCGCGCGGTCTTCGGGGTAAGCAAACATCAGCGCGAGCGCCGTGGAAGCAGCCTTCTTTTCGCAGTTGGCATGATCGGCGAGCAGCTCTGGCCAACGCCGCACTGCCTCGGCAACCCAGGCCGCCGGGGTCGCTGCGCGCAGAGGCGAGAACATCAGACGCCGCGGACGATCTTGAGCGTGCTGCCGCCGACGCGGCGCCTCGCCTTGGCCGCATCCGAGCGTTCCTGCTGCAGACGCGCGAGAAACTCGGGCGTGACATCGCCCGTGACGTACTTGCCCGAGAAACAAGAGGTGTCGAATTCTTTGACGTAAGAGTCGTCGTGCTGGCAGGCGAGTTCGAGATCGGCGAGATCCTGATAGATCAACCAGTCGGCGCCAATGAATTCGCGGACTTCTTCGTTGCTGCGCCCGGCAGCCACCAGTTCGCTCGCTGCCGGCATATCGATGCCATAGACGTTGGGATGACGCACGGGCGGCGCCGCCGAGGCGAAATACACTTTGCGCGCACCCGCTTCGCGCGCAAGTTCAATGATTTGCGCCGATGTCGTACCCCGCACGATCGAGTCATCGACCAGCAGCACGGTCTTGTTGCGGAACTCGAGATCGATGGCGTTGAGCTTCGAACGTACCGATTTTTGACGCTCTTCGTGCCCGGGCATGATGAAAGTGCGGCCGATGTAGCGGTTTTTGATGAAGCCCTCGCGAAACTTGAGCCCGAGGCCCTGCGCCAGTTGCAAAGCCGCGACGCGACTGGTGTCAGGTACCGGGATCACGACATCGATATCGTGATCGGGACGCTCGTGGCGGATTTTTTCGGCGAGGCGATCGCCCATGCGCATGCGTGCACGCTGCACCGACACGTTATCGATGATGCTGTCGGGCCTCGCGAAATAAACGTATTCGAAAATGCAGGGGGCATGACGCGTGGTCGAGACGCACTGCTGGGTATGCAGTCGCCCGGCCTCGTCGATGAATACGGCCTCGCCCGGAGCAACATCGCGCACCTGCCTGAAACCCAGCATATCGAGGGCGACCGACTCCGAGGCCAGCATCCACTCGACCCCTTTTGCGGTCTCGCGCTGACCGATCACGAGTGGACGAATGCCGTTCGGATCGCGAAAACCCAATATGCCGTGGCCGATCACCATGGCGACCACGGCATAGGCGCCGCGACATCGACGGTACAGCGCGCTCACGGCTGCAAAAACGTCGGCCGCCGTGACACGCGGCGTGCCCACGCGCTGCAACTCGGAAGCCAGCACATTGAGCAGCACCTCGGAGTCGGACGAGGTATTGAGATGCCGACGCTCCTCACGAATGAGCACCTCGGCAAGTTCGCTCGCATTGGTGAGATTGCCGTTGTGTCCGAGCACGATGCCGTAAGGCGCATTGACGTAAAACGGCTGCGATTCAGAGGCGCTGTCGCAGCCTGCGGTCGGATAGCGCACGTGCCCGATCCCGATATTGCCGCGCAATTCGAGCATGTCTTGCTGACTGAAGACGTCACGCACGAGACCCTGCCCCTTGCGCATGCACACGAGACCATCAACGGCGGTCACGATGCCTGCGGCGTCTTGGCCACGGTGCTGCAATACGGTCAGTGAGTCATAGAGCCGCTGATTGACGGGACTTTTGCCAACGATACCTGCGATGCCACACATGTCGATTGCCTCGCGCGGGTCAGGTAGGAACGCTCGGTCGACCGAGAATACTTTGATTGCGCAGCAGCGCCTCGAAATCGACCAGACTGTCGAGGAGCTCTGCAGAAGTCGTTGCCGCAACGCGCAGCTTGGATGCCTTCCAGACTTCGGCGTCCTGCAGTCCGAGCTGCAAACCGATCAGCGTCAACACGCCAATGACGATGGCGCCGCGTGCCGCGCCGAACAGCAAACCGAGCATGCGGTTGATCGGGGCAAAGATCGTTGCGTTGATCGATTTGCTGAGCAGCACACCGACGATGGCAATCACGATGAAGGTGACGAGACCCACGAGCAGACAAGCCACGAGGCCCTGAAATTGCGGCTCGGTGACCCAAGACGCCACATAGGGCTTGGCGAGTTCGCCATAGTGCGAACCGATGTAGAGCGCGATCACCCAGGACAGCAGACTGAAAACTTCGGCCACGAGACCGCGCATCAGCCCGAGCACCGCAAACACGAGGAAGACGACGGTGATGATGATGTCCAACCACGTCATGCCAGGACCTCTTGCGCCGCATGCTGCGCGCGGCGCGGATTCTACTTCACCACCGATCCCTTGTGCCCGGCTGTCTCGAGCCGCGCGCGCAAGGCGTTCGCCGACGCACGGTCAGGTTCGGACCCGACCCGCACTCGATAGAGGGTTTTGCCTGATCGCTGGATTTCGTCGACCACGGGTTTGAACTGTTTGTCGCGCAACGTGCGCTCGAGGTTGCGAGCGCTCGCTTTCTTCTCGAAGACGCCTAGCTGCACGTAGTAGGCGTCGGCGGGTACGGGCGTGGGCGCGACCTCGGCGGGCGGGAGCGCGGCAGACTCCGCTGCGGGCGCGCTCTGCGGCAGAGGCACAGGCAAGGCCACGGGCGCGCGTTCGTTGGCATCGGGCGCTGCCGCTGCCGCGGGCGTGGCGGCGGCTTCGGTGAGATCGATGCGGATGCTGCGCTCCTCCCCGTTCGCCGCGGCGCCATTCGCCGCGTCGGCGGAGGCTCGGGCGCGACCAGCCTGACCGCTGCCCGTCAGCAGTTCAGGCAGCAGCAGCACCGCCAACAGCACGAGAATGACGGCACCGGTTAGTCGGTGTTTGAGCGCGGTATCCAAGTGCGCGAATTATAGACCAAGCCAATCGAGCGCCGGCCCGACGACATGGAAAGATCCGAACACGACGATGCGATCGCCCGCGCCTGCCAACGCGCGAGCGGCCGCACAACCGTGCGGCACATCGGGCGCCAGCGCGACACTGCGGCACTGCGCTGGCAAGCGACGGCGCAGTTGCTCCGCGCTGCAACCGCGCGGCCCATCGAGCGCGCACAGCACCCATTCATCGATGACTGGTGCCAGCTGTCGGCCGATCATGTCGGCATCCTTGTCGGCCAAAATCCCGACGACGCCGAGCGTGCGACGCGCGGGGGGCAAGCTGCGAAGCGCCTCGGCCAAAACGCGTGATGAATCTTCGTTGTGCGCCACATCGAGAATCCACTCTGGGTCGGCGGGACTGGCGGGTGCCACGCGCTGCACTCGACCGCGCAACCGCGCGCGTTGCAGTGCTGCGGCGATCAAGGTGGTTTGGATTTTGTGGGTCGGCAAGTGGCTCGCGAGTTCGGGTCGAACGCGCAGCCACTGCAGAAAGGCCGCAATCGCCACTGCGGCGTTGCGACGCTGCATGGGCCCAAGCAAAGACGGCGGCGGCAAGGGACCATGACTGCTCTCGGCGGCCTGCCAACTCCACGATGAGGCATCGCCCGCAACCACGTGGAAATCCTGATCGAGTGCCTGCACGATCGCGCCTAGGCGACGCGTGGCCTCGCCCACGGAATTCGGCATGGTGGCTGAACCCAGAATGACGGGTCGTCCAGCCCTGAAAATGCCGGATTTCTCGCGGCCGATCTCCTCGACCGTGGGCCCCAGCCAGTCCTGATGATCGAGTCCGACCGAGCACAGCACGGCGACATCGGCATCAATGATATTGGTGGCATCGAGCCGGCCGCCAAGTCCGACTTCGATCACCGCTGCATCAACTGCCTGCTCGGCAAACACGAGGAACGCGGCTAGCGTGCCATACTCGAAGAACGTCAAAGAAATCTCGCCGCGAGCGGCCTCGATGCGCTCGAAGGCCCGAGTCAAAGGCGCATCGGCCACGGGCTCGCCGTTGATCTCGACGCGTTCGTTGTAGCGCTGCAGGTGCGGTGAAGTGTAGGTGCCGACCTTGAGACCCGCCTCACGCGCGAGCGCCGTGAGCAACGCGACGGTGGAACCTTTGCCGTTGGTGCCGCCGACGATGACCGAAGGGATGCTCCAGGGCAGCAAGCCAAGTCGCAGCGCCACCGCGCGGACTCGATCGAGTCCGAGTTCAATGGCCTTGGGGTGCTGCGCCTCTTGGTGGGCGAGCCAATCAGCCAGCTGCATCGACAGGTAGCGACGGCGCCGCAGGCTGACGCATCAGCATGCGCAGCGCCTGCGCGAGGCGCGGTCGAAGATCGCGGCGATCGACGATCATGTCGATGACCCCGTGCTCGAGCAGGAACTCGCTGCGTTGAAAACCCTCGGGGAGTTTTTCGCGCACGGTCTGCTCGATGACACGCGGCCCCGCAAAACCGATGAGGGCTCGCGGCTCGGCAACGTTCAGATCGCCAAGCATCGCGAGACTTGCGGAAACACCGCCCGTCGTGGGATCAGTCAGCACGGAGATGAAGGGCAACCCAGCCGCAGAAAGCTCAGCGAGCGCGGCACTGGTTTTGGCCATCTGCAACAGCGACAGCAGCGCCTCTTGCATGCGCGCACCGCCACTCGCCGAGAAGCAGATGAGCGGAGTACGTTGGGTGATGGCGTGATCAGCCGCGCGCCGAAAGCGCTCACCGACCACCGACCCCATCGAGCCGCCCAAAAACTGGAACTCGAAGGCGCAGGCCGCGACCGGCATGCCCTCGAGCGTACCCGTCATGGCGATCAGTGCATCTTTCTCGCCGGTATTTTTTTGAGCGGCCGCCAGACGATCTTTGTACCGCTTGCTGTCGCGGAACTTGAGCGGATCTTCGGGGGAAATGTTGGCGGCAATTTCGACCGCCGAGCCTTCGTCGAGAAAACGCAGCAACCGCTCGCGGGCGCCAATGCGCATGTGATTGGCACACTTCGGGCAGACATGCAGATTGCGCTCGAGCTCGGCGCGATACAGCGGCGAGTCGCAGGCCGTGCATTTGATCCACAGCCCCTCGGGCACGGAGCGCGAACGACGCTCGGTCTTGATGCGCGACGGGACGATTTTCTCGAACCAAGCCATGACAGGACTATACCGGATCAGGCAAACCGAAGGCCGCAGGGTATTCGATCCGGCGCAGGCACAGCCCCTCGGGGTCCGCGGTCGGCGCATTCAGACGACGATCCCGTCCCTCGAGTAGCGTACGCACCGCCTCGGGGGGACGCAGGCCCCGGCCGACCTCGATCAGCAGCCCGGCAATGTTGCGAACCATGTGATGCAAAAACGCGTTGGCCACCACATCGATATGCACCAGGTCGTTTTGGCGATGCACCGCCAGCAGATCGAGCCGACGGACCGGCGATTTCGATTGGCACTCGGCCGCGCGAAACGCGCTGAAGTCGTGCTCGCCGAGCAGGTATTGCCCGCCCTCGTGCATGCGCTCGGCATCGAGCGGCGCCTGTACCCAAAGGGTGCGTCCCTCATGCAATGCGGAACGGGCGCTGCGATTGAGAATGCTGTAACGATAATGACGACGCAGCGCCGAGAAGCGCGCGTGGAAAAAATCGGGTACTGGCCTCGCCCAGCTCACGCTCGCCTTGCGATCGAGATTGCCGTTGGTGCCGAGCACCCAGGCGCGAGCGCTGCGTCGGGCATCGGACTCGAAATGCAAAACCTGCCCTGCCGCATGCACGCCGGCATCGGTTCGGCCGCCGCAGGTCAAAGAAATAGTGTGGTCGGCGACTTGGCCGATGGCGGTCGCGAAGGCGGCCTCGAGCGTACGCAGCCCCGCCTGTTGTTGCCAGCCGCAAAAGTGGGTGCCGTCATACTCGACACCCATCGCCCAACGGGTCATGACTTGGGCAAAGAATCCAACAACCGAATGGCCTCGGCGCGTTGCCTCTCATCGCCTATACGCAGCGCCGCCTGCAGCTCGAGGATCGCCGCATCGTGATGGCCCATTTCGATGAAGGCCCGCGCAAGATCGATCTTGCTGCCCGCCTCATCGACGGGCGGCGGATCACCCTCGAGGTCGCTGACCATTGAAGGCTCTTCCATCACGGGCGCTCGTACAGGCGTAGGCGCAGGTGTCGGCGCAGGAGCAGGAGCAGGCACGACGGTAGCCTGCGCGACAACAGGCTCAGCGCGATTCGGCTTGATGGGTGGCAGCTCAAAAGTCATCTCGCGAGGCGCACTGGCTGCATCAACGTCATCCACCGATCCCGGTGTTGCTGCCGTGTCTGCGACCGCGCCTGCGCCAGAGCTTGCGCGGCTCGCCGCGGACGCCTCAAGCGCTTCGGCAGACCTGCGACGCCCTTTCAGCACCAGGGCGAGCAAAAGAACCAACACAGTGAATAGCAAGGCTGGGATAGCCCACCACGCGAACGCCGCCCACTCACGAGCTTTGGCTAGCCAGCCCACGGGTTGTTTTTCTTTGACGGCTGATGCTGCAGCTTCGAGTGCAGCGATCCGCGCGCGCAGCGTGTCGAGTTCGGTGGAGGCCGCATCGAGCGCAGCGACTTTTTCGGTGAGCTCTAACTCAAGCCGAGCAGCCTTGGCCTCTGCGGTCTCGGGAGCGGCGGCTGCCGGAGCCGGCGTGAGCGCGAGCGGGGCAGCTGGCCGTGCGGCAGCGGCCGGGGGTGACACGGCCGGCGGCGATACAGCCCGCGGCGCTGCAGCGGGTACCGGAGTCGCAGCTTTCGCCGCACTCGGTCGTGAGGTGCCCATGGGGGGAAGCGTCTCGGGCAGACGCGTGACCCCCGCGGCGGGCGCGGTGCTGAGAGTACGCATGCCGGCGCCTTCGTTATCGCGCGCCGCGGCGGCACCACCCGTGCGCCAGATACCGAGCTCACGCGAGATCTCGCCCGACGCCGCCGCGGCGGATGTGCCGCCCAGCGCGGCCGAATCGGGTAATGAGAGTTCGGCGTTCACCAGCAACTCGCTCATGCCACCCGGGCCAAAGGCCTGCGGATTGGCGCGATAGATGCCCACCATGGTTTGCGCGAGCGTCGCACCCGTCTTCGCCGACCATTCCCGCGAAATCGACATCAAAGTTTCGCCGGGACGGACAATGCGGCGACTCGTTGTCGCGCTGCTCTCCGTCGCGCGAGTCTCTGGCTGACGATCTGTCGAGATCGACAAACCCGCGTCATTGCCAGCGGTGCTCAACACATTTGCTTCGCCGGAGGAATTTACTTCGCCGGGGGAACCCGGGGACGCTGTGGAAAACGTCGTGACCTCGGCGGGCGGCGGCTCGGCGGCGGGCGCGGCAGGCGCTGACGAGGACGCTGGCACTGGGGCAACCGATGAGCCGGACGCGGTCTGCGATGTACTGCCCTCGGCCGTCAAAGAAAACGTGTACTCACGAAAGCGGCGACCGCGCCCCCAGTCCGCAACGACGACGAAGCGAACGCTGTCGGCACTCAGCGGGCCGCTGCTACGCACCCGCAGCACTGCTGCGCCGTCGCTGCCCTGCGCCAACTCCACCGTCGCATTGGCAAGTTCGGCGGAGCGCGAATTGGCCGGCAACTGGGGCTTGAGCGAGTCGAGTTCGCCCTCGCCGACCTGCAACAGGGGAATTTCGACATCGAGCGGCGCGCCCGGCGCGGACTTGAGACGACCCGCTCCAAGCTCGAGCGCCGAGGCCGCGACACCACCGAAGCCCAACGTCGTCAACGTCGACAGCACAACAAAGGGCCGCAGCCCGAATGTGATGGTTTGCTTCACGATGTCACCCCCTTCATTGGACTCGCCAACATTGGACACGCCAAGGCCTGCACGCCTCAAAGGTGTTCGCGGATGAGGATTTCGGCAATCTGCACACTGTTGGTCGCTGCACCCTTGCGGATATTGTCGGAAACCACCCAAAGATTGAGACCGCGCTCGTGCGAGATGTCTTCGCGTATGCGGCCGACGAACACGCGATCATCGTTTGCGGCATGCACGGCGGCGGTGGGATAGCCGCCCGACTCGCGTGTGTCGATGACTTTGACACCGGACATCTTGTCGAGAAGTTTGCGCACTTCAGGCACGGTGATCTTCCGCTTGGTCTCGATGTTGACCACCTCGGAATGGCCAAAGAAAACCGGCACACGCACGGTCGTGGCATTCACGCGGATGTCGGGGTCGCCGAAAATCTTGCGCGTCTCCCAAAACATCTTCATCTCTTCTTTGGTGTAGCCGTTGTCCTGAAATTTGTCGATTTGCGGCACGACGTTGAAGGCGATCTGCGCCGCCACCACTTTGGGCTTGATCGGCCCCTTGCCGCTCATCAGCGCCACGGTTTGCTCGGCCAGTTCTTCGACCGCTTCTTTGCCGGCGCCGGACACTGACTGGTAAGTCGCCACATTGATGCGCTCGATACCGACCGCGTCATAGATGGGCTTTAGGGCGACCAGCATCTGGATGGTCGAACAGTTGGGGTTGGCGATGATGCGACGCTTGCGAAAGTCGGCAATGGCGCCGGGATTGACCTCGGGAATCACGAGCGGGATGTCATCCTCGTAGCGAAACTCGGAGGTGTTGTCGATGACGACGCAGCCCGCGGCGGCGGCCTTGGGCGCATAGAGACGCGAGACGTCACCGCCTGCCGAGAACAAGCCGATATCCGCCTTCGAAAAATCGAAGGCTTCGACATCGAGCACCGGCAGACTTTTGCCGTTGAACTCGATGCTCTTGCCGAGTGAACGGTTGCTGGCGAGCGGGAAGAGTTCGCCCACCGGAAATTTGCGCTCCTCCAGAACTTTGATCATGGTGTCACCCACGAGTCCCGTTGCGCCGAGTACCGCCACATTCCACTGCCGACTCATTTCTTTTGCTCCGTAATCACGGGCGTTGGCGATTGCACATCGCCATTCTGTGCCCGATGTCTCAACCAATGATCCATGAGAACGATGGCCATCATCGCCTCGGCGATCGGCGTCGCCCGCAGACCCACACAGGGGTCGTGGCGGCCGTTGGTGATCACATCGACGGGATCACCGAAAACATTGATGGTCTTGCCCGGCACCTGAATGCTCGAGGTCGGCTTGAGCGAGGCGTGCACGATGATGTCCTGCCCGCTTGATATGCCACCGAGCACACCGCCTGCGTTGTTGCCGAGGAAGCCCGAGGGCGTGAGTTCGTCGCGATGCTCGCTGCCACGTTGCTCGACCACCCGAACACCCGCGCCAATCTCGACCGCCTTGACGGCATTGATGCCCATCATCGCGTAGGCGAGGTCGGCGTCGAGCCGATCGAAGACCGGCTCGCCAAGCCCGGGCGGTACACCCTTGGCGATCACGGTAATGCGCGCACCAAGCGAGTCGCCCTCTTCGCGGATCTTCCAGATGAGATCTTCCAATTCTTTGACGCGCGAGGGATCGGGGCAAAAAAACGGATTGTCGTAGGCCGTCTCGGGTGCGACGGCAGCAATCTCGAGATTGCCGATCTTGCTGAGATAACCGCAAATGCTGATACCCAGGCGCGTGGCGAGATACTTGCGGGCGATCGCACCCGCTGCGACGCGCACCACGGTTTCGCGCGCCGACGAGCGACCGCCGCCGCGGTAATCGCGAAATCCGTATTTTTGCTGGTAGGTGTAGTCTGCATGACCGGGGCGAAACCGATCTTTGATCTTGTCGTAGTCACGCGAGCGGGCGTCGGTGTTTTCGACCAGCAGGCCGATGGAAGTGCCGGTCGTTCGGCCTTCAAAGACACCGGAGAGAATGCGGACCGCATCCGCCTCTTTGCGCTGGCTGACGAAGTGCGAAGTGCCGGTACGACGCAGATCGATGTCGCGGGTGAAATCAGCTTCAGAGATCTCGAGGCCCGGCGGACAGCCATCGATGATGCAGCCGAGGGCCGGCCCGTGGCTCTCGCCGAAGGTCGTCACCTGAAAGAGGCGGCCGATCGTGTTACCGGACATGACGTTGCAGCTGCTCGCGAGTCAACAAAAAAACCCCTCCACCACCACGCTCGAACTCGAGCCAGGTGAACGGCACGCGTGGCCAGCGACGGCGCACCAGAGTCTCGGTATTACCCACCTCGACGACCAGGAGACCCCCGGGGGTGAGATGTTGCGCCGCCTCGCGAAGGATGACGAGCACCGAGTCGAGTCCCTGTTTGCCTGCCGCCAACGCCATGCGCGGCTCGTGTCCATATTCGGGGGGCAACGAGCGCAGCTCGCGCTCCCCCACATAGGGTGGATTGGTGACGATGATATCGTACCGCCGCTTCCCGAGGGCCGCGAAATGATCCGATTTCGTGAAGCGGACACGCCGAGAAAGCCCGAGTGAACGCGCGTTTTCGCGCGCCAGCGTCAGCGCCGGAACGGAGATATCGGTCGCCTCGACCTTGGCCGCAGGCAAATGGTGGGCGCAGGCCAGCGCGATACAACCGCCGCCGGTACAAAGATCGAGGATGCGCTGCACGCGAGTCGGGTCGATCCACGGCCGAAACTGGCGCTCGATGAGTTCAGCGAGTGGCGAGCGCGGGATGAGCGCGCGCGGATCAGCGCGCATGGGGAGTCCTGCAAACCAGGTCTTGCCGGTGAGATAGACCGCAGGACAGCGCATCGAGATGCGCAGTTCGAGCAAGGCCTCGAAGGCCAATCTTTCCTTGAGGGTGAGTCGGCGATGCCAAAAAGCCTTGGCGCCTCTTGGTCCGGTGGCCAGTGCTGCAGCGGCCTCGGTATCACCGAGCACATGAAAAAGCAGTGCGGCCGCGTCATCGGCCGCATTATCTGTGCCATGACCAAAGAAGACTCCGGCACGCTCGAGCCGTCGCGTAGCGCGACACAGGGCCTCGATCACGATGGGCCGACGATTTGCGGCGGGTCTAACGGCGGGTCTATGAGCCGCAGGCCTGTGGGATAATTTGCGCATGAATGACATTGTGCCATCTCGCTCGTCGGATACCGCAGCCGCCTCTGATAACGCCGTCAAAGACCTGAGCGTGGCCGCGCGCGCTTTCATCGCCCTGCAACACGTTTTGCCACAGCACGGCATCTCGCGATTGATTCATGCGGTGGCACGCAGCCAGACGCCCTGGTTCAAAAATCTGCTCATCCGTCAGTTCATCAAGGGTTTCAAGCCCGATCTCTCCGATGCGCTGCTGACCAATCCGCTCGAGTTCGAATCCTTCAACGCGTTTTTCACGCGCGCGCTGCGTGCCGATGCGAGGCCCTTGCCCGAAGATCCGCTCGCGCTCGCCTGCCCGGTGGACGGCACAGTGAGCGAGATCGGCGTGATCAAGGGCAACCAGCTGCTGCAAGCCAAGGGCAGGCACTACACGCTCGATGCACTACTCGCCGGTCGGCGGCCTTGGGTGGAGCGATTTGCGGACGGACTCTTCGCCACGATTTATCTCGCGCCCTACAACTATCACCGTATTCATATGCCTGCCGCCGGCGTGCTGCGCGAGGCTTGGTACGTGCCCGGGCGCTTGTTCAGCGTCAATCGAGTGACCGCGGACGGTGTGGCCAATCTGTTCGCGCGCAACGAGCGAGTGGTCTGTTTCTTTGAAGATGGCGCGCTGCAGCACGGACTCGCGCTCATCGGCGCACTGAACGTCGGCAGCATGGAGACCGCGTGGCATGGCGAGGTGGCGCCGCGAAAACCCCGAACGCTCGCGCGACTCGAGATCGAACAAGGCGGCAAGCCCCACGCCGCGCTGCGTGGCGGGGAGATGGGTCGCTTCAACATGGGATCGACCGTCATTTTGTTGTTCCCCAAAAATAGTATCGAGTGGGCCGAGGGTCTTGTCTCGGGCCAAACCGTGCGCATGGGTCAGACGATCGGTCGACGCTTGACATGACGCCGAGCGCCTGGCGCCCGAGCGCGCATCGCAAACAACTTGCGCTGCGTGCTGCGCTACTTGCTGCGACGCGCAATTTCTTTGCTGCCCGGTCGGTGCTCGAAGTCGAGACGCCGCTCCTAGTGAATGCCGGGGTCACTGATATCAATCTTCGGCCAGTACCGCTGGTCATCGACGGGCGAGAGATGTTCTTGCAGACCTCCCCCGAGTACGCCATGAAGCGCCTGCTGGCAGCAGGCAGCGGCGATATCTACCAGCTCTGTCGCGTGGTCCGCGGCGATGAGCGCAGCCGACTACATAACCCGGAGTTCACACTGCTCGAGTGGTATCGCAGCGGACTCGGTTTCGACGATTTGATCGACGAAGTTGCCGCGCTGCTCGATTCCTTAGCCATCATCGCAGGTCGCCACAGCCGACCCCTGCGCAAGACAAGCTATCGCGAGGCGTTTGCGCAGGCGCTTGCCATCGACCCCCTCGTCATTTCTTTGCCCGCGCTGGCGACACTCGCGATGGATCACGGACTTGATCACGAGGCTGCCGCGAGCCTCGGTCGCGACGAGTTGCTCGATTTTTTGATGGCGGTGGTGATCGGACCCTCACTCGGCAAGAACGAGTGGCTCGCCGTAACCCGCTACCCAGCCTCGCAGGCAGCGCTCGCGAGACTGGATCCGGTCGATTCGCGCGTCGCGCTGCG
>Ga0194133_10005695_pt1 | contig 15768 bp, 15 predicted proteins | sample TA2KigOf40mmetaG_FD_155448 | JGI IMG/M metagenome (GOLD analysis project Ga0194133, IMG submission 155448) | Freshwater microbial communities from Lake Tanganyika, Tanzania - TA2015055 Kigoma Offshore 40m | ecosystem: Environmental > Aquatic > Freshwater > Lake | place: Tanzania: Lake...
GCGTTCAGCGCGCCGGTCTCGAGGACGGATCCGGGGAAGCCCGCGGCGTAACCGACGACGATCTCGTCGAAGTCGGAGCGGGACAACGATTCGCCGTTGACGGTGATCGCATCGCTACGCACCGATGAGCACGACGACAGCGTGGGTGCGAGGACGGCCAGGGGAGCGATGGCGAGAGCGAGACGGCGAATCGAGATCACGGTGTGAAGTTAGTTCGTGGCCTGTTCGGCCGGCGGCACCAACTCGTTCAGTAGGCGCAGGACGTATGACACGGGCTCGTCACGCCGTGAGATCGGGACGATGATCTGCTGGAGCGATTCTTTCACGATGGTGTCCTTGGCCAGGCGCTTGAGGCGCATCGACTCCGACACCTTGAGCACGAGTGGTGCGATGCGCGCATCGGATGCGGTGACGACCATTTCTTTGATGCCGAGTCGATGGCATTCGGCACGCAGGCGTCCGACGTCGAGAAGCATGGCCGCCGGTTCGGGAACCGGACCGTAGCGGTCGATCCATTCGTCGCGGATGTCGTCCACCTCGGCTGCGGTGGTGACCGTGGCGAGTCGACGGTAGGCCTCGAGTCGGAACTCTTCCTTGGCGACGTAGTCCTTCGGAAGAAACGCGTTGCTCGGAACGTCGATCTTGATCTCGGACGGCGCGGCGGCTGTCTCGCCCTTCATCTCGCCCACGGCTTCGGTGACCATCTGGCAATAGAGGTCGTAACCGACTGCGGCGATGTGGCCGCTCTGCGCTTCGCCGAGCAGGTTGCCAGCGCCACGGATCTCGAGATCGCGCATGGCGATCTTGAAACCGGATCCGAGATCGGTGGCTTCGCCGATCGTCCGCAGTCGTTCGTACGCATCTTCCGAGAGCGACTTGTCGCGTGGGTGGAACAAGTAGGCGTACGCGCGCTGGCCGCCGCGCCCCACACGTCCGCGCAACTGGTGCATCTGGCCGAGGCCCAACAGGTCGGCTCGTTCGACCACGAGCGTGTTGACCGCGGGCATGTCGATGCCACTCTCGATGATGGTCGTGCAGACGAGCACGTCGTAGTTGCCGTCCCAGAAGTCGAGGACCACTTGCTCGAGCGTTCCTTCGTCCATCTGGCCGTGAGCCACCGCGATGCGAGCCTCCGGGACCAACTCACGCAAGCGGCTGGCACATTCGTCGATCGACTGCACGCGGTTGTGCACCCAGAACACTTGGCCTTCGCGGAGCAACTCGCGTCGGATGGCTTCGACCGCCACCCGCTCGTCGTACTCGCCGACGAACGTGAGAATCGGCTGACGGTCGGCCGGTGGCGTCTGCAGAAGACTGAGATCACGAATGCCCACCAAACTCATTTCCAGGGTGCGGGGAATCGGGGTGGCCGACAAGGTGAGCACGTCGACGTTCGTCTTGAGGTGCTTCATGGCCTCTTTGTGCTGCACGCCGAAGCGTTGTTCTTCGTCCACCACCAAGAGGCCGAGGTTCTTGAACTTCACGCCGCTCGCGAGCAGTCGATGCGTGCCGATCACGCAGTCGACTTCGCCGTTCTCGATGCCGGCGATCACTCGATTGGCCTCGACCGTCGTGAGAAAGCGCGAGAGCACTTCCACACGGATGGGATACCCAGCGAATCGCTCGGCGAAGGTGTTGCCGTGTTGTGACGCGAGAAGAGTGGTGGGGACGAGAACCGCCACCTGTCGTCCGTCCTGGATGGCTTTGAACGCGGCGCGTACCGCCACCTCGGTCTTGCCGAATCCGACGTCGCCGCACACCAGTCGGTCCATCGGGTAGGTGCGTTCCATATCGGACTTGATGTCGTCGATGGCCTTCTTCTGATCGGGGGTTTCGACGTACGGAAACGCGTCTTCCATCGCGTTCTGCCACGGAGTGTCGATGGGAAACGCCGGACGCTCGGCCGTCACGCGCTTCTGGTAGAGCACCACGAGTTCTTGGGCGATCTCGCGAACCGCGCTGCGCACCTTCGACTTCGAGCGTGCGAAGTCGGCGCCGCCGAGGCGGTGGAGAGTCGGCGTCTCGCCGCCCACGTATTGGCGCACCGCATCGATTTGGTCGGACGGGACGTAGAGCTTGTCGCCGCCCTTGTAGGCGAGCAGCAGGTAGTCACGTTCGATGCCGCCGATGGTGCGCTTCACCATGCCCTCGTACTTGCCCACACCATGCACGTAATGCACCACGTAGTTGCCGGGCTTGAGGTCTTCGAACACACTCGCCGACGAACGCGGGCGACGTCGGGGCTGTCGGTGCGCGCGACGCCGACCGGTGATGTCGGCTTCGGCGATCACGGCGACCTTGGCCGACGGGACGGTGAAACTGCGATGAAGGGGAGCGATCACGATCACGCCACCGCGACCGGAGAGGTCGAGTGGACCGGCCGTGCCGTCGTAGTAAGTGGCCAGTGAGAAGTCGACGCCGTGCTCGGCGAGAACACTGGCCATGCGCTCGGCCGAACCCACACCGTCGGCGGCCACCACGACGCGATAGTCGTTGGCGAGAAGTTGGCGAAGTCGTTCGCTGAAACCATCGCCGATGCCGGCGGTGGCGCCCCAGCCGCTCGCTTCGACGAGCGGAACATCGGGGCCATCGGCCACCGGAATCAGATTCCACGACCCGCGACGCTCGCCGAGCAAACGATCGGGAGTGGTGTGGAGTCGCGGGAACTCCTTGTCGGGATCGCGGGCCCAGGTCGAGGCGAGTGCGCGCGCCAAGTCGTCTTCTTCGGCCAACAGATCGTCGGCGCGGTCGCGTAGGCGACGTGGTTCGACCAGCACCACCTTGGCTGATGAGCCGGTTGTGCTCGTCGAACCCGATGAACCCGACTGTCCATCGAGAAGGTCGGTCAAGAGCGTGGGTCGATCGACGAGCCAGGGCAACCAACTCTCCATGCCGTCGAAGAGAGAGCCCTCGGCCAGTCGTTCCCAGTGTTCGCGGCCCCATGGTTCGGACGCCACCAGTCGACTGGCCCGTTCGCGCAGATCGTCATCGAGCACGAGCTCGCGGGCCGGGAAGATCAACGCCTCGGCGAGGTCACGATCGCTACGTTGATCGTGAACGGAGAACGTGGTGAGTCGGTCGACTTCATCGCCCCACAGGTCGATACGAATCGGCTGATCGGCGGTGGACGGAAATACGTCGACGATGGCTCCTCGTTGGGCCACTTCGCCGCGGTGCTCGACGATCTCTTCACGCCGATACCCCATGTGTACGAGTCGTCGCACGAGTTCGGTCGGATCGAGGATCGCCCCCTTGCGTACGGCCACGGGTTCGGCTTGGGCCGACCGTGGCGCGAGTTGCTGCAGAAGAGCGCGCATGCTCGACACGATGATGCGCGGAGTTCGCTTGGGATCACCGAGTCGCCAGATCACTTCGAGTCGTCGTCCCATGGTTTCGACGCTCGGGCTCACACGTTCGAACGGCAGTGTCTCCCAAGCCGGAAAGAGCGCAACGTCATTCGTCGGAACGAACGACACGAGATCGTTGAACAACTGACCAGCCATGGTTCCGGTCGGACAGGCGACCACGATCGGGCGTCGTCCCGAGAGCTCGGCCAGGGCGGCGATGGCGATCACGCGCGCCGCATCGGGAACGGCCAGCACCCCGTCGGCCGACCCGAGCAACGACACGAGTTCGCGATCGTCACGCAGGCGCGCCGGTAACGACGCGAGCACGCCGGGGACCGAGCGGTCGCCAACGATCGTGTTGTTCGCAATTCCGCTCGTTGTGCTGTTCACCGGGGCGACCTCACTGGCCGTTGAACGCATTCATCGCGGCGGCGGCTCCGTCGGCCACGATTCGCTCGACCGCATCGGCGGCGATCTGCACACTCACGTCGAGAGTCTGACGCTCGGCGGCGGGAACCTTGCTCAACACGTGGTTGGCGCCTTGCTCCTTGTTGACCGGTTTTCCCACGCCGATACGAACGCGGATGTACTCCTGCGTGCCGAGGTCGGCGGTGATGCTGCGCAGTCCGTTGTGTCCACCGAGTCCGCCACCCACCTTCACGCGAACCGCTCCGGGCGGGAGATCGAGTTCGTCGTGCACCACGATCAGTCGTTCGGCGATCGGACCGCGGTTGAACCCGTAGCGACGACTCAGGGCCCGTACGGCTTTGCCACTCTCGTTCATGAACGTGGTGGGAAAGGCGAGCACCACTCGTTTCGATCCGATGCGAACGTCATCGACGAGCGCGTGATCGCGCGACGTCTTCAACGATCCGCCGTGACGCGAGGCGAGTACGGCGGCAACTTCCTCGCCGACGTTGTGGCGGGTGCGCGCGTACTGCTTGCCGGGGTTGCCCAAACCGACGACGAGATAGTCGAAGGTGTTGTTGCTCGACACGCTCTTGGCGCTCGACTCCTTGTCCGAACGGCCGAAGAGGCCCATTCGGATCAGTCCGCAGACTTGGGCGCTTCAGCTGCCGGAGCACCTTCGGCTGCCGGTGCGGCGGCAACAGGAGCTTCGGCGCGTGAACCGGCGATGGCGGTCACGATCGGCGAATCGGGGTCACCGAGCGCGCGCGTGCCGGCCGGGAGAGCGACCTCCGACAGACGGATGACTTGACCGGGGTGCATACCCGAGATGTCGATGGTGATTTCCGACGGCATGTTGGCCGGAGTGGTGACGATGTCGATGGTGTCCTGCGACGGATCAACGAGACCACCTTCGGCGAGAACAGCCTTGGCTTCGCCCACGAGACGAACCGGAACGGCGATGGTGAGTTCTTCGTCGAGGTTGATGCGCAAGAAGTCGACGTGCGACACGGTGCGGCGAACCGGGTGACGCTGGAGTTCCTTGATGACGGCCGGGTAGGTGGAGCCGTCAACCTCGAGATTCAAGATGGTGTTGACACCAGCGGCGCCCGACAATGCCACACGCAGGTCGCGACGATCGACGGTGACGGACACCGGCGACATTCCCTGTCCGTAGAGCACGCCGGGGATCTGCTCGTCACGACGCAGACGACGGGCGGCACCCGTGCCGTTCGGGCGACCCGACTTGAGATTCAGCGTGGTGGACATGGACGACCTCTCGATTCGACGTGTGCCCCGGACGCTCGAGCGGCCCGTGGAACAGAAACAGCCTGGAATACTACGGCCGGATCGGTCGGTTGCTACCCGCCGGAGCCCACGGAAACCCGACCCGATGGAACCGCTTCGGCCAGGTCAGGCCTGGTTCTCGCCGCCGAAGATCTCCGAGACCGACGTGTCGTCGAAGACGGCCGACAACGCGTCGGCGATGATCGGCGCGATCGACAGCACCTGGATCTTTCCGATCCGCTTCTCGGGTGCGAGGGGCAAGGTGTTGGTGAGGATCACGCGGTCGATGCGCGACTTCTCGAGACGTTCGATGGCCGGACCCGACAACACGCCGTGGCTGGCCATGGCCCAGACCTCGGTCGCACCCTTGTCGAGCAACAAGTGGGCCGCCGAGACGATGGTTCCGCCGGTGTCGATCATGTCGTCGGTGAGGATGCACAGACGACCTTCCACGTCACCGATCACATCGAGGGCCTGGGCGGTGTTGGTGGTGCCTTTCGGGCGACGCTTGTACACGAAGGCCAGGTCGGCCCCCAGGTGCTGTTGCATCCGCTCGGCCACTTTGATGCGGCCGGCGTCGGGCGACACGATCACCGGGTCCTTGGCGTTGTCGCGGACGTACTGCTCGATCACGGGCATGGCCGTGAGATGGTCGACCGGTCCGTCGAAGAATCCCTGGATCTGGCCGCTGTGAAGATCGATCGACACCATGCGCTTGGCACCGGCCGCCTTGAACAAGTCGGCCACCAGTCGGGCGGTGATGGGTTCGCGGCCTTCGGCCTTTCGGTCCTGACGCGCGTATCCGTAGAACGGGCACACCGCGGTGATGCGCTTGGCCGAGGCGCGTTGTGCGGCGTCGATCATGATGAGTTGTTCCATGATCGAGTCGTTGATGCTTCGACCGTCGCAGCCGAAGTGACTCTGCATGATGAACACGTCGCAACCGCGCACACTCTCTCCGAAGCGCGGGCGAACTTCGCCGTTGGCGAATTCGACGAGGTTGGGATCACCGAGTTCGATCCCGATATGTTGAGCCACTTCATGGGCCAGGGCCAAGTGGGTGCGCCCCGAGTAGAGGGCCATCCGCTTGGTCGTCACCTTGTCCACGAAGTCACCGTCTCCCACTGTCGTCCCGCCGTCTCATTCGCTCGAATCATAGAACGCGCCCGCCTGCTGGCCGTCAGCCACGCGCGTGCCGGGCACCAAGTTGGCGTACGGCCCGACGCGCGCACCGATCCCGATCTCGGAATCACGGGCAACCGAGTTCTCGACGATCGCGCCGTCGCCCACGACGCAGTCGACCAGGCGGGTCTGCGGTCCGATTTCGCAACCCGAACCGATGACGGTGCGTCCCTGAATGATCGTGCCGGGGAACAAGGTGACGTCGCGGCCGAACGTGACGTCGACGTCGATGAAGGTTTGCCGCGGATCGAGCATCGTGACGCCGTTGAGCAACCAGCGGCGGTTGGTGCGGGCGCGTAGTTCGCGCTCGGCCAAGGCCAGCTGCCAGCGATCGTTGACCCCTTGGGTTTCGGCGGCATCGGCCACCACGGCTCCGACGCGATGACCCATTCCGGACAGAACCGAGATCACGTCGGTGAGGTAGTACTCCTTCTGCGCGTTGTTGGGAGTCACCCGTCGCAGCGCCGGGCCGAGCAGGTCGCGCCGGAACGCGTAGATGCCGGTGTTGAACTCGTTGATCCTCTTCTCGTCGGCCGTCGCGTCGCGTTCTTCGACGATGCGTTCGACGCGGCCGTCCTTGGTGCGAACGATGCGTCCGTAGCCGGTGGCATCGGGGAGGGAAGCGACCAGCACCGTGGCGGCCAGGCCGTTCGACTCGTGATGGGTGACCAGTTCGTCGATCGTCTCCTTGCGCAGGAGCGGTGTGTCGCCGGTGAGAACGAGCACGGTGGAGGTGTCGTCGATGTCGTCGGAGGCGTTGGCCAAGGTGGACACGTCGAGAGCCTGCAGTCCGACCGATGCCGCATCACCCGTGCCGCGCTGAACCAGTTGCTCGGCGAACGACACGTTGGCCCACACCGGGGCATCGTCTTGGACGCGCTTGGTGACCCGTTCGGCGGCGTGGCCCACCACGACGACCGATCGATCGGGTGTCACGAGTTCGAGTGAATGGATCACGTGCATGACCATGGGTCGCCCGCAGATGAGATGCAGAGGCTTGGGTCGGACGGATCGCATCCGGGAGCCCTCACCGGCAGCGAGGATGATGGCGTAGACCGGCACACAACCGTTATAGCAATGGAGACAGGGCCAGAGGAGGCACGGGGCCGCGGGCACCGGGCGTGAGCTCCGGGGAGAGGGATCGAACCCCTATTCGCGGAATCAAAATCCGCTGTCCTACCGATTGAACGACCCCGGAAAGTGCCGACACCCTACCGGGCGACTCGTCGACCAGCCCGAACAGGTGGTCGACGGCGTTGGCTCGCGCTCCCGTCCGTCGCTAGCGTCGGGGTCCTGACGTTGAACGTCTGTTGGCTTGGGCTCCGAGCCGAAGCAAGCACGAGACAAGCACAACACGAGAACGACACGAGGTCGACATGGGTTCGCTCATCAAGAAGCGTCGCAAGCGCATGCGGAAGAAGAAGCACAAGAAGATGCTTCGCCGTACGCGTCACCAGCGTCGCAAGTAGTTCTCCGGCCGGCTCTCGGCCGCGGACCGCTCAGCGATGCCGCGTGACCATCACGCGAGCATCACGCAGATCATCGGCGATGTGCCCGTGATCGCCTAGCACGAACCAGGTGGCCCCACTCCCGGCCAACGTCGGTTCGACTCCGGCCGCTTCGGTGATCCTCTTCTTCCACGTCGCCAATTCGGGTTCGACCATCAGCGCCGCCGGTTCGAGGTCGTTGGTCGGGTGCGATGGTCCACCCATCTCGTCCCACGCGCGATAGGCGAGGGGTGTGCTCACGGCCAAGGGCGGAACGACGAGAGTGACGAGCCCGGGTTCGTCGGCCAGTGGTTCGACGATCTCACCGATACCTCGAACGCGGGCCCGGCCACCGCGCACGCAGAACGGAACATCGGCCCCGATGGACGCGGCCAGATCGAGATCGTCGACGCCGGCCCAGCGGAAGATCGCCGCGGCATCGGCCGACCCGCCACCGAGTCCGCCGCTGTGAGGGATGTGTTTGTGAACCTCGACGCGCGCGCGTCGACCGCAGGCGACGAGCGCCCGAGACACGAGATCACGACCATCGCCTACGAGCCCGTCGCTGAACGGACCGGAGTACGTGACCGTGCTCGTGTTCACGTCGTCGTGCACCGTGAGTGTGTCGTGCACTTCGAGGGTGGTCATCACCGCATCGATCACGTGATAACCGTTGGCGCGCACACCGGTGATGTGGAGACTCAACGTCAACTTGGCCGGTGCGATCAGGGTGTGTTGAATCGGAGCGGCGGACATCAGTCGAGAGTCTTTCCGGCGCACACGGCCGTGGTGAGTCGACCCCAGGCCATCACGTCGAGGTCTTCGGGCCGCGCTTCGGGCGACACACCAGCGGCGGCGAACATGGCTGGTTCCACGCGGTCGGCCAACGAACGACGCAGCATCTTGCGCCGCTGTTGGAACGCCGCGCGAACCAACGAGAACAGAACTCCGCGGTCGACGTCCACCGCCGGTCGGTCGCGACGAGTCACTTCGATGATCGACGAGGTGACCTTCGGGCGGGGCACGAACACGGTGGGCGGAACGTCACCCAGAATGCGGGCCGTGCCCCAGTAGGCGACCTTCACCGAGACCGCACCGTAATCCGATGATCCCGGTTCGGCGGCCAACCGTTGGGCCACTTCCTTTTGCACCATGACGACGATGCGGCGCACGCCCGGAACGTCGTCGAGCAGATCGGCGATGAGCGGCGTGGCCACGTTGTAGGGAAGGTTGGCCACCACGATCGCTCCAGGTTCGTGATCGGGCGCGAGATGATTCCAGTCGAGTTCGCGAGCATCGCCCTCGATCACGGTCACGTTGGGTAGGTCGCGCACGACGTGGCGCAGTACCGGGGCGACGCCGTGGTCGACTTCGATCGCGGTGATCTTGGCACCGGTCTCGACCAGAGCGAGTGTGAGCGAGCCGAGTCCGGCTCCGATTTCGATCACGTGATCGGTCGAGCTCACGTTGGCGAGTCGGGCGATGCGTCGCACGGTGTTCGGGTCGGCCACGAAGTTCTGACCGAAGGCGCGACGTGGAGCCAAACCGTGCTCTTCGAGCAGAGCAGTGATGTCGCGTCGAGAATGGGTCACGACGTCGGTCTCAGAAGTTGATCTCGACCGGGATCGGTGCGTCGACGAGATCGGCCAGATCGAGGAACACATCGGTGTGCACGATGATCACGCTGCCGTCCCGCAACGCTTCGATCGACACGTTGTTGCACTTGATCTGCCGACCGTTGTTGAGATTGGTCACCGTGATGACCGCACCGATGAGAGCGTGCGGTGTCGCGCACGGTCGCAGGCCCAACGTTTGTGGCCAACGGACGTAACTCGCGGTCCCATCGATCACGAAGCCGGAGGGCGGCGCCGGAACGTTCACGGTGATGATTTCCGGTGCGATCGACGGATCGACATCGGGCAGGAAAGCGGGATCGGCGGGTTTGCTGTCGGTATCGCCGGAGTCGCCTGAGCCAGGCGCCGAGCCGACCGTGTTCGCGGCAGGAGCAACCGTTACGGCCTCGTCTTTCGAACCGTTCCCCGACGCGGCGAAGGCGATCACGGCCACCACCGTGACGGCGATGGCCAGGGCGAGGCGTCGACGTTGAGCGAACATCGCGTCACGGCCGAGGGGACTGGTCACGTGATCAGGCTATGACGCGGTGACGAGTTCGGGGGATCGAGACATGGTCGGAGATTGCGCCACGACCGGGGTCACGCGATGCCGGGGAAGGCGGTGCTCGCGTTGAGCGATGTTTGCGCCGCCAGTTCGCCAACGGCGACTCCGCGCAAGTCGGCGACGAATCGGCCGACATCGGCGACGTACGCCGGCTGATTCTTGCGACCGCGATACGGCACCGGAGCGAGGTACGGACTATCGGTTTCCACCAAGAGCCGATCGGCCGGACAGATATGCGCCGATTCGGCGACGTCGGTGGCGTTCTTGAACGTGACGATGCCGGAGAAACTCAGGAACGCTCCGATGGCCAGACACCGTCGCGCTTCGTCGGGTCCGCCGGTGAAGCAATGGAAGATCGTGCGGGTTGGAACACCTTCGGCGGCCAAGACGTCGAACGTGTCGTCCCAGGCGTCGCGAGTGTGGATCACGAGCGGCAGATCGTGTTGGTGTGCCATTTGGATCTGAGCGGCGAAGGCTTCGCGCTGTGCTTCGCGAGGTGAATGGTCGTAGTAGTAGTCGAGGCCGGCTTCGCCCACCGCCACGACTCGCGACGACGTCAGCAACTCCAGAATTCCGTCGAGGCCTCCTTCGGCTTCGTGCGGGTGCACGCCAACGGTGGCCCACACGTCGTCGTACTTCGAGGCGACGTCGATGCAGTCACGTGACGAGGCCAGATCGCAGCCGACGGTGACGAAACGGTTGACTCCGGCGGCTCGGGCGTTGTTGAGAATGCTGTCGAGCGCTGAGTCGAGTGCGTCGCCCCCGCGATAGCGAGCATCGAGGTGACAGTGGGTGTCGGTCCAGAAGATCTCGTTCACGGTCTCGTTCACGGTCTCGTGTCTAGCTCTTGCGCGGGAACAGCGGATCGCCCTTGACGACCGTCGTGCCACCCGGATACCCGCCCCACGCCACGTCGTCCGGTACGCGTTGGTCGGTGACCGAGCCCGACAATCCGATGCGCTCCCACACGATCTGTGCGGTGCGAGGAACAGCCGGTGAAGCCAGGATCGCCACGATGCGCAACGCTTCGAGGGCGTCACCCATCACGTTGTCGACATGCTCTCCGGGTTCGGCCTTCCACGGTTCGTTCGCTTCGAGATACGCATTGGTTGCGCGAATGAGTTGCCACGTGGCTTCGAGTGCGCGACTCGGCTGCACGTCGGCCCATCGTGCGATGGTGTCGGCCACGGCCGAACGAGCCGACTCGGCAAGTGGACTGTCGGCGCGCGGCGCGGGTCCGACGCCGTCGCACTTCTTGCCGACCACCGTGGCCACGCGGCTCAACAAGTTGCCGAGGTTGTTGGCCAGATCGGAGTTGTAGCGACCGATCAATCCTTCGTACGTGAAGTCGCCGTCGGCGCCGTACGGAGTGTCGGCGAGCACGTAGTAGCGGAATCCGTCCACGCCGACACCGTCTTCGCGGGTCTCGTCGATGAGGTCGAGCGGGTTGACCACATTGCCGGTGGTCTTCGACATCTTCTCGCCGCCAACGAGGAGCCAGCCGCCCACCGCCCAGCCGTGAGGAGGCTCGATACCGGCCGACATGAGCATGGCTGGCCAGTACACGCAGTGGAATCGGATGATGTCCTTGCCGATGAGGTGATAATCGACCGGCCAACGCGACGAGAACGTTGCGTCGTCGGCGCCGTATCCGATGGCGGTGATGTAGTTCGCCAACGCGTCGAACCACACGTACGTGATGTGTTTGTAGTCCCAGGGGAGCGGAATGCCCCACGAGAAGCTGGTGCGGCTGATGCTGAAGTCGAGGAGGCCTTGCTTGATGAAGCCGATGACTTCGTTCATGCGGTAGTCGGGAACGATCGCGCCCGGGTGCTTGGCGTACCAATCGAGCAGGCGATCGCCGTAGCGCGAGAGACGGAAGAAGTAGTTCTCCTCCTCGACGTGTTCGACCGGGCGCTTGTGAATGGGGCAGTTGCCGCTCACGAGGTCGTCCTCGACGTAGTACGCCTCACAGGCCACGCAGTAGAGACCGCGGTAGACGTCGAGCTCGATGTCGCCGTTGTCGTAACAGGCCTGGAGCAGGCGCTGGACTCCGATTCGGTGGCGATCTTCGGTGGTGCGGATGAAGTCGTCGTTGGAGATGTCGAGTTTGCGCCACGCGTCGGCGAACAGCGGGGCGATGGAGTCGACGAACTCGCGTGGGGCCATGCCGGCGGTGTCGGCAGCCTGCTGGATCTTCAGGCCGTGTTCGTCGGTGCCGGTGAGGAAGTGGACGTCCTTGCCGAGCAAACGCTGCCACCGGCAGAGGGCGTCACCCACGACGGTGGTGTACGCATGTCCGAGGTGAGGCTTGGCGTTGACGTAATAGATGGGTGTCGTCGCGTAGAACGAGTTGCTTTCACTCGAGTTCTTGTCACGGGACACGACCACGAGGTCAGGTTACGGCGTCACTAGCGTGGCCAATGCATGACTTCTCAGGGTGACTTCACTTTCGACCGGGCCATCGCGGTGGTTCGTCGAGCCGGGGCCGACGGATCTCGTGTGGTGTTCGACGCGATGGTGAATCCGGGTTGGGACATCATGGGCAACGCGAACGGCGGCTATCTCTTGGCGATCGTGGGGCGAGCACTGAGTGAGGCGACTGGCCGGCCCGATTGCGTGACGTCGACGACGCATTACCTGGCTCCGTGTCCGGCTGAACCGGTGGTGATCGAGGTCGACGTGGTGCGATCGGGTCGACGTTTCGCTACTGCCATCGCGTCGATGCGACTCGCCGACAGTGGTCGCGAGATCGTGCGGACGATGGCCACGCTCGGCGATCTGGCCAACGATCCAGGCGGACCGACGTTGATGTTCGACGGGTCGCCGGCTCGTGGTCCGGGTTACCCGCGTTACGAGGACTGTTTCGTTGCTGGTGGATCGATGATCACCGACTTCGCGCACTTGCATCAGTTCCTGGGCACGCGCCTCGACCCTCGGGCGGCACGTTTTCGCGAGGGCATCAAGAGCGGTGAGCCGGTGATGCGCGGATGGTTCGAGTTCAAGGACGACCGTCCCGTCGATTCACTGGCACTCATGTTGGCTGCTGATGCGTTTCCTCCGGCGGTGTTCAACGTGGACCTAGCCGCGGCGTGGGTGCCGACGGTGGAGATGACGGTGCACATTCGCGCGGTTCCGGCGCCGGGACCCGTGGCCTGCGAGTTCACGACTCGGTATGTGCAGAACGGATTGCTCGAAGAAGACGGAACCCTGTGGGACTCGGCCGGCACTCTGGTGGCGCAGAGTCGCCAACTCGCCCTCGCCCCACGCAGCTGACCGCTGGCTGGTTCAACTTGCGGTTTGGGAGCACCCTTTTTCGAGTTGAGCGATGAGCGTGCGAATGTGCCTTTCTTCCTTCGCGAGTGAGGCTTCGATTCGGTTGATCGCTTCGAGTCGGGTCAAGAGTTCGCGGAACGACATCGTGTCAATCGGTTGATCGAAGAAAGGATCGTGGTTCGAGTACTTGGTCACGAAGTGGGCTCCTGGTCAGAGTGAACGTGGGTGGAGATCCACCGATCGAAGATGAAACGGACCGTACCCAAGGGGTGTTGCGGAGTTGTTCAGTCGCGGGGAGTGTTCCGAACAGCGAGTGCGCGGTCGTACGCGATCTTGCGTGACACACCCAGCTTCGACGACACGGCATCGGCGGCATCCCGCACGGATGATCCGGCTTCCAGTTCGATGCGAAGAGCATCGTCCACGTCGGATTCTGATGCGCCAGCCGACGACGAGGCTCCGGCCAACACGATCACGTACTCGCCCCGTGGTTCACCCAGAGTGTCGATCAGATCGCGCAACGAACCACGTCGCACTTCTTCGTGCACTTTGGTGAGTTCGCGACAGATGGCGCCGCGCCGGTCGTCGCCACAGGCGCTGGCCAGATCGGTGAGTGTGCGCTCGATGCGGTGCGGGGCCTCGTAGAGCACCGAGGTGCGAGTCTCCCGGGCGATCTCGGTGAGTCTCGCGTCGCGCTCACGACCCGACCGGGGCAGGAATCCTTCGAACACGAACCGATTGGTGGGAAGACCACTCACCGTCAGCGCCATCACCACCGCTGACGGTCCGGGCACCGACGTGATCACGTGCCCCGTCTCGGCCACCGCGGCGACGAGTCGCTCGCCCGGGTCACTGATGGCGGGGGTGCCGGCATCGGAAACGAGGGCGACGTCGCGACCTTCGTCGAGTGCGTCGATCACGCGCTGAATGGACGCCACTTCGGTGTGTTCGTCGAGCCGCATGAGCGTCGCATCGATGCCGAGATTGTTGAGGAGCAGGCCGGTGCGTCGAGTGTCTTCACAGCACACCAATCCGACCGATCGAAGTTCTTCCACGGCGCGCGGCGCGAGATCACCGAGATTGCCGAGTGGTGTGGCGACGAGAACGAGTCGACTCACGACGGCTCACGGATCTCGAGGCGGTCGCCCACGCGCAGACCCCAGCGAGCGAATGCACCACGCTCGGCTTCCACGACCGAACGGGCGCGGGGGACCGGCGCACCGATTCGGAATCGATCCATCTGCACGGTCTTGATCACCACGCCATCACGGTCGAGGTAGGCGACATCGAGCGGAAACGACATGCCGATCGTGTGCACCCACGAACAAGGGGCCAGAACGAGGGCCCCGGACAGGTTGTGGCGTCCGATGAGTCCGCGACGACGATCACGTCGTGACGTTGCGACCTCGGCACTGGCCAAGACGCGACCATCACTCATCAGCCAGGCGGCTTCGGACACTGTGTTCTCGCTCATGATCGGTGATTCGACGACGACGAGCGCGAGCCGGTCACACGTTGAACCGGAACTCCATCACGTCGCCGTCGGTCGGATGGTATTCCTTGCCTTCCACCCGGATCTTGCCAACTTCTTTGGCCTTGGTCCACGAGCCGAGTTCGAGGAGTTCGTCCCAGTGGATGACCTCGGCCTTGATGAACCCGCGCTGGAAGTCGGAGTGAATACGCCCGGCGCACTCGGGGGCACTCGAGCCGGCACGGAAGGTCCAGGCGCGCGACTCCTTCTCGCCGGTGGTGAAGAACGTACGCAGACCGAGCAAGTGATACGCCGAGCGAACCATTCGGAAGAGTGCGCCTTCCCCGAGGCCGAATCCTTCGAGCACGCCAGCCCGTTCGACCGGATCGTCGATGGCGGCCGCCTCGGCCTCGAGTTGTACGCACATCCCGATCACTTCCACGTTGTCGCCGGCGTCGTTGAACTCGGCGGTGAGGCGAGCTTCGACCGCGGGGATGGTGTCGAGTTCGTTCTCGCCCACATTGGCCACGGCGAGCACGCGGCGGTTGGTGAGAAGGAAGTGCGGTGCCAGCGCCTCGCGGTACTCGGCCTTCAGGCCGGCGCGGTAGAGCGGACGACCGTCGCTCAGTGATGCCTGGGCTGCTTCGAGTGCTTCGACTTCCGGAATCAGATTGCGGTCGAGTTTGGCCTGACGCTGTGCCTGGCCGAGACGCTTCTCGACGGTCTCGAGGTCGGCCAGGGCCAGTTCGATCTCGACCACTCGGAGGTGTTCGATCGGATCGGACGGACCGGGCACGTCGTCGTCGACGAAGGCGCGCAGAACGAGGACGATCGCGTCGACCTCGCGGATGTTGGCCAGGAACTTGTTGCCGAGGCCTTCGCCTTTGCTCGCACCTTCCACCAGCCCGCCGATGTCGACCACCTGCACCGCGGCGTGCACCACGTTCTTGCTCTTCGACATGGCCGCGAGGCGATCGAGACGATCGTCGGGCACCTTGGCGACGCCGATGTTGGGGTCCTTGGTCGCGAACGCGTACGGCGCGGCCAGAGCGCCGCCTCCGGTGAGGGCGTTGTACAAAGAGCTCTTGCCCGCATTCGGGAGGCCGACGAGACCGAAACGTTCCATGAAGTA
>Ga0194133_10005697_pt1 | contig 15767 bp, 6 predicted proteins | sample TA2KigOf40mmetaG_FD_155448 | JGI IMG/M metagenome (GOLD analysis project Ga0194133, IMG submission 155448) | Freshwater microbial communities from Lake Tanganyika, Tanzania - TA2015055 Kigoma Offshore 40m | ecosystem: Environmental > Aquatic > Freshwater > Lake | place: Tanzania: Lake Tanganyika...
TGAATCAGTTCACAATAAAAAAAATAATAAGAATAGGTTTTAATTAGTGATGAGTCAGGATCAAAAATTTTTGACCTGGGTTGGGTCAGCCACCTCTGAGTTTGGAAAATACCCCCTTAAAATCCCAAATTTTTGATGTTTTACTCTTCGGGTCAAAATAATATCATTGGGTTAAGTAAAAAAATATCAGCGTCAAAGATGGGTCAACCTCTTATTTACTGCAGATCAAAAGTAAACTTGGGTAAGGTTGGTTTGGGTCAGGGCTCATCTCTAGTTTAAATGAAGTTGGCAAAAGTTGAAAAGATATCCATGATGAAATTTTGTCTTACAAGGTGCAAATCATAGCAAATCTACATTTACTTGTAGAAGGTTTTTTTGCAATTAAAAAGGACCTTTTCATAACTTAATAAGAAGTTATTGTTTGTATGAGAATCCTTACAGTGATCAGCATTCAATAAATCTAAAAGCTTTAATTTTTGTTCTCTCTGTGTAAAAATTTTTAAACCAATTTTCTTTTTTAGCTCTAAGTATACCAAACTTTCATATCCATAAGCAAAAAGTGAAAATATACAAAAGGATGTTTGACTTCTTTGTAATCTTTCATGTCAGACTAAGGATTACTTTTCTGAGAAAAACTTGACTTTCTTATTGGTTGATTGATCACAGTGAATAAAGCATTAAAGTTCACTTTAATGGTAGTTTAACAAATTCCAATTATGGGCTGTTATTTATCTGAATTCAAGCTCTTTGAAAGATGAAGGTAGGGCCCCTAATATCTTTCCCAGCAGTTTTCCACAATTGATCCTTCCTCTCTTTATGCATGAAGTTTTCAAAGGAGTTACATCACATGTCATACTAGGAAGTTTACAACATATTGAAGGAGATCATTTTTTACATTGACTTTTATGTCCAAAGTCACATCAAATAAATTAGATTATTATCAAACCTATAACTTTGAGCTACCCCAATTTCAAGTTGGTAATTAGATTGACCAATTTGTTTAACAATAAATGTTGGCAACAGACAATTTGTGCTTGTGCTGTTGAAAACAGGGTGTTTAAAAAATTAAGTTATATTCAAAATTAAACTTCATCCTGAAAGACTTAATTTGAAAGCAAGGTTTATAAAACAAAATTGGTAGGCATATGCCTTGACTACATCTGTGAAAAATTTCTGCTCTCAATATTGATTCCATGGAGATATGAAGCATTTCAACATCTCCATATTTGCACTCTGAAAGCCTTTTTAAAATCCTTTCAACTCGTGTTAGAATTCTTGAATATGACTTGTTACACTCAGGGTTTTAATTTTACAACTGAGTTGTAAAAACATGATCTGAAACTATAAATAGATATTGACTACACTTGTGCAAAATTTCAGCACTCTATCATGATTCTGTGGAAGGGAAATGTATTTCGACAGAACTACATTTACAACCCAAAAACCCTTTGCAGCTCAACTCACTCAAACATGACTTGTGACACTCAAAGTTTTTATTTTACTGCTGAGTTGTAAAAACATGATCTTTGGTGATACACCTTTGCAAAATTACAGCTCTTTAATGTGATCCGACGGAGAGTAAGGCATTTCGACAGCACAACATTTACAAACCAAGCACCATTTTGTAATCCCTACAGATCTACTTACTCAAATTTGACTTGTCAACCTCAGTATTTTGAATACGGGTTGGTTGTAAAAATATGATTTGTAGGTAATTGCCTTGACTGCACCTGTGCAACATTTCAGCTCTCTATCAAGATCCCATAATATTATTTTTAATACACCCTGTTTTTGACAGCATTTTTTGCCTGTATGAGGACAAATTGTCTCTTGGCAGAAATGTTAAAACTTTAAATTTGTCATATCTTGCCAATGTTATTACAACAAAAGCAAAAATTCTATGTACTTTCAATTATAAATCACTACCTGTGTGAATGGAATCACGTAGGGAATAGCATGAAGCAAAAATTTGTCCTTGTAATCTTGACTAAAATGAGGAAGCGAAAAGCAAAGTATGTCGAAGATGTTGTGCAAGAGATCAAATACAGCCAGGGAGCACATCAGAGAATGAAAATTTCTCATCACCTAGAAAAAATAGCAATATTAAAACATGTAAGCAAAGTATGAATGAGTCAACTTTTTGCAATCTGATCACTCAGTTGGTTTTTGTTTAGTCATAAATATCAAACCAAATGATTGGTAGTAATCAACTTGTAGGTGGTGCAAAAAAGGTTTCTTTTTTGACCTAGTTTTTTTGAAGGTTTTCATTCAGCTCTGTAAGTAATTTGAGTTGGATTATTCAATGGGGGAATTAAATGAACTATACATTTAAACCTTATTTTCAACAAGAAAAAACTGTAACTATTGAAAAACAGACAAGAATCAAATAAAGTTAATTATCTTCTCTGGTGGAAGAAATTTCATGTCAAATATTTGGAAATGGCTGAGATCAGCATTTTTGTAAAAGCTAAAGAATGTCCTTGTATCAAAAAAAGAAGAGTCTCTTGGGTGCTAACCATAGACATATAAGATTACTTATGAACTAGGAGGTGTAGAAAACATTTCAGCTGTTTTGTTAAACTCAGTTCATTATATTTTTTTGTTTAGTTGGGTTTATAAAAGCAGCTGAAAGTTGTTCTACAAAAATTCTGCTTTGGTGCTGTGTCTTTATCTTAGATGTCTATGGTTCTAAATGTTTTTCCTTGAAACACTCCTGTTTAATATCAGATAGATGATAATGATATTAGTGCACTAAAAACTATTTATGGGGTCCTTGTATGATATGTGTACTCTGAATTTCATGTGCCCAGCACTCTATAAACCCTTTGATTTCCAGGGCCTAACCTAGTTCTCATACCCTTAGTGGTGGGTTTAGGGCCCCTGGAATCACTTCCTGTTTTTTATATCCACAGTCAAGCGAAGCGAGTGAGTGTAAATTGATTTCCCATATCAATGCCAAAGACCAACCAGATTTTTGAAATTTTGTCAAGGAGCTGATACATGAGCATCTGAATTTTACAGAAATATATCATAAAATTCATCAAAATATGGTGAGCTTGATGCTTAGCCTGGTCAATGGAACGACATAACAACACAAAAATTTACCGTATTTGTAAAAATTCAGCAAGCTTGTACTTGTGGAGGGTATGCATTAGTGGTGAGACCGGGTCAAAAACTTTTGGGTGGGGTCAATTTTTTGTTCCTCGGGTCAGACGTTTCTGGTTTAAGTCTCGGTATGGAAAATTTCCCATAACAATCCCAAATTTTCAATTTTTTCACCTTCGTATCAAAAAAATCTCTAATGGTCGGGTCAAGAAGTACACGGTTAAAGACTGGTTGACATCATATTGATAACAGGTCAAAAGTATGCTCGAGTTGGGTCAGGTCGGATTGTGTCAGGGCCCATCTCTATGTCTACTTAATACTTATATCTTTAAGGCTTTTTCATCGCTGACTTAAGTTGTTTTTTCAGAATAACCTGTTTTCTATTTTTTAATGGATATGGTTTTTTGCAAGATTGTGTAAAAGTGAATTTTGATATTTTGAAAAATTTGGTTTATAGATTGATTTTCCACCCACTTAAAAAAAGAGAGTTAATTTTCTGAAACGTGTTTGGGAGAGTAAAAGTCTAAAATTGTAATGCCAAATAAAAAAAGGTCTCTTGGAAAACGTTGTCAAGCCACATCTCTCTCAGTCCATAGATCTTATCAAACGTTGATTGAATAACTAACTAACTCATTATAGAGAAAATTCTGTTTTAGACACTTTTTTTCAGTAATAAATGGCATGATCTCGACAAATCTAGTGAATGCCATTGAGTAACGTAGGCAACATCAAAATGATGAAAAATAAACTTAGATTTTCAACAGAAAAACAATTTTTGAACAAGAGGTTTAATAAGATTTGCTTGGTGAGAAAAATATGTCGATAGAACAAATTAGGTGTAGAAGATCAGTTTTGAAAACCATTTGAGTCCCCTAGATTTGGTTTGTACTTCTGAAACAATTTTATCTCTCTTTTACACTTGAAGCCTATGTAAAGAGAATAAGTAAATCTTGCTACTGAAATGTCAATAGAACTAGCATGAATGCTTAAGTGGGTACAAAGCTTTAACTGTATATTAGCTTCATTGCCATCTAATAATAGCTTTAAATCTCAATTTTTATCTGTAAGTATAGTAAGGTCAAGTAATGTACTTTGCCAGTATAGCAAAAAAGAGGTCCCTTTTCACCAATTTTCTGGTGATTTGTGGCTGCTTTTTGGTCGGATTTGAAACAGGTACTTGCAATATTCAGAACCCAGACTGTGGCTGAATTTGACTGAATAAAATATGATGCTGGCCTCATTGATCCACCAAATGACCCTCTTGCATCATTCTTGAATGGATTTCCTAACTGACAGTTTAAGGCTGTCAGTATCTCCCTTTTTTAACCTAATTATGCTTTTTCAAACATGTTTGTACATATTTTTAGAAGCAGAAATATCATTTCTTCAAGAACCTAGATATAGGGCTGAGAGGTTATGGGCACCTGGCAGATATATAAGATCTGAGGTTATGGCATCAATACCCCAGCCATGCTAGCAATTTTTCAACCCCTGATTGCAAAAGAAGTCAACAATGCACCCTCAGTTGGGGAACTAGTAATCTGTAGTGATAGGTCCAGGTAAAAAATTTTTGACCCGGGTCGGGTCAATTTTTTGTGGCTCGGGTAAGCCATTTGTGGTTTGGGTTTGTATTAAGAAATTTTTCCTTAAAAATGTCAAATTTTTCAATGTTTTCCCTTCAGGTCAAAAAAAATCTCTTCAGGTTGGGTCAAAAGTAAGCTCGGGTCGGGTCAGGGCCCATCTCTAGTAGTCTGCATTTAACATAGATATAATTTTATGGTTATGGCAGAAGTCTTTAAAAGGTGTTAACAGTGCAGTGATTTTATTTTTATTATGGGTAACACTAGTTTTTGGAAGATAAAAATAAGTTGATTTTGTTTTAAAACCACAAATTTTGAAATAATTTGTGTTCAAACAAAAATTGTAGAGCTCATTACCGTAAGAAGGAAATTCAACCCAATGGGTAAACATGGCTTGACAACGGTCACTGATTGCAGCAAGCTTTATCAATAGCAAATTACATATTGAATTGAAATATTTCCCAGCGGACGGTGACGGACGTCTTTTTTGTGCCCTGAGAAAAAAATTCTTTATCTCTGGAGTTTCTTGATAAAAAGTGCTGAAAGTTGGTAAAAAATTGAAGCAGTGACAGGAGCATCACCAATAGAAATTTCAACAAGATCCTGCCATTGGAAGTGCTCATTTTTGCCCTTCAATGTTTTGGAAGCTTCAAGAAAAAACAGAGTACACATGGACATCTAGTGACCGGGACAACCTCAAACTCAATTTTAACTACGAGATAAGTCCTCACAGAGGAAATTAACTCCTTGTTTTTAAAGCTAAACAAGTTGGGAGCAACGTGTAGTTGGTCTGTCCGTGTTTCTGACATAGAATTTCTTGGAAATTAATTAAATCCACATGGCATTTTGACAACTTGGCACGTGCACAATATTTTTGCTGTTTTTTGTAGCAATCACACATTTGAATTGAAAATTGAAATTGAATTGAAAACGTTTTGTTACAAATTGGCGGTTTTTTTTTGAGGAATCGAATCTGTCATCTCAAAATGCTTTGTTTCATTTTTGTTGCTAGAGTTTTGGATAGAATTGATGAGTGATAAGTTTTTCTTTGCATAATTGCATTTTTGTTTTATTTAAGTCGACCCCGGGTCGCATAGTTGAAATAGATTTCAGATCAAGTAAAATTGATTCTGAAAAGTGTTAACTATTATTTTTCTTAGTAACACTAAAAGCAAAGAAACTGGAATAGGATTACACATTGACCTGAAAGGATTGATTTTTCTCAATCAAGTGAGAAGTCTAGCTGTACAGGCAATTGGGTCCGTCATTTCTTCCATTTTTTATTTTGTTATTTGTGCACATGCGATTAAAGAGAAATTGATGCGGTAATTTTATCCTGGAATCTGCCATCGGAGAAATGTTGAACATTATTTCATGGAATTGTGCTGGAGGAGCAAAGGGAAAAATTGATGAGATAAGAGAGCTAACAATAAATTCGAGACCTGACTTCCTGTTTATCTGTGAGCCAGAATTTGATGGAACTAATGAGGATTACCTAGCCATTGCTGACTATCACCTTGACGCTGCAAAATCATTAAGTCTAGGTAAAGCTCGCCTCATTTGCTACGTCCACAAAAACATTAGGAATGTTTACCAAAGAATACCATCCTTGGAAGGCGATAGAGAGAATGTCTTGGTGTATGGAAACAAACAATTAAGAATAGCTGGAGTTTAAAGAGGATTCAAAAACTTCAATCCACAACTAAAGGATCCTTTACAAAGCTTGTTTGAGTGTCTTGGAGGAATTGCTAAGTTTGATGGCTCGTTGATTATTCAAGGGGACTTTAACATCAATCCTCGTCGTGACCAAAACAGCCGAAGTGGTCGAATGCTCAATGACTGGTGTTTAGAAGCGGGCCTGACTCAAATGATCAGAAATTGTACCAGGCGTCGTATAGTAGAAAAAGCTAGTGGCATAAAAATGGAAGAGTCAATGATTGACCTGGTTTTCACTAATAATGGTACCTTTGACAGCCTAAATTTTCAGATAGAAGGCAGTGATCATGACTTTGTGTGGAGTAGGCTACATCCATTTGGGAAACAAAGAGTCACCTCTAAAGTGGCGATCAGAGATTACTCTGGACTAACAATGAGCAACTTGAGAAATCACACGCAAGGCTTATTGGTAATGCCAAGTGATTTAAGTGACCTGATAAATCTGCAAAAAGAATTGCTTAACAAGATCTCGCCAATAAGGGTAATTAGAACAAGATGCCCTGAGCAAATCGTGAACCCAAGGATAGAGAAAGTGAAAAAGAGAAGAGACAGATTTCTCAAGAAGTACAAAAGAACTGGAAAGGATGAATACTTGAGAAGATGTAAAGAGGAGACCAAAGCACTAAAGAAAATCATTAGGCATGAGACGAAGCAAACTTTCCAAAGAAAGGCCCAAAGTCCGAATGTTAAGTGCTTCTGGAATGCGGTTGGCTCACTTCAGGGAAAAAATACCAAACCAGACCTAAAACTTAAAATTAATGGTGAATTGTGTGAGGATAGTTCAGTACTCGCTCAACATGTTGCTGACTTCTTTGATCAAAAAATAAAAAACCTCACCTCAGGAATGTCCAAGATAGAAAAGACAGATATCAGCAGTCTTGGGAAGATGAATGATTTCAGCCTATCAGACATCAAAAGCGCGCTGGAAAAAGTGAAGTCAAAACTGAGAAGTGGGGTCGATAGTATCCCATTAAAATTAACCAAACTATTTGGATTAACCTTCCCTAATGCATATCTTCAAATCTTCAACAACATTATTAAATCAGGATTTCCTCAAGAATGGAAAGTTGCAAGAGTGGTCCCTGTGCCTAAAAAGGGCGACAATACTGATGTCAAGAACTTTAGACCAGTCTCAAATCTTTGTTCACTCAGCAAGGTTTTTGAGAGATGTGTCCTTGCAAGGCTCATTGAACATCATTCCTTTGATACATTAGTAGGAGCTCATCAACATGGTTTTCGTCGAAATCATTCGACCTCCACATGCCTGATGGTACTCAAGGATCTACTAGCAACTAAACTAGATGAAAAGAAACAATGCATTCTGTACTCTCTTGACTTGTCAGCGGCATTTGACATGCTGCGGCCTGACACATTTTTCTTGAAATTCAAAAATGTCTTGCCTGATGGTGTTCTAAGAATATTGATAGATTTCTTGTCTGACAGGAAATTTTTTGTGAATGTTGCAGACTCAAACTCTCTGATAGTTGATGTGGAAAGAGGTTGTCCTCAGGGTTCTGTCCTTGGGCCAGTTCTCTTTAGTCTTTACGTGGGAGACGTTATGAGAGGTCTGAATAACTGCGAATTCGTAAGTTACGCCGATGATAGTTATGTAGTCTCTCATCCATTGGTATGTTGGTAAATCAAGCTAAAACAGAGGTTATGCTCATGTGCAAGAATTCCACTCCTCCTAAAATCTCGATTCACATTGAGGACTCCATAGAACTTGAATCGGCTCCCACAATCAAGGCACTTGGAGTACAGTTTGACCATCGTTTAAGATGGGACAGGCACATTGCTGAAGTAAAAAAGAGAGTCATAAGGATCATTAATGGTTTGAAGATCATCAGAAGGAAATTGACATTCAAACAAGCGGTTACCTTAGTGACTGCTCAAGTGCTTTCCATTATTTACTATGCGTCCAGTGCGTGGCTTACTCCGGCTATTGGAAAGAGAGAATTAGCGGAACTCGAAAAAATCCACTATAAAGCTTTACGGGTCGTTGTCTGTGACTATCGCCAAAGAATGAGCAGAGACCTAATTTCATCAAAAACAAAGAGACTGTCTACCCGCATCTGGTGCAACTTTGCCTGCGCATCTTCCTTGATGAACATATGGATGTCTAATAGCCCAACTCTTTTGAAGGACATGGCTTTTCAGAATACATATACCAATGAGAGGCACGCAGGTCTCATCTACGGATTTGATGACTCAAATACTAAGACTGGAAGACAAATCACAAAAAACTGGTGTGGTGCTGTTCTTTCTCAAATAAAAGTGACATGGACAACAAGTGTGTTGAGCAAGGACAGAATTAGAACATTGCTTAAAACTACATTCTATCCTTATAATTTGGTGCCATTTGACTTTTGAGTTACAGTGTTTTTCAGTATCAATTATTATTTCTGTGACTCCTGTTAAAATTGCAGTCTTTGATTGTAGTTGTAAGAGTCTTTTTAGATAAATAAATAAATAAATAAATATTATACCTTCTCATGAAATTTTATAACAAATATCATACATAATTTATTTCCTCAACTTCAGAAATATTCAGCTTATGTATTCCATGATGTCCTCCATCTCAAACATCAAAGTTAAAATCTAATTTGACCTTTATTTTCAGAGGTAATTTTCATAACTTCTCTTAATGTGTGGAAAACACTTGGATTATGTTTCATAACTTTCTTGACCCTCCTGCAATGAGAGATAAAAGTCTTTGACCGCATTTCGTTTCAACAACATATCAACAAAATCATGCGTGTGAGGGGAGAAATTATTGAAAACAAATAATTAGGTAACTTCTTAAGATATTCATGCAACATTATTTGGCTTTCAATCACAACACTGTTGACTTTTCTTCTTTGTTTCCCTAACTTCACCTTTAAGCTTATTGGTTACTTGAAAGTTGAAACCCAGGGTCCTAAACTTTTTGTTTCAATAAATTTTTCCCACTCAAGGCAATGTAGTACATGTGATAAAGTTAACCTTTTTTTCTGCTTGTCCTCGACCCAAAGATTTGGGTATAACCTGTTGCTCACTCAATTTTTTAATGATTACAATTTTTGTGGGCAAAAACGTCTCGAATTATGGATTCCAATTCCGAGAAAATGCTACAATTAATTTAACATAGAGCCAAAAACTATGTAATTTTATAGAATGATTGGAAAATTGATTTAAAATGTAATACTCAGATTTGATGGGTCTTCTCTTTCATAAAATATTGACAGAGTGAAAACTATTTTTCATAATATTCCTATTTTTTGAAAATAAACTTTTCTTACAAGGTTGTTGTCCCGTGTTAAGAAAAACAAAAATTGGACACAAAAGTTTCTAAGCAATCTGACTTTTAAATTTTTATGAGTCTAAACTCCAAGCTGAAAATTTGAACCATTATCTCACAGAATTGAGATAGAGAAAATTTTTGGAGTGTTGAGCTTTTCAATTGATTTTTTGAAAACACTTTTTGGTATTGGAAAACTTTAAATAGAAATCAATTCAATTTATTTTTTGTGATCAAAATCAACATTTTTCATTTCATTATATACACTACTAACAAATCACTAATGACCCTCCCAAACATATTTTCTTTTGGTCAATTAAATATTTAGAAAAATATTGGCCAGATGCTAACTTTATTTCAATATACATAATAGGCTGACCAACCAAAAATCATGACTTAATGAGGCTTTTTTCAAAAACAGAACTCATAAAAGCTTTCATCACTATTACATAAGCTTTTTCTTTTACTTATAAAAATACCAGCTAATAAATCAACCAAATTAGCTTCAGAAATTAATTATGTGGGTCCCTTTCATACATATCTTACAATATTATAAATAGGGTCAACATATTTAGAGTCAAAGAGACCAACTGAGTAAAGATGGGCCCTCGCCCGATTCTGACCCACAGTAAATAGGGGGCCAACCCAGCTTTGACCCTGTTATTTTTTGACCCAACTTGTTAAAAACCTTTTGAACCGAAGGTAAAAAATTGAAAAATTTGGTATTATGGGCAGAAATTTTCCAGACCTGGAGGTGGTTGACCCAGCCCTACCCAATGGGAATAAAAGATTTTTTTAAAAACTTCAACTGAGTGAGAAGGATTATAAAAAGATTATGAAAGAGTCAAATTTCTAAACAAGCAGTGTTTAAAAATATGTCAATTGGTGAAGATATTATGGGGCTCTTAATAATTAAGATTCTTTCCTTTAATGTACAGTTATATGGCTATGCAGCAAGCATCAATCTGATGACTTATGCTACAGTAGGAAAGAAACTCTTGTTCCAATGGCGGTTCCTCATAGTTTTGAGACTGCAGTGTATTTTTAAAATATTCTTGATACAACTAGCTTAAATTAGAAAAGTTTTTGATCCTAAGAAATTGAGTTGATGTTCAGTTTTTCATATTGAAAAATGCAGAACCCTCCTCACTCAACAATGTGATGATGACAACAACATTATGCCATTGACACCGTCCCTTCCTTCCTCAGTTTTGATGCTATAGAGCTGAAATTTTGCATACACTCTCCTCATATAGTATGTGAGCGAGTACCTGGAGCAAGCGTTCCAAGGGCAGATTGCAGACACGCATATTTGCCTTTACTATCCTAGAAAAACCTCCATATCTCAGCCCCCAAACCAAATTTCAAAATCGCTTTAAAACATGGAGAAGAGTTTGAGGTAACAGATGGACGCAGATGACATGATTTCCCTGCTTCTCCCCAATACTTGCCCTCACATATAAAAAATCTACCATAGTAAAATTTATAAACTTGGATCAAAGGCCAGTGCTCGGGATAGAACCACTGTCAGTTATATCCCATTAGATTGGGTAATTCCCAATTGAGTACCATGTTGTTAGGCTATGGTGACCCCTTAAACAGCCTGAACTTGAGCAAAAAAGCTTGATTATATCATCTATTATAAAATAGTAAGTTTTTTTTATTTTCAAACAATTTATTAAATATCTACCTCACAAATAGCCTGTTTTTGACTTTCAGAACATTAATTCATTAAAAATATTTGTTGCTTATTTAATGAACCCTTTCATTTCAGTGTGTGACTGAAATGTGTTTAGTTGACAGCCAACAATTCATGAAAACTCTAATCATCCTCAAACGTACCTGACAACTTTCTATATGTTATTCAGAAGGCCATATAGTACTTTTGAAGCAAACCAAAGACTAATAAAGCTCACAGGAAGATTTACTCATTTTAAACCATGATTCCAGCTTACAATTTTTGTTGGAAATTAATGAATTGGTAAATTATGAGAAAAGTTCGTATCTACAAAGGTTTTGAAGTTTACTTGCTGCTATCATTTCAAAAAGGCTACATTATTTGAGCTTATTATGCATCAACATGTTAAACCTTAAAGAGGTTCCTTTCTTCAGCTAAAATCCAAGAAAAATTTATGGAAAAATAATTCTTAACGAGTTTTTAACATGCTTCTTTAAAGACAGGATGAGGATATAGCCTTATTTTTAAACGCATTGTGTGGCTGTAATAACCCAAAATGTAAGTATATTTTGTGGATTTATTCATTCATTTTATCTTTCAATTCATTGCAAACAATACTTTTTTCTAAAATGTCAAATTTAATTGCTAAAAAGTTGTCATTTCTTTTACAACTTTGATATTTTTGCACCTTTCATGCTGTCAAGCTGCAAAATTTTTCCTTAGAGGTTGGACTTCAAGCTTTTTAAAATCAACAATTAAAATCAAACTTTTTATTACCCTTTTCCTGAAAAGTATCCCAAGAGCCACAGTGTTGATAGCAACCCCGACGATCCCCACAATGAGGATTGCAATGCCTTCCACAACAAATGGAAAATGCTCATTGAGAATGTCAATGACTCTTCGATCGTTGTCTGACATGTTTTTGACCAAATCCTTGTTTACAGACCAAGAGTGTAACCAAGATTATGGAAAAAAAAAGTTTCATAAGTTGTGAGGAAGGGTGATTAGAGAGAAATAGGAGAAAAGAGGGGATAAAAAAAATGAGAAAGGATATTGGGAGAGAAAGATGTCTTCTTCTTCAGCCAACCAATAAAGTCAACAATTGAAATTTAATTTTTTTTTCTTTCAATGTTCAAGTGGTACACAAAACCTTTCAAAAGGAAGACATTTTAGCTCTAGAGGCTTTTGTAATAAATTGAAAAGAAGTTGTTGCCACAACTTTCAATTCCTGAGAAAATACTTAAACGAATATCAATTTTCGAAAACATGAAGGCCTAAGAAAATTACACCAGCTTTGGTTTGAATGAATAAAAAAATCCTTAAAGCTTACCAAATTAAGTCCACTTTAGTTTACTGAGAGTTTGCTTGCCAAAACTTTGACCATCAAATATACACTACATCCTGTAAAGTCAAAAATATACAAAATCTGGTTGATAACTTTTGATCCATCCACGTGTGGAATATGCTTGCCAATTTTCAAGTCTCTAGCTTCACTGGTGTGGGAGGAGAATGAGGTGACATATGGAAGGACAATCCCTGTACAAAAATTCTAAGCTCCCCCTTTGCTTTGCTCTTGAGGGATAATTATTAATATTATGTCATTGATCAAAGTGAAAAAAAGCATTGGACTTCTCTCTAACAGTAGATTTCATAAATTTCAATTATGGGCTGTTATTTATCTGAAATCAAGCTCTTTGAAATAACTTTCCCTGGGTTTTCATCAACTGATCCCTCCTCCCTTTATGCATGAAGTTTTCAAAGTTCCTTAAAGCTGTGTGATTGTATATTAATCATAATAATCTGATGCAGCACAGACTCTGGCAATGTTGATGCATGATCAACACCCTTGTCAGAGTCCCCTCATAGAAGTCAATGTCTACTGCAGATTTCTATTAACCTGAATTAGGTGGCTTTCTGACCAGAAAAGTGTCACACTGTTTGGGCAAAAATTACACAATCACCTTATACTTGCACAACATTATAGAATTGTTTAATCAAAAACAGCATTAATTAAATCAATTGTACCTTTTTTGTCAAAATGTTCCAATAAATCCTTTTATTTACCAATACTGCTATTTACTTCCAAAAATGGTTAAAACGGGATCATTTTTTTGGTAGATTTTTTGATTTTTTGAAATCTGTGGTGGAAAAATTGCTGACATGGCGGGGAAAATTAACCTAAAACCTTAAATATTAGTTCCCAGTTAGGTGCCTCTGACTGCTCGGCCATGGTGACCCCTATATTATGTCAACAAACTACAATAATCACCTGATGTTAAACTTTGGATACATAGTTTTCTGTTCTATATCTTTGGTGTTTGTACCAAAATGTTGCCCTTGAGTTCATCTGAGTAAGGATTGCGCGCCATAACTCTTTGGACCATGTATTACCATTTTGTGAGAAATTAGCATGTATTATTGTTAAGGATGGGCCTTGACCGTACCTGAGCTTACTTGCAATAAATAAGAGGCCGACCTGCCTTTGACACGGGTACTTTCTGACCCAACCCGAAGAGATTTTTTTGATTCGAAAGTAAAAAAATTGATGGTTTTAGGGGAAATTCCAAACCCAAACCATGAATGGCTGACCCGACCCGTGCCACAAAAAATTGACCCGACCTGACCTGGGTCAAAAATTTTTGACCCGGACCCATCACTAATTTTTGCAACATGTATGTTTGTTGAGTCAATAACAAATTAAGTTCAAAGAAACAAACATGCCTTTTATCTTGATATTATTATCATACACAATAAATTTGATATTGTGTTTTTCTTTGATAATTCAGACTACAAAACTGAAAAAAAAGCTTTTATAATTTGCTAAAGTAAATGAGAGAAGACAAAATATACTTTACCAACTTTTCCCATTGAAATTAATAAAGCTGTCTTGAACAAGACATTTCGAAAAATAATTCCTTTTCTTTTATTTACATTATGTAACAATTGTTGTTTAAATGCAAATGCTCTGCTCAGCCAAATGTCATCTATAATAACATACAAAGTTATAGCTTATTCCCAGACATAATTACACGCCAAAATAGTCAAAAGGTGAGCAAAAGAATGCGACTCTCATCTTGCCTCTGGAAACCATGTAGGTATAAGAAAAGAAGATAATTATGAAAATTCTGAAAGAACGCTCATCTAGTTATGGGACTGCAGTTCAAATGCTTTAGTTGTTGGCTGGGAAGTAAATCCTGGGATTGCCGGTGCAGAAAGGTTAAAGGCTCCTGACTGAGAACCAAGACCTAAGGTTGTGGGCTCAATTCCCTGCCGTGTTGGCAATTTTTCAACCCCAGATTGCAAAAAAATCATCAAGGGCTTCAAGGCACACTGAGTCAGCCAAATAGTAATAATCTGCAGTGACCATAAACATAATTTTATGCATATGGTGCTACTCTTGAAAAGGTGTTGATTGTGCATATTACCAACAGATTTAATATGAGTCTCTGACCGGTCTGAGTCTGTTTTAGAGATGGGCCCTGACCCCAGCGTACTTTTGATCCGCAGTAAATATGAAGCTGACCTGCCTTTGACCCGGGTACTTTTTGACCTGACCTGAAGAGATTTTTATTGACCCGAAGTGAAAAAAAAATTGAAAGCTTTGACATTTTTAGGGGAAATTTTCCAAATCCAAACTCAAACCATAGATGGCTGACCCGACCTGATAAAAAATTTGACCCGGAGCCATCACTAGTCTGTAGTCTGTACACCACAAGAATATTGGTTTATTCTCCAAGAGCGAGCGAAGCAATAGAGGGGAGATTAGAAAAATCATTATGGTTCATGGGGATCGACAGGGAAAAAATGTCATCCATTTTTCCATCTGTTTGTGTGTCACCTAAAACTTCTCCCTCAGTTTAGAAGCTAGAGGGCTGAAATTTTGCAAAAAAAGCTACCAACCAGATTTTCAATTTTTGTCTAGGAGCTGCGATTTTGTTGTTTTTATACTTTTACGTAGTATTGTTTGTAATATGGTCACTGCAAAACTTGACGCCAAGCTTGGGCATCTATATGAGGAGTCTAAATGCACAATTTTAATCCCCTTGCTTCAAAACTGAGGAAGGAGACACAGGTGGCAGAAGGTGGGAGGGACCACAATGTTTTTGTATAAAAAAATTCATTGTGCTGGAATCAAAAAAAATGCTGGAATCAAAAAAAATTGTCAATTAAAAGTTGTTTCACTTGCTTGTGATGGGTATGCATTTACCAACATGCAAAAAATGCATGTCTACTTAATTATTATAGTGCTCAGATGTTGATTTTTTATTGACAATCTATGGCAGTGTTTGGTGTTGACTGTTGTTGGTATCGTAAATATACTCTTGATAAGGTTAGTTCTATTCTATTTTGCATATCCATGGGAGTGATGGATTTAACTACTCTTCTCTTCTTTCCGTTTCCAATTTGTAAT
>Ga0194133_10005698_pt1 | contig 15759 bp, 13 predicted proteins | sample TA2KigOf40mmetaG_FD_155448 | JGI IMG/M metagenome (GOLD analysis project Ga0194133, IMG submission 155448) | Freshwater microbial communities from Lake Tanganyika, Tanzania - TA2015055 Kigoma Offshore 40m | ecosystem: Environmental > Aquatic > Freshwater > Lake | place: Tanzania: Lake...
TTAATAGCTTCAAACGACCAATCATTCTGCTGCCCTTTTTATATCAAGATAGCCATCTGCTTCGCGTGGCGTGGCAAGGTTGCCATCGCCTCGAGCCTTGGTCAAGAAGTCCATAGCATCCAAGGCATCGCGGATCAATGGAAATCCGGGGAGACTTTTTAGCAATGCCTTGCCATAGGCTCTCGTTACAACACGTTCATCGCAAACGACTAAAAGTCCAACATCGGATTCGCTCCGGATTAAACGACCTGCACCTTGCTTCAGACTCATTGCTGCTTGCGGAAGTTGCCATTGACTGAAGACATCCTCGCCGCGTGATTTTGCGCGTCGAATACGTGCCTTTAAGACCGGATCATCCGGCGGCGCAAAAGGCAGCTTGTCGATAATAACCAAGGAGAGTTGGTCACCAACGACATCAACACCCTCCCAGAAGCCTGCACTGCCAATCAGTACCGGAGCGCGGCCTTGCTGAAAACGATGCAACATCAAGGCCTTGCTCATGTCACCCTGCACCAGCCACTCGATTTGAAAAGCGGGAGTTCTCGAGGTTGCTTCCAAACCAAGTAAAGCATGATGAAGTGCCGTTACCATTCTTAGACTGGTACATAAAATGAACGCACGTCCCTGGTTATGCAGGATCAATGGCCACACATGCTCGGCCATTAGGCCTGCAAACGCTGGCTCATTGGGATCACCGCAGCCTCGAGGCACATACAGGCGAGCCTGCTGCTCGTAATTAAAGGGGCTGTCAATGCATAAGGTTCTAGCATGCGCAAGACCTAATCGATCCGCCACAGGTTGAAGATTACCTGCAACCGCTAGACTCGCCGATGTAAAAATAAGTGCCTTGGGACGCTCGCCAAGCGCTTCACGAATTGCTTTGGCAGCGTCCATCGGCGTTTGATTAAAACTGAGCCCACTTCGGCTGATATCGAGCCAGAGAACCTGTTCATTCTCATCGAATTGATCGCCAGCAAGCAGTTGTTCTGGCAGAAAAGCAGGAAAAAAATCGATCATCTCAGCGAGTCGTTGAAGCAACAGACCGAGTTCCTCGCCCCTGGTCGACTGCTCTTGCAATAAGCCATGTAATTGCCGTAAATGTTCAAGCCATTCCCGTAGAGCGGGAAGCATTGCCTCAAATCGAGGATGACTTTGTGACCACTCCAGTTTTGACGGCACATCCGCGGCTAAGCGCAAAACCTTGAGCGCTTGCTCCAATAAATCACGCCAGTGAATCCAGTCGGCCGCGTCGGCGGCCTCGGCAAGGCCAATACGTAAAAGATCCCTTGCAAATTCCTGCCCCTGCCTGATTGACCACATCCGACCAAAAAACTGAATCGCTGTCTCAGGCAACTGATGCGCTTCATCTACGATCACACCCTCGACCTCAGGCAGCAAATCGGAAACACCTTCGCGTTTCAGTGCAAGATCAGCGCAGAGTAAGTGGTGATTAACGATCAGTAAATCAGCCTGATGCGCCTTCTGCCGCGCCCGCATGACAAAACAGCGTCCATAATCAGCGCATTGACTGCCAAGACAGGTATCTCGGGTTGCGGTTGCCATGGCCCAGGCTGGCGAATCTTCTGGGATTTCATGACATTCGCTTCGATCGCCCGAATCACTTCTGGCTGCAAACGCCCTGATCCGCATCAAAAGGGCTGCTTCATCACGCCTTGCAAAACGTCCCTCGCGCAAATGGCGCTCAAGGTGATAATGGCAGACATAATTGCTTCGTCCTTTGAGCTGACACACTTGTGCTGAGGCGCTCAAATGTTCAAGCAAAAGCGGTAAGTCGCGGTGAAGCAACTGGTCCTGCAGGGCCTTTGTACCGGTTGAGATCAGCACTTTTCGGCCGGACAACAGCGCGGGAACAAGATAGGCGAATGTTTTCCCAACGCCAGTACCTGCTTCAACCAGCAAGGACTCATTCATTGCAATGGCATCCTCAACGGCAATCGCCATATCAAACTGCTGGCGCCGAAAGCGAAAGCCTGGCTTTCCTACAAGCAGTCCCTCGGGGCCAAGCACAGCAGCAACTGCGCCGTGACGCGTACTCAACAATGTGCTCTATGCAGGGACGTCAGGTACGAGCATCATTTGCAACTGTACGATGCTGTCCTTAATTTGCAATTTTCGCTTCTTGAGTCTCCGCAGTTGAAGCTCATCGAAATGCGTTTGCTCGCAAATCGTTTCAATCATTGCGTCGAGTCCGCGGTGTTCAAGTTGCAACTCGCGTATCCGGTGGGCAATCGTGTCATGGTCCATGCGGGATTTTCGCATCCGGCCGCGTTGCTGCCAATCCCCCCTGCGCCAAAACACGTCTGGGCCGATCCCGATAAGCTTTGGACTGCATCTCAATTAGCCTAGACGCTGTTCTCGTAAACTCAATGGCCAGCACACCATCACGGTAGAGCATTTCCGGCTGGTCGGCAGCGCTCACAATTAACTTGACCGCTTGATCGTAGAAAACATCGACAAGCCAAACAAACCGACGAGCTTCTGAGGCCATCGCCGGTGTCATGACTGGCACGGACTGAAGCAATATCGTGTGGAAATGCGAAGACAGTTCAAGATAATCGATCTGCGATCGCGGTGAGCCACACAGCGCCTCAAAATTCAGCCAGATCACGCCACCCGCAATACCCAGACAGGGCAGTTGGCGATGTGCAATTTCGATCAAACAATCACGGCGAATCGGCCCATCTGCAAGTCTTTCGAAACTTGCAAGCATTTGCTCATCGACTTCTGGGCTAAGCGGGCAAAGATAAGCGGGCAGTTGCTCAAGTGCCCTGCGCCTGTAGTCAACGCCAGCGTCAATCTCTAGTAACTCAAGATTGCTTTCAAGCAAAGCAATCGCAGGAAGAATACGGTCGCGGTGTAAACCATTAGGATAAAGTTTATTGGGCTGATAATTGGACGTACAAACAAGCACTAAGCCCTGCGAAAAAACGACTTTTAAAAGTCGCTCCAAGATCATCGCATCAGCGATATCGGAGACATGAAATTCATCAAAACAAATAATTCGATAACGTTTAGCGATCTGTAAACCAACACGATCGAGCGGATTAGCCTGTCCTTTTTGCAGCTCGAGTTCGCGGTGAACTTCGCGCATGAACTCATGGAAATGAAATCGACCCTTTTGGTCGATTTCGAGCGCCTCGAAAAACAAATCCATCAGAAAACTCTTACCGCGACCAACGCCCCCCCAGAGCCAAAGCCCTTTAGGTGGAGAAGGTTTGGCAAACATTCGCCCGATGAGGGAAGCTCGGGCAAGCTTATATTGATGAAGCGAGGCTGCGAGCCGCTGTAGGCAATTGATCGCCTCGACTTGAACCGCATCTTCAAGCAGTGCCCTGCGCTTGATCTCAGCCTGATAGGCCTGCAATAAATCCATCGCTGAATCGAGCTGCAAGTCAATGTCAACGCGTACTCGCGCTGACATCAAGCTTGCGTCGACATCCTGCTTCTAAAGATTTAGGGCCCGATTATCGGTGGCGGCAAGTGCCGCCTCGCGCATCACCTCGGATAAGGATGGATGCGGATGACAGACCCGGGCAACATCCTCTGCAGAAGCCTTGAATTCCATGGCAAGTGCGGCCTCGGCAATCAAATCGGAAGCTGCAGCAGCAACGATGTGAACGCCAAGGATCTCATCGGTTTCCTGATCGCAGAGCATTTTTACGAAACCGTCCGAGGCATCCATGCCGAGGGCTCGGCCATTCGCAGCGAATGGAAACTGGCCTGTTTTGAAGGCCCGCCCTTCCTTTTGCAGCTCTTGCTCGGTTCGACCAACCCAGGCGATTTCAGGACTGGTGTAAATGACCCAAGGGATACATTGGTAATCGATGTGTGGCTTTTGGCCTGCCATGATCTCGGCCACCATCACGCCTTCGTCCTCAGCTTTATGAGCAAGCATCGGACCTCGAACCACGTCGCCGATCGCATAAATGCCATCCACACGGGTTGCACAATGCGCATCCACCGGAATAAAGCCACGTTGATCTGTTTCAAGGCCAACAGTTTCGAGGCCAAGTCCGTCGGTGAGCGGCTGTCGACCAACTGAGACGATCAAACGGTCGACTTCAAGCGTCTTGGCTTCGCCTTTGGGGTCGCTGTAGTGCATGACAACCTGTTTGGCCTTGCCTTTGCCTTCAATCGCGACGCTGTCAACTTTGGCGCCAAGTTGTATAGCCAAGCCTTGCTTGGTGAAGAGCTTCCAAGCCTCTTTGGCAACTGCCTGGTCAGCAGCTGCCAGAAAATCGGGGAGCGCCTCAAGAATCGTGACTTCAGCGCCTAAACGCCGCCACACTGACCCAAGCTCTAAACCAATCACCCCCGAGCCGATGATACCCAAGCGCTTGGGGACGGTGTCGAACTGCAAGGCGCCTTCGTTATCGCATATATATTCTTGATCGACCTGTATACCGGCCAGATGACGCGCCTTGGACCCTGTTGCAATAATGACCTTAGTTGCCTCGATACGATCCTTTGCATCGCCGTCCTCAGGCCCATTTTCGAACACATCAACTGCAAATCGATCTTCCTGTCTACCAGCAAACTTTGCATGACCCTTGAACCAGGTGATCTTGTTTTTCTTAAACAAGTACTCAATACCCTTGGTCATTTTGCCAACGATCTGATCCTTCCTCGAAAGCATTTTCCCCACATCAATTGAAGCCGACTTGACTGAGATGCCATGAACATCCAGGTGAGACTGAACTTGTTCGAAATGCTCGCTTGAGGCGAGCAATGCTTTTGATGGTATGCAGCCCACATTCAGGCAGGTTCCACCGAGTACACGATCGCCCTTGGGATTTCGCCAGCGCTCAACACAGGCAACCTTGAAACTAAGTTGGGCAGCGCGAATGGCTGCGATATAGCCGCCAGGACCGGCACCGATGACAAGGACATCAAACTGCTGACTCATGCGTATACCCTTTCGCTCAGAGATCAAGAAGCAGTCGCGAGGGATCCTCGAGGGCTTCCTTAATCGCAACAAGAAAGAGAACGGCCTCGCGTCCATCAATAATACGGTGATCGTAAGACACGGCGAAGTAATTGATTGGGCGAATCACGATTTGACCGTTCTCAACAACCGTACGTTCTTTCGTTGCATGTACACCCAAAATCGCCGACTGCGGCGGGTTGATAATTGGCGTCGAGAGCATGGAACCGAATACACCACCATTCGAAATTGAAAAGGTGCCACCGCTGAGCTCTTCAATCCCAAGCTTGCCGTCTTGAGCGCGTTTACCGAAATCAGCAATCGTTCGCTCGATTTGTGGAAAGCTCAGCTGATCAGCGTTTCGGATCACAGGAACAACGAGGCCTCGGGGTGATCCCACCGCGACACCAACATCGAAATAACCGTGATAAACAATGTCACTACCATCGACCGAGGCATTAACCACGGGATACTTCTTTAAGCCGTGTACTGCTGCCTTGACGAAAAAGGACATGAACCCAAGACGAACACCGTATTCTTTCTCAAAGCGTTCTGCATACTTTTTGCGCAAGTCCATGACGGGCTGCATGTTGACTTCATTGAAGGTTGTGAGAATTGCGTTGTTTGACTGGGACTGAAGCAAACGCTCAGCTACCCGAGCGCGCAGCCGAGACATCGGCACACGCTGCTCAGGACGGCCAGCGATCAACGACTGCAAATCAGCAGGGGCAGGAACGATGGGCAAACTTGGTGCGGCCATCTTTGCAGCCGCTTGTTGACCTGCAACCCCTGCGCTTGCTGTCTGCGTGACTGCCGACGAAGCACTCGACTTCGTACGATCAGCAGCAAGTACATCGCCCTTCGTAATACGTCCATCGCGCCCGGTCCCGGTTATATCCGATGCACTAAGCTGTTGTTCAGCCATCAACTTTGCTGCTGCGGGCATCGCAACACCTTGTTTACCAGCGTTTGGCGCACTTGATGCTGCAACACTTTGCACCGCCTGGCTTTGCGCAGCTGCTGGGGCCGCAGCGCTGGTCGTTGAGGCCTTCGCCTCAGTATCGATCATGGCGATGATCTCGCCAGCAACGACGGTATCACCGTCATGTTTGAGCACCTGAGCCAACACACCTGCATCGGGCGCAGGTAGTTCAAGTACGACCTTATCGGTTTCGATATCGATCAAATTTTCATCGCGGGCAACCGCTTCGCCAGGCTTCTTGTGCCAGCTCAATAAAGTTGCCTCAGCAACCGACTCTGAAAGCTGAGGGACTTTTACTTCAATCAAGGCCATGAGTGACTCCAGTGACTCAATCAATAACGTTACGGATTTTAACCAATGAAACGCGGACACATTACCAAGTTTAGACTGCGATATTAGAACTTTTCATGTCAGGCAAGATCCCAGACACGATCCTCGCTAGGTCTTAGCCTTGCTAGTTTTCCGAGCGGGTTTTGGGTCACCGAAGGCGGTCGCGATCAGCTCTTTTAATTGAGCATAGTGCTTGTCGTAATAACCAACCGCCGGTGAGGCCGATGCAGGACGCCCGGCGTAGATCAAATGTTGACCTTCTTTCAGCGCATCCTGAATATGGTGCTGAATGTAAAACCAGGGTCCCTGGTTTTTCGGCTCGTCCTGTGCCCACACCCAGTCTGTTGCCGCAGAATAACGTTTAACTTCTGCTTCAAAAGCCTTGTTCCCGAAGGGATAAAGTTGTTCAACCCGAATGATCGCCAAATCATCCCGAGCGGCTTCACGTCGAGCGGCGATCAGATCATAGTACAGTCGGCCAGAACAAACCACGACGCGCTTGACCTGCTTCGGATCGATGCTTTTATCAGCTTCACCGATCACCAACTGAAAGGATCCTTTGGCCAAATCTTCGAGCGAGGAGATAGCTTCCTTATGCCTCAGCAAGGACTTTGGTGTAAACAACACAAGCGGCTTGCGGAAGCTTCGGATCATTTGGCGACGCAAGACATGGAAAATTTGCGCAGGGGTCGTGGGTTGAACGATTTGCATATTGTGCTCAGCGCAAAGCTGCAAGAATCGCTCGATGCGCGCCGATGAGTGCTCGGGCCCCTGCCCCTCATAACCATGAGGGAGCATCAAGGTCAAACCAGTTACCCGACCCCACTTAGCTTCGCCTGAGCAAATAAATTGATCAATGACCACTTGGGCGCCGTTGGCAAAATCGCCAAATTGAGCCTCCCAAATCACAAGCTTATTGGGTTCAGCAGTAGAGTAACCGTACTCAAAACCTAAGACCGCTTCTTCCGACAACACCGAATCAATCACCGTAAACTCGCCTTGATCGTCAGCAACATGCTGCAAAGGCGTGTAGCTACCCGAATCCCAACGCTCACGCGCCTGGTCGTGCAAAACAGCATGCCTGTGGGTGAACGTTCCTCTTCCGCAGTCCTGACCTGAAAGCCTAACGCCGTAACCATTGGCAAGCACACTCGCAAAGGCAAGGTGCTCACCCATGCCCCAGTCAAGCGCTAGCTTACCTTCAGCCATGGCGCGTCTGTCCTTGATCACCCGCTCCACCAATGGATGGATTGAAAAACCATCGGGTACTGTCGTGATGCGCTTACCCAGGCGCTGCAATTCGGCTAGGGGTACCGCGGTATCAGCGGCATCTGTCCACTTGCTATTCAAAAAAGGCGCCCAGTCAATCGCGAACTTACTTTTGAAATTTGTCAGTACTGGGTCACTCGTGTGTATGCCCTCGTCCATTGCAGCACGGAAGGCGACGACCTGCTGATCCGGGTAATCAGCAGGTACAACACCTTGAGCCACCAGATGGTCGCCGAAGAGTTTCCTCGTACCAGGGTGTTGTCCTATTTTCTTGTACATCAGGGGTTGGGTGACCGCTGGGGTATCCTGCTCGTTGTGACCCAACTTTCTAAAACAAACAATATCAACAACGACATCTTTCTTAAAGGTTTGGCGAAAATCAACGGCGATCTGAGTCGCATAAACAACTGCCTCAGGATCATCGCCGTTTACATGAAGCACAGGAACATCAATCATTTTGACCACGTCCGTGCAATAAAGCGTTGATCGCGAATCACGTGGATCGGAGGTTGTAAAACCGATCTGATTATTAATCACAAGGTGGACCGTGCCCCAGGTACCGTAATGGCGAGTTTGTGCCAGGTTTAGCGTCTCCATGACAACGCCCTGCCCCGCAAAGGCAGCATCGCCGTGAACAAGGACCGACAATACCTGCGCACCAGCATGGTCACCGCGACGATCCATTCTTGCGCGGGTTGAGCCTTCAACCACTGGATTGACGATCTCAAGATGCGAGGGATTAAAGGCAAGCGTCAAATGCACCGGCCCACCTGGCGTGCTTACATCACTTGAAAAACCTTTGTGATATTTCACGTCACCCGATGGCAAGTCATCAGCATGTTTGCCTTCAAACTCGGCAAATAAATCGCCAGGCATTTTCCCAAGCGTATTAACGAGCACGTTGAGACGCCCTCGATGTGCCATACCAATCACGATTTCCTGCACACCCTTGCTGCCTGCCCGTTGAATGACTTCATCCATGGCGGCAATAAAGCTTTCACCGCCCTCGAGCGAAAAGCGCTTTTGACCCACATACTTCGTATGTAAGTAACGTTCTAAACCTTCAGCGGCAGTCACCCGATCAAGGATTCGCTTTTTTTGATCAACAGTAAAACTGGGGCGCCCGCGGCTGCTTTCCATGCGTTGCTGCATCCAACGCTTTTGCTCTGGATCGGCAATGTGCATAAATTCCGCACCGATACTGCCTGTGTAGGTATCACGCAGCGCTGTCATCAAGTCGCGAAGCGTCATCGACTCGGCGCCAAAAAAAGTGTTCGCTGTGGAGTAAACGTTGGCGTGATCGCCTTCGGTAAAGTCGTAAAAAGCCGGTTCGAGTTCTGGAATCGACTCGCGCTCCTGGCGTTTAAGCGGATCAAGGTCTGCCCAACGATTACCCAAGAATCGATAAGCTGCTATTAATTGCTGTACATAAACCTGCTTGCGCGCGCTAGCCGCATCTCCGCCCATCTGGCGGGGCTGAAGACTGCCTTCGCGAGCGCGCTCGGCGAAGGATTCAACGATCGGCGCATGCGCCACATCTCGAAGCTGGGTTTCACCGGTAGCCGATGGAACCGATTGCATCCGATCAAAATAGGTGCGCCATTGCTCCGGAACAGACCCGGGGTTGGCAAGGTAGTTCTCGTAGAGTTCCTCAATGTAGGGCGCGTTGCCGCCAAACAGATAAGAATTGGTTTGGAATTGCTTCATCATGACGCTTTTACCTTTCAAAACGAGCTTCTCGTCGAAGATTCAATCGCCGCTCAAACGCCGTAGGCTTGATGCAGCTCGAGGGCCAAGCAGATCTAACGACCACAAAGGTCGACCGGGAGAATACCAGAGCATTTGTGCAAACTTGCCTTCAGAGACTCAAGATTCGATCGCTCAACTAGCACAGGGCTGCAAGCCTGGCTCATAAGCTCGGCCACAGACGCGTAAAAAAGCCGGAAGCTCTTTCGAAGCTCCGGCCTCTTTCAAACACTTGCGGCACGTGAAAGCATAAGTCTGGTTCGACAAGCCCTCGATTGCTCTAGTTGCGTTGATCCAAGGGTAAAACATCACGCCTGGTTGCACCATTAAAGAGTTGCCGGGGTCGACCAATCTTATAGTCGGGATCGGCAATCATCTCTGTCCATTGTGAAATCCAACCTACGGTTCTGGCAAGTGCGAAAATGCAGGTAAACATATCGGTAGGAATACCCATCGCCTTTTGGACAATGCCCGAATAAAAATCGACATTCGGGTAGAGCTTTCGCTGAATAAAGTAATCGTCTTCCAGCGCAATCTGCTCGAGTTTCATCGAAAGCTTAAACAAGGGATCATCGCCAAGTCCTAGCTCGCCAAGCACCTCGTGACAGGTTTCACGCATCAACTTGGCGCGCGGATCATAGTTCTTGTAAACACGGTGACCGAAGCCCATGAGCTTGGCTGTTGACTGCTTGTCTTTGACTTGCTTGATGAATTCGCCAATCTTCTCGACACCGCCCATTTTCTGAATGTCATTGAGCATGACAAGACAAGCTTCATTCGCACCGCCATGTGCGGGCCCCCAGAGCGTGGCAATACCAGCAGCGATACAAGCGAAGGGATTGGCTCCCGAGGAACCAGCCAGACGAACGGTTGATGTCGATGCGTTTTGCTCATGATCTGCATGCAAGATCAAAATTCGATCGAGAGCACGCACAAGTACATAGTTAATTTCGTAGTCCTCGCACGGGTTACCGAACATCATTCGCATGAAATTTGCGCTGTAAGAAAGCGAATTTTTCGGATAAATGAACGGCTGACCGATCGAGTATTTATAAGCCATCGCCACCAGGGTTGGCATTTTTGCAATTAAACGAATCGCGGAAATCTCACGGTGCGCAGCGTTATTAATGTCCAGACTATCGTGATAGAAAGCTGCCAGGGCACCAACAACGCCAACGAGCACAGCCATCGGATGCGCATCACGACGGAAACCCTGAAAAAAGCGCTGCATTTGCTCATGAACCATCGTGTGTTTGGTCACGGTGCCGACAAATTGATCGCGCTTGCTGCGGGTTGGTAGCTCGCCATTAAGCAGTAAATAACAGGTCTCCAGATAATCACACTGGACGGCAATTTGCTCAATAGGATAGCCGCGATACAGCAGCTCGCCTCGATCACCGTCGATATAGGTGATCTTCGACTCGCAAGCAGCCGTCGACATAAAACCTGGATCGAAGGTGAACTTTCCTGTTTGGCCGTAGAGCTTACGGATATCAATCACATCAGGACCGATAGAGCCTTTATAAATGGGGAAGTCAACCGAGGGCGTACCGTCGGTGAAGCTGATCGTCGCTTTGGTGTCAGACATGGCAACTCTTCATCAAGGGTTAATCAACAATATCAACGCAAAAATTCGTGTTTTACGCCCCGCTTTATACAGAACGTAAAGTCTCAAGGACTGCAATGACGCGGGGATCGAGTAAATCACCCTCAGGTTGCTGCCGAGCGAGCACGAGGTCCAAGAGTTCATTGTCCGACAAGTTCAATAAATGGTCGAGACCGAACTCAAAATCTTCAGTTAAATTTTGATCAAAACGATCGAGAAATCGGGTCAAGAGCAAATCGTTTTCGAGCAAACCTCGACGACAACGCCAACGTAAACGACGACGCCGTGCGTCTTGGTCGAGAGTTTGTAACGCCACCGTCACTTCCTTAGTTGATCGCGCGGTTTAAACCGCGCGCTTTACCATCAACTCTTTAATCTTGCCAATTGCCTTGGTCGGATTGAGTCCCTTCGGACAAACGTCTACACAATTCATAATGGTGTGGCAACGAAACAATCGATATGGGTCTTCAAGGTTATCAAGCCTTGCTGAAGTGGCCTGATCGCGTGTGTCTGCGATAAAACGATAGGCCTGCAATAAGCCGGCCGGACCTACAAACTTGTCGGGATTCCACCAAAATGAAGGGCAACTGGTTGAGCAGCAGGCACACAAGATGCACTCATAAAGCCCATCGAGTTCTTCGCGATCCTCAGGCAACTGTAAGCGTTCTTTTTCTGGGGGCGGGTTATCGTTGATCAAAAAGGGCTGTACTGAGTGGTACTGCTTGAAGAACTGGGTCATATCCACAATCAGGTCTCGAACGACGGGTAAACCGGGCAGCGGCTTTAGAACGATGGGTTGCCTCAGATCGCGCAGGTTCGTGATGCAGGCAAGACCGTTCTTACCATTGATATTCATCGCATCCGAGCCGCAAACACCTTCGCGGCAGGAACGGCGAAAAGAAAGGCTTGCATCAAAGTCGCTTTTAATTCTCATCAAAGCGTCCAATAACATTTTGTCATTGGGGTGCAGCGCTACTTCCAAATCCTGCATATAAGGTTTTGAATCCTTATCAGGATCATATCGATAAATAGAAAAACGGACGGTCTTACTCATCATTGCTCCTGCGCTATCTTTGGGCAACTCGATTTGAATTGCATGGCGAGAAATTCAAATTGTTTGAACTGCATTGCGGGAAATTCGATTTGAATCTAAAAGGTTCGGGCTTTCGGCACGAAGGTTTCAACGCTGATTGGCTTCAGTACCACAGGCTTGTAATCGAGCCGATTACCCTCCGAGTACCAAAGGCTGTGACGCATCCAGTGGGTATCATCGCGGGTTGCATAGTCCCTGTGCGCATGGGCACCCCGACTTTCCTTGCGTGCCTCCGCCGACACAATGGTGGCTTTGGCTGTTTCCATAAGATTGTCAAGCTCTAGCGCTTCCACGCGGGCTGTATTAAAGACTTTGGACTTGTCTTTAAGATGGATGTGTTTGGCCCGCTCATCGATCTCGGCAATCTTTTTAACACCCTCTTTGAGTAATTCTTCTGTCCTAAACACCCCACAATGTGCTTGCATGGTCTTGCGAACGTCATTGGCGACATCCTGAACGTTCTCACCAGAGCTCGATCCCTCAAGTCGAGCAAGCCTTGCCAGGGACGCATCGCCAGCATCAGCGGGTAAATCTCTGAACTCCTCGGCGCTTAGTTTGTTTGAAACGATGTGGTTTCCTGCTGCACGACCAAAAACCAATAAATCCAGCAAGGAGTTGGTACCAAGTCTGTTTGCGCCATGTACCGACACGCAAGCACACTCACCAATCGCATAAAGCCCCGGGACAACTGTGTTGGGGTTGCCGGCCTTAGGAACAACAACCTCTCCGTGATAATTCGTTGGGATACCGCCCATTTGATAGTGGATCGTTGGCACTACTGGGATAGGATCTTTAATCGGATCGACATTTGCAAATTTGATTGCAATCTCGCGAATCGAAGGCAGGCGTTTGAGGATAGTCTCTGCGCCGAGATGATCAAGCTTTAAAAGAACATGATCACCATGCTCGCCACATCCCCGCCCTTCTTTAATTTCCTGGTCCATTGATCGCGAAACAAAATCTCGTGGCGCGAGATCTTTAAGTGTTGGCGCATAACGTTCCATGAATCGCTCGCCATGTTTGTTCAGCAAAATCCCACCCTCGCCACGTACGCCCTCGGTGATTAGCACGCCAGCGCCTGCCACGCCTGTCGGGTGGAACTGCCAGAATTCCATGTCTTCCAAGGGTATGCCTGAACGTGCCGCCATGCCCATGCCATCGCCGGTGTTGATAAAGGCATTTGTGGAGGCCTGCCAGATACGCCCTGCCCCTCCGGTTGCAAGCACCGTTACTTTGGATTGCAACAACATGACTTCGCCTGTTTCCATCTCCAGGGCGACCACACCAACCACTGCGCCCTGAGCATCACGAATCAAATCGAGCGCCATCCACTCAACAAAAAACTGAGTACGCGCCTGCACATTGCGCTGATACAGGGTGTGAAGCAACGCGTGGCCTGTGCGATCAGCCGCTGCACAAGCACGCTGAACCGGCTTCTCACCAAAGTTGGCAGTGTGTCCGCCAAAGGGTCGCTGGTAAATCGTACCGTCGGGGTTACGGTCAAAGGGCATCCCAAAGTGCTCTAATTCATAAACCACTTTTGGTGCTTCGCGGCACATGAATTCAATGGCGTCCTGGTCTCCAAGGTAGTCAGACCCCTTCACGGTGTCGAACATATGCCAGTACCAACTGTCTTCAGACATGTTCCCGAGGGCCGCCCCGATACCGCCCTGAGCAGCAACTGTATGTGAACGAGTAGGAAACACCTTGCTCAAGACTGCAACGCTATAGCCCGCCTGAGCAAGCTGTAAAGAACAACGCATCCCCGAACCGCCAGCGCCAACAATGACCGCATCAAATCGGCGTCGTGGGAGATTATTGGCCAAGTGGCTTACGATTTCCGTCATATTTAATGCCTCAATGTTTGCAACGTATCAAGCTTGAAGTCGGTGCGCTTGCTAACCTCAAACCTTCCAAAGAATCAGCACGGTCCAACATAAATAAGCGATCAAACCGATGATTGTCAGCACTTGAAGACTTAAGCGAATGGCGGTTGGTTTGATATAGTCCATATAAATATCACGCACCCCAACCCAGGCGTGCCAGCACAAGGCCAGCATGGCCAGCAGTGTGATGATCTTGAACCAGCCTTGCGCGAAAAGTCCTGCCCATTGATCGTAGGTCGCTGCCGATCCGAGACTTACAGCACCAAGCAACACCAGGGTGTACACAAGAAGCATGACAGCTGTAATACGCTGAGCAAGCCAGTCCTTTAGGCCATAGTGAGCACCGGTCACAATTCGTCTGCTAGCCATGTTAAAACGCTCCAAAAAGACGAAGTGCAACGACAGCCGTCATTGACAGGCTCAAGATCAAAACGATTCTCGCGCTTGAGCGCGCCTGCTCTTTCGCAGTACCGATATGCAGATCCAGAATCAGGTAGCGAATCCCAGCGATGGCGTGATGCAGAAATGCCCAAATCACCCCAAGGCAGACTAGCTTGGCCAGCGGGTGGCCCAGCATTGCGCTCAGCCTGGCATGCGTCATTTCGGAGGCAATACTCTGGTCGAGGACAAAAAGAACAAGCGGTATGCCGATTAGAAATAGGAAGGCGCCGCTCAGGCGATGCAAAATCGACACCACACCCGCAAGTGGCAGACGATAACTAAGAATTTGCGAAACATGAATGTTCCGAAACTGCGGACGTGTTGAACTCACCAGAAAACTCCCTTATCGAATAGCCAGGACTCTGCGGACCTTGGCTGCGAAAGCGACCTCGTCAGGGGACTGCACAAGGACATTTGCTTTGCGGCTGCCGCATTTTGCGTCAAATCCCTGGCTTTCACAAAGCATGCTCAAACCAAGGCGTTAAAGTAGTGATGTTTTTCGGTGAGGTAAAAGCCTCGCCGGACTTCTACGGGCCTGTCTTGGTAGGTGGTTGAAAGCCTATCCACCAACAAAACTGGCTTACCAACTTCGATCCCCAATAAAAGTGCTTGATCTGCCGGACATGAAATCGCCTTAAGTTGCTCGCGCGCTTTAAGCATGCGCGTACCGAAGCTCGCCTCAAATAGCGCGTAGAGCGGCCCTTTATATTGTTGTAAGCGCTCTTGAGTGAGCCCGCGGAAAAGACTCCCGGGCAACCATAATTCATCAAGAACCGCCGGAAAAGCATCGACAGTCAGCATGCGCCTTATAAAAACCGCGGATTCGCCTGCCCGCATTTGAAGCTCTCGGGTAACGTCAGCCGGCGGACGCACACGCCTGCACTCAAGAATGCTGCTTTCAGTTGCCGGCAGACCACCCGCGTCCCTGCGCAAACGCAAAAAACGGAACTGTGCGCGTTCCTCATGATGGCTAGACACAAAGGTACCCTTACCCTGGTGCCGAACCAAAACATGCTCAGCAGCCAATTCTTCGATCGCCTTTCGTACCGTGCCCTGGCTAACGCCGTAGCGCTTGGCAAGTTCGTGTTCACTCGGAACCATTTGGCCGGGTTGCCACTCCCCTGAATCAAGGGCACGCATCAGCCTGTCCTTGATCTGTCGGTAAAGCGGGCTGAAAGTCGGCGCATCGAAAGCTTCTTTGCTAGCTTCAGCGCCAATTCCAGGAAGCTCACTGGCGGCTTTAGGCAAGCCGGACAGGTCCGGGCCGAGACTAGGCGCCTCCTGGCGGCTAGTCGCGTGGTTTAGGCTCAATAAATCGCGCGACATATGTTGATTGAATCATGGGCCGCCATGCTTGTCTAGTAACTTATCTCTTATATAAGACATAAAAGTCTTTGACGACAACGTTTCATGCCTCTACAATAACCCCAGAGCCAACGCGTGCATCAAAAAAGACCAGGG
>Ga0194133_10005700_pt1 | contig 15758 bp, 10 predicted proteins | sample TA2KigOf40mmetaG_FD_155448 | JGI IMG/M metagenome (GOLD analysis project Ga0194133, IMG submission 155448) | Freshwater microbial communities from Lake Tanganyika, Tanzania - TA2015055 Kigoma Offshore 40m | ecosystem: Environmental > Aquatic > Freshwater > Lake | place: Tanzania: Lake...
CGGAGCGGCTCGCCGCCCTCTATCGCATCGCCGCCGATCACGGGACGTTCGTCAACCTCGACATGGAGGAGCATCGCGACCTCGACCTGTCGGTCGAGGCCTTCATCCAGGTTCTCGACCAGCCGGAGTTTCACCACATGCCGGCGGGCATCGTCCTGCAGGCCTACATCCCCGACTCGCATGCCGCACTCGATCGACTGGTCGCCTGGGCCAACGATCGCCACGCGGCGGGTCGGGCGCCCATCAAGATCCGCCTGGTCAAGGGCGCCAACCTCGCGATGGAGCAGGTCGAAGCAGAGTTGCACGACTGGCCCCAGGCTCCCTACTACTCCAAGGCCGATGTGGACGCGTCCTACAAGCGGATGCTCGACACCGCGATCCGCGACGCCGACCCCGGTGCTGTGCGACTAGGCATCGCCTCGCACAACCTCTTCGACGTCGCATGGGCACTCACCGTGCGCGACTCACTCGATGATCCGACAAGGATCGAGATCGAGATGCTCGAAGGCATGGCGCCCGCGCAGGCGCGCGCAGTGCGCGACGCGGCCGGGTCGCTCCTTCTCTACGCGCCCGTCGTGGAGAAGGCCGATCGCGAGGCATCGATTGCCTATCTCTCACGCCGTCTCGACGAGAACTCCGGCCCGGAGAACTTCCTGCGCTCGCTCTTCGATCTCACGCCCGACTCCCCCGCCTGGCAGCGCGAGCTCGAGCGCTTCCGCACCTCGCTCGAGCGCCAGGACGCGATCGAGGTCACCAGCCACCGCGACCAGGACCGGCGCACCGAGCAGCTCACCTTCACCGCCGACGGCAGCTTCACCAATGTCGCTGACACCGACTTCACGACACCCGGCAATCGCGCCTGGGCCGAGTCGATCCTCGCGATGCCCGAGCCAGCTGAGCCCGCGCTCACGACGACTGTCGCCGCGGTGGATGACGCGCTCGAGCGCGCACGCGCGGCCCAGGAACGCTGGGCACAGACCACGTGGCAGGAGCGGCGCGAGGTCCTTGCCCGCGTGGCCGAGGTCATGGCCTCCCATCGCGCCGAGACGCTCGCCGCCATGGCGATCACCACCGGCAAGACCCTGCGCGAGGGCGATCCTGAGGTGAGCGAGGCGATTGACTTTACGACGTACGCCGCGCATCTCACTCTCGATCACGAGCGACTCGAAGGCTCGCTCACGTGGCAGCCGCACGAGGTCGTCCTCGTCGCGGGACCGTGGAACTTCCCCTACGCGATCCCCGCATCCGGGATCGTGCACGCACTCGCCGCGGGCAGCGCGGCAATCCTCAAGCCCGCGCCCGAGGCGCGCGCGGTCGGAGCGCTCCTGGTCAGCCAGCTGCACAAGGCGGGTGTCGATCCCGATCTCGTGCAACTCGTGGCGACCCCCGACGACGAGGTCGGCCAGCACCTGGTGACACACACCGGAGTGAGCGAGGTCGTCCTCACCGGCTCCTTGGCCACCGCTGATCTCTTCCTCGGGTGGCGTCCCGACCTGCGCCTGCGCGCAGAGACCAGTGGCAAGAACTCCCTCATCATCACGGCAGCCGCCGACATCGATCTCGCCATCAAGGACCTCGTGAAGTCGGCATTTGGCCACGCCGGCCAGAAGTGCTCCGCGGCGTCGCTGGCCATCGTCGAGGCGAGCGTGTACGACGATCCGAGCTTCCGGCGTCGGCTCGCCGACACGGTGCGCTCCTTGCGCGTCGGCTGGGCCGAGGATGTGGCGACGACCGTGGGCCCCGTCATCAACCCGCCCAGCGGCCCACTGGCGCGCGCGCTCACCCAGGTCGGCCCGGGCGAGAGCTGGCTCGTCGAGCCGCGGCAGTTGGACGAGGAGGGCCGGCTGTGGTCACCAGGTGTCATCTGGGGAGTGCAGCCCGGATCGTGGTTCCACCTCACCGAGTGCTTCGGGCCCGTGCTCGGCGTCATGCGCGCGCGCGACCTCGATGACGCCATCGTGATCCAGAACTCCCCGGAATACGGGCTCACCGGCGGCCTGCACAGCCTCGACCCCAAGGAGATCGACACCTGGCTCGAGCGAGTGCAGGTCGGCAATGCCTACGTCAACCGCCACATCACCGGCGCCATCGTGCAGCGACAGCCCTTCGGCGGGTGGAAGCGCTCCAGCATCGGTGGGGGTGCCAAGCCAGGAGGACCCAGCCACCTGCATTCCTACGGCACATGGACGACGGGGGAGCTCAATGTCGATAGGGCCCGCTCCGAGTTTGCCCGTGCATGGACGACACGCTTCGGAATCGACACCGACGCGACCGGTCTGCGCTGCGAGAGCAACGTCCTACGCCATCACCGGCTCGAAGGAGTGATCGTCCGCGGCCAGACGTCGGGGGCGGCGTACGACGTGCTCACCCTCGCCGCGCACACCACCGGCACTCCGGTCATGTGGTCGGATCCGCTGGATGAGACCGACGAGCAACTTGCCACTCGACTCCCGGGCCTGGGAGCCGAGCGACTGCGCCTGCTCGCCGATGCGTCACCCGGACTCCTCGCCGCTGCACACGACGCCGGCATTGCCGTGGATCGTCAACCCGTCACCGACGCGGGCGAGGTCGAACTCCCCCGGTGGCTCAAGGAACAGGCGATCTCGGTCACCCGGCACCGCCACGGGCGCCTGCTGCGCTAGCGCCCGCTGCTGCCCGCGAGCCTCTTCGCCATCTGATCGACTTCGCTCAGCAGGGATCCGCCCAGGAGCAGCGCACCCGTGTCGTCCAACCCCTTGAGTTCGGCCACTGAGCGGCTGCGCTCCTCCTCGACCACTTCCAATGCCGCCAGCACGCCCGTCGCCGGGTCTCCATCGACGATGGCCCGCTCCAGGGAATCGGCATGCACCGACAGCGCCTCACCTGTCGAGGACAGCATCTGTCCGACTCCCTCGGGCAGACGCACCCCGCCCCGGGATGTGGCATCGAAGAGCCCGCGAGCGATCGAGTTGACGTGGTCACTGGTCTGCTGAAGGAGTGCGTGCTGCTCGACGATGGCCCGGCCCACAGCCCGCTCGCTCCCGACGCTGAAGCGACGACCCAGGCCCAACTCGTCGATCTCCTCTCCGAGATGCCGCGTCTCCACCGCCAGCGCCCGCGCCTCAGTCAACCACTCGGTCACCTGTCGGCGCGTGAGCCGCTCTCCGGAGACCTGGCCCATTGCCACAAGCAGCGATCCGAGGCGTCCACCGATCTCCGAGAGCCTCTCCGTGATGCGCTCCTCAGGGCGCTCCGGGTGAGCAACAAACGAAAAGACGAGCCCAATGGCGACGCCGAGCAAGGTGGCAACGATTCTCGTCACGATGACGTCGTCGGTCAGTGCCTCGCCCATGAAGTAGACAAAGAGGGCCGTCACCGGGATCTGGAGCGACCCCTCCGGGCCCAGACGCATGAGTCGGCCGATCACGAGGGATACGACGACCAGCACGCCTACGGTCCACACATGCAGGCCCCACCACTGATAGAGGGCGAAGGCCACCAGGAGTGCGACAGCCGTCGCCCCGACAAGTGACACCCCCGTGCGCAGCGAGCGATTGAGCGACAGGGCCACGGTGATCACTGCGCCGACAGCTGCCGGCACAGGGGCCGAGATGTCTAGCAGCAGGGCCGCCACCCAAGCCGTGCAGGCGGCAACCGCCGTGACGCCGATCAGCCAGGCAGTGGGCCAACTGTGCGCGGCCGCCCGCAGGACCCGCTGGGCCAGCGAGCCGTCACGCGAGCGACGCACAGCACCATCCAGCGCCCCCTGGATCGACCGCGAGATGTCGCGCACGAAGGTGCCCGGCGTACGCGCGGACGTGCGCATGACCTTGGGCGGAGTCGTGGCGAGCATGCTTCCAGGGTCCCCTTCTGACGACGGGCCGCCCGGCGCGACCCCCGCAGAAGGTGACGGGGCTCACCACCGCAGGGTTCCCCAGGCCTGCGAACTTTGGGCGGATAGTGCCCATAGACGGCCGAATCCGCCCAAAGTTCGCACCTGTTAGGAGACGGCACGACTCCCCTTGCGTGCCTACCGCACGACGCCCCTTGCGTGCCTACGGCACGACGCCCCTTGCGTGCCTACGGCACGACGCCCCTTGCGTGCCTACGGCACGACCAGCACGGGCACATGTGCTCGATCAACGAGTTTGGGGGCGACAGCGCCGAAGAGCGCAGCACGGATCCGGCCCGATTGACCGTATCCGACGACGAGCATCCGAGGGTTGCGCTCCTCCATGACGGTCTCCAGCGCCCCGACCGGGTCAGCATCGACCAGGATCGCTTCGGCCTCTACGCCCGCGTCCCGAGCCAGCATCACCGCTTCGTTGACCGCTGGCGCAAGCTCCTCGACGATCGCTTCCTCGGTGACGTCGTACTCCTCACCCATGCCTCCCGCCGGTGCTACGCCGCAGACAATGAGCAGGCTCTCCTCAAGGTCACGTGCAAGGGCGATGGCCGCGCGCAAAGCGTGACGCGCGCTCTCACCACCGTCGAAGCCCACCGCGAGACTCACCGCTCATCTCCTCCCTCGGACACGGGCACCAGGTCGGGGTCGACCACGCTCGGCCGCTCCTTCCAGAACGCCGTATCGACGATACGCGAGGTCACCATGAAGACCAGTCCGAGGACAAAGAGGAAGATGCCGATGACCAGCGGCGGTCCCAGGCCGAACCACGACACCCCACCGTAGGAGTTCTCAGGATTCGACATCTCGATGACCGAGAGCACAAGCAGCCAGAAGAGCAGGATCGCCCCCACGACCGGTCCCAGCCCGATGAGCACGAAGGCCTTGACGCTCTTAAAGAGCAGCCTGCGGTAGTAGATCGCACATGCCAGGCCCGTGAGCGAGTAGTAGAAGGCAATGAGCAGGGACAGCGCCGTGAGTGAGTCGAAGAGCGCGTTCTTGCTGATGATGCTGACGACGACGTACCAGACGATGGCGATGATCGCGACCCACCAGGTCGAGACCGCCGGTGTGCGATGGCGGGCTGAGATCCGCCCGAAGTACGCCGGGATGGCCGCGCGCCGGGCCATCGACAATGCCGTCCGAGACGCTGGGATGATCGTCGTCTGCGTCGATGCCACCGCCGAAATCGCCACGGCCAGCAGGACGATCCAGCCCCAGCCACCCAGGGCCTGCTGCGCGATCAACGCAAAGACCATCTCCTCGTCTCCGGCGTTGTTGGCGAGGAATGTCGGCCCCACGAGCATGAGCACGGCGACTGCCACGCCCACGTACGTCGCGAGCAGGATCAGCGTGGAGAGGATGGCTGCGCGCCCCGGGGTCCCTGCAGAGTCCGTCGTCTCCTCATTGAGGTTCACCGCCGACTCCCAGCCCCAGTAGGCGAAGACCCCCAGCAGCAGTGCGGACGTGAGCGCAGCGATGCCCGCCGCAAAGGGATTGATCCACTCCAGGCTCGGTGACACGGCGCCGGGGAGGCCTTGACCCGTGGCCCCCTGATAGATCGCGACGACGGCGAAGACGATGAGCGCAGCCACCTGTGCGATGTTCAACACGGTCTGCAGTCGTCCCGAGAGCTCGGTGCCGATCACGCAGATCCACGTCATCAGGATGATGAGGGCGATGGCCAAGACCATGACGACCGTGTCGTTGGATGCCAGGTTGTCCTGCCCGAACATCAAGAGCGTGAAGCGCACACCCACGTCTGCCAGTGAACCCACGACGAGGACACCGGTCATGGCGATCGCCCAGCCACCCATCCAGCCACACCACGGTCCCATGGCCCGCGTCACCCAGGAGAACGTCGTCCCGCAGTCGGGATCGACGCGATTGAGGTAGTAGAACGCGCTGGCAATCAGAAGCATCGGGACGAAGGACGCAAGCATCGCGCCCGGGGCAGCGACACCCACGAGGACGACGACCGGGCCGATGACGGCGGCGAGGGAGTACGCCGGGGACGTGGCATTGAGACCGATGGACACCGCGTCGACGAAGCCGATCGCGTTGGCCTGAAGACCCGGCTGGACCTCAGGCGTGGTGCGTGCGTCGTCCCCCACGACCCCAGTTAACGCCCCGGGAGTGCACCTGTCCGGCGAATGCCGTCATACCCTGCGCACATGCGCGCCGTTGTCTACGACTCCTTGGGCGGTCCCCTGCGCCTCACCACCCTCGACGATCCGGTGGCCCCCGCCGACGGAGTCGTCCTGCGTGTGGAGGCCGCCGGCCTATGCCGCAGCGACTGGCATGCCTGGCACGGCCACGACAACGTTTCGGCCTTCCCCCACGTGCCGGGGCATGAATTCGCCGGCACGATCGCCGCGGTCGGACCCGAGGTGACGCGCTGGAGAGTGGGCGACCGCGTGGCGGTGCCCTTCGTCTGCGCGTGCGGGCGTTGCCTGGTCTGCGAATCCGGCAATCACCAGGTGTGCCCGCACCAGTGGCAGCCCGGCTTCGACGGCTGGGGCGGCTTCGCAGAGTACGTCGCACTGCCGGTTGCCGACGTCAACCTCGTGCGTCTTCCCCCGGGAATCGGCTTCGACGTCGCCGCTTCGCTGGGCTGCCGCGTCGCTACGGCGTACCGCGCCGTCGCCACGATGGGCCGGGTGACGGCAGGCGACGAGGTCACCGTCCACGGCGCCGGCGGCGTAGGACTGGCTGCCTTGGCGATCGCGCGCGCCCTCGGAGCGCGCGTCACGGTGATCGATCCCTCGCCTGCCGCACGCGAGGCTGCCATCCGCCTCGGCGCAGCCACGGCGCTCGAGCCCTCACCGCACCTGGTCGAGATGATCCGCGAGGCGACATCAGGCGGCCCGCATGTGTCCATCGAGGCCATCGGTGACAGCACCGCGTGCCACCGGTCGATCACGAGCCTGCGTCCCCGCGGCCGCCACGTGCAGGTGGGCCTGCTGCCGCCGGGAGAGTCAGCACAGTCGTCTCTCCCGGGCTATCCCGTGCCCATGCACACGGTGATCTCGCGCGAGCTCGAGGTGCTCGGCAGCCACGGACTCGCCGCTCACGACTACCCGGAGTTGCTCGATCTCGTCAGCAGCGGACGTCTGCGCCCCGACCACCTGGTGACGCGGACGATCTCACTGGACGAGGTGCCCGCGGCCTTCGCGCTCATCGGCACTTCTGAGCAGCCCCCCGGGGTCACCCTCATCCACCCGGGCTGACCTCACCCTCCATCGGTGGAGCAGTTAGCGGGGCCAGTGGGCGAGGGTGTCGAGGTACATATCGCGCACGCGCTCCACCTCGTGATCGATGTCATCGCGCTGCCAGCCGTCCGTCGGCACCGGCGGGAGTACGGCAACGTCGAGGGTGCCGGACGAGATCAGGACCCCGTGCGAGGGCATGAGTTCACCGGCATTGCGGATGACGACAGGCACGAGCGGCACACCTGCCTGCATGGCGACGTGGAAGGCCCCCTTCTTGAAGCGGCCCAGACGCGGCGTCGCCGACCTCGTGCCCTCCGGCGCCATGGCGAGCGACCGACCGTGACGCAGCGCCTCGACAGCAGGCTCGAGCGCCTTCCTGGCCTCAGCGGTATTCGCTCGGTCGATGAACGCCACGTCAGCGAGCCAGCCCAGAGGGGCGAACATCGGATCGGTCTTGAGTTCCTTCTTGGCAACGCCCGTGAAGTCGCTACGCAGCAGAGCAGCCATGATGATCACGTCGAGCTGGCTCTGGTGATTGAAGATGAAGACCGCGGGCCGCGCCGCCCACAGATTCTCGGCACCGCGCACGTCCATCGTGATGCCCGCGGCCGCCAGCGCGAGCTCGGATCCCACGGAAGCAGTGATCTCCACCGCTGTACGCCGATCCCGATTGACCAGGCCGAGCCCCAGGCCGGCGGCGAGACCAGCCGCGACCCCGGTGTAGGCCGCGAGCGACCGGACCACGAGTTCGGGTGTGAGGTGCTGAGGTCGGGTGAGTCGCGCCGTCGGCCAATTGCGCTCGGCGGCGGCCGTGGCAAGTCCGTCAGCGGGATTCAGCGGCCTGGGGTTGCCCACCGTCGCCAGGTAGGGGAGATCCTCAGCGCCATTGCCGTAGGCAAATGATCGAGTGAGGTCGATGCCCCGTGCGTCGGCGAAGTCACGCACGGCCTGTGCCTTGGCATCGCCCCACAGAATCGGCCCGTCGACAAACCCGGTGAGCACGCCGTCGCGCACCTCCATGCGGGTGCAGAGGATGTCGTCGATGCCCAGGTCTCTCGCGGCCGCCTCGACCTGGAATGTGAGAGCGGACGAGGCGATGACGACGGTGTGACCGCGAGCCTGGTGCGCTGCCACGAGCATCCGAGCCTCGGGGTAGATCATCTGCGCGATGTTCTTGCGAAAGAGGCGCTCGCCCATCTTGTCGATCTCCTCGGATGAGCGTCCGGCGAGGGCACCCACTCCGATCTCGACGAGCCGATGCACGTCCCGGCCACGGACCTCGACGTTGACGCTCTCCACAAGCGAGCTCAGCAGCTCGTTGGTGCCTACGTCTCGCGCGAGGAGTCGGTCCTTGAAGTAGGCAACGGCGGAGTAGCCGTCGATCAGCGTGCCGTCGAAGTCGAAGAATGCCGCGATGTCCGGTCCCTCGGGTGAGGTCTCGATCTCGGCCACGAGTGCGTCGATGTCGGGCACGGTCACCGCCTCCGCATGATCCGCGAGATGGTGCGGCGGCCATCACCCTCGATCTGGGCCATCGCCGCTCGCCGGACGACTCCGATGCGCTCGACTGCGGCGCGCAACTCGTCGCGGAAGGCCTCGCGCTGCTCGCGCAAGGCCTCTCCGCCGACGCCCAGCAGGCCCCGGTTGTCGGCCAGTTTGAGGGCTCCCTGCATGAGGTCGCGCGAGATGGATTCGGGGCTGTGCAAGCGGTGCATGAGCCAATCCTGCTTGGCGATGCCCAGGCACTCCTGCACCAGGGCGTCGCGATCGACAGGAGCTGCCGGCTCGCGGTCGGCCAAGCGTGAGGCCACGACGAGATAGGCCTCGAGGAACGGCCCGATGATGCGATGGGAGACATAGAGGTGGGTCTGGTCCAGGGCCTTGAGCACGCCCTCGTGATCAAGGCCCTCGCCATCCCAGCCCGGTCGCGCCAGATTGATCTCAGCGCGCATGTCCTCTGCGAACTCCCTCTTGCGAGGGAAGAAGAACTCGAACTTCAGCAGATCGCGCAGCTGAAGTGCCGCCGACCACGTGGCGTCGACGACGTCACCTCCCGACTCGGCTGCGGCAAGGAGGGAGTTCTCGGCGATGGCGCGGTAGACAAACCAGTGGGCGAGAGTGTTGCGGTAGAAGGCGGCCTCGTGATAGCGATCCGGGGCCACGGCGAAGACCGGCTCCAGGCCACCGTCGTAGACCTCGACGACGCCTTCGCTCTGGAGCGTGCGCAGGGCCTGGCGCAGGCCATCGGGCCGCGCGAGATCGATATCGGACGTCAGCGGGAGGTGCCGCTCTCGGACGTAGGTCAGGAGCGGATCTAGTACGTCGAGCAACTCCCCCAGGGTCAGCGCACGACCTTCGTTGTCGAGCAGGGCAAAGGTGATGAGCGCTGACGGCGTGATCGGCGTCGCGGCGTTGATCCTGTTGGCTATGTCGAAGGCCACGCGCGGCACGACGGTGGCGGGGTCGTCCGATCCCGCACGCTCTCGGGCATCGTCCAGGCTCTCGAGCAAGGACAGCGGCTCACCGAAGCGCACGTGCACCTGACCCCGTCGCGTCGATTGGGCCCGGGCGAATCCATAGAGCCAGCGCAGGCTCTCGGGAGTCTTGCTCCCTCCAGTGTCCTCGTAGGAAATGGCCTCGACCTCGTGCTGCTGGTCGTAGACGATGGACACGGGGATGAAGTAGACGTCTTCGCCCGCGGGCGCCAGGGGATCGGCACAGTTCTCGACGAAGGCATCGATGAGGTAGCGCAGCACACCCATGCGCGGGGGTCGGAGCTTGCCCGTGCGCGTGCGACCACCCTCGAAATACCACTCCAGATTGGCACGCACCCTGAGCAGGCATCCGAGATAGAGCCGCATCATGGCCGGATAGACTGGGTCGTCGCGCGTGCTCCGGCGTATGAAAATCAGCCCCGCCCGCTTAGCGAGCACGGATGCCGGCCACTTTGCGAGATTCATGCCACCGAGCACGAAGTTGGGTGGGAATCCGTAGTTGACGAGCACGCGCCGCAGGACGAGCGGGTCGAGGTAGGACCGATGATTCGGCAGGAAGACCAGCGAGTGCTTCAAGCCGAGTTCGCGGATGTGACGCAGTTGCTCGGTCGAGGCGTCGATGGAGTAGGAGCGCGACAGCCATGCACCGAACCTGTCCCACGCTTGAGTGCTGCGCGGCTCGACCGTTGCGACCATCTCCTCGAGGCAGCGTCGAGCATCCGCCGAGACGTCCGGGAGCGTGCGTCCGGTCTCCTCAGACAGCGCAGCGACGCGCGCCGCGAACTCTGGCGACGCGACGATCGCGTCGACGGTCAACTCCATGGCCCTCCCGATCAGCGACCTAGGCTCTCCGGCGAGACCGGACCTAGACGACCTTGCTGATACCCGGGACTCCGTCGGTGACGATGATCCGCTTGTCCCGCCGCGGCTTGCCGTCGGCCACGCTGGACTTCACGAGGGCATTGGCAACGCGGTAGTCCGCCTGGGTCTGATTGCCCTGGATAGTGAGCAGGACGTAGCCGTTGTACTTGAAGTCGGCGTACCGGATCCACGGGGTGTTCGAGCGCACTCCGGGTGCGGCAACCGAGAGCAAGCCGTCGCCGAAGAACGTCGGCGACGAGATCGCTCCCGCGCAAATCTCGACACCCAACTTCTTGCCCTTCCAGTTCTTGACATCCGACGACATCTGGACCGGTGTCTTCGCCTTGCGTGGATCGGGCCACGACTCGAGCAGATCGAACGCGAGGTTGGTGTGGAAGTCGCCCGTCAGGATGATCGGATTGCGCACCTGACCGTCCTTGATCGCCTTCACCAGCCGCTCGCGCGCCACCCACGAGCCATCCCACGCGTCGTAGTTGAACAGGCCGTCCTTGATCAGCGCGATGGGCGAGGGGTCAGCGAAGGCGGCTGCCCCATTGATGCTGGAGACCACCGTCTGCTGGGCGATGAAGGTCCACTTGCTCATGGAGTCCGCAAGCTGCCCGGCCAGCCAGGCCTCCTGCTCAGCGCCGAGGATGGTGGCCTTGGGGTCGAACATCCCGGGTGTGAGTTTGCCGAAGTCGTTGGGAGTGTTGTTGCCGGGCTGATCGGTGCGGTACTGACGACCGTCGAGCAAGAGGAAGGTCGCCAGCGTCCCCCAGTCCACCCGACGGTAGATATCCATCTTCGCCGGCGCGGTGCCGGGAGCCGGGATGCGGATCGCGTGGTTCTCCCAGAAGGCCTGGAAGCCCGCTGCGCGCCTGGCCAGGAAACTCCCCTTGTCCTTCTGCCCATCGCCACCGCTCTTGGCCGCGGTGAAGTTGTTGTCGACCTCGTGGTCATCCCAGATGACCGAGTACGGCGCGGTCGCGTGCAGGCGCTGCAGAGACGGATCGCTGCGGTAGAGGGCATACTGGCGGCGATACTGCGCGAGCGTGAAGGGCTCGCCCTTCCACGGAATCACCCGGGTGCCGGACTTTTGACTATCTCGCATGTAGCCCTTGTCGCCGTACTCGTAGATGTAGTCGCCGAGGGCCAGCCAGTAGTCCGGGCGCTGCGCCGCCAGGTCTTCGTAGAGCTGGTAGTAACCCGACTGCCAGTTGGCGCACGACGTCTGGCCGACGACGAGGCGTGACATGGTGGCGCCCAACTCCGGCGTCGTGCGTGTGCGGCCGACACTCGAGACCTCTGAGGCATGTCGGAAGCGGTAGTAGTACCAACTGTCGGGTAAGAGGCCCTTGACGTCGACGTGCACGCTGTGGCCGTAGTCGGGGGTCGCCTCCTCAGAGCCGCTGGCGACGATGCTGGCGAATGCCTCGTCCGTGGCCACCTCCCACTGCACGGTGGCGGTGGTCGATCCCATGCCGCCGTCCAACTCCAGGGGCTTGGGGGCAAGCCGGGTCCACAGGATCACCGAGGCGGGCAGCGGATCACCGGATGCCACGCCCAGGGTGAAGACAGGGCTGGTGGCTCGCGGACCCCGCCGGGCCAGGGCCGGGGCGGCGGGCACGACGACAGCGCCGGTGGCGGCAGCGCCCAGGGCGAGGAAGGAGCGGCGGTCGAGGCCGCCCGTCGAGGTCTCATCGGTCATGGGGGCAGACTAGGGAAGCCGACAGCGCGTTGCCCGGCCAATGGGCCAAGATCTGACCCGACACGAGGACCGGAGTTGCCGTGGACACCCTCCTCCCGACGACCAAGCACCGGCGCGGCCGGCGCACGGCGCGCCAGGATCGGGCCCTGGCCGACCCGGGCCCCGCGCTCGTGTCCCTCGACCAACTGGCCCACGAACCCCTCATCACCGGATCCCAGCCGCTCATCCTCGACATCGGATTTGGATCCGCGGAGGCGGTGACCGCCCTCGCGCAGGCGCAGCCGGGCATCGCGATCCTGGCGGTCGACATGCACACCCCGGGCATCGGCGACCTCCTCGCGTCAATCCAGGAGCGATCCCTGACCGGCATTCGCATCATCGAGGCAGATGTGCGCCACGTGCTCACCATGCTCCCCGAGGGGCGCCTGATCGGAGTGCGGACCTTCTTCCCCGACCCCTGGCCGAAGAAGCGTCATCATCGCCGGCGACTCGTGACGACGGACTTCGCCGACCACCTCGCTGCCTGCGTGGCTATCGGCGGGCACTGGCACCTGGCGACGGACTGGGAGGAGTACGCCGACGCGATGCTGGAGGCGATCGTGGCATCCCCCCACTGGACGGGAGGGAAGGTCCCCCGACCCGAGTGGCGCCCCGTGACGAGGTACGAGCGACGCGGGCAGGCAGCCGGTCGCACTCCCGTCGATCTGTGGTTCGAGCGGATCGCGGCGTGAGGGTCGGTGACGGCGTGACCCTGGATGTCACGTCCATGGCACACGGTGGCGAGGCGGTCGCCCGACACGACGGACAGGTGGTCTTCGTGCGCGGAGCCCTGCCCGGCGAGACGGTCGTGGCGGAGATCACGTCCGCGCCCGCACACGGGAGGTTCCTGCGTGCCCGCACGGTCGACGTCGTGACGCCGTCACCGGATCGCGTGAGTCCTCCGTGCGAATACTCCGGCGTCTGCGGTGGCTGCGACTGGCAGCACGTGACTCTGCCCGCGCAGCGCAGGTTCAAGGCAGACATCATCGCGGATGTCCTGACCCGCATCGGTGGTGAGCCCGCCGGTCGCTGGTCGCAGCTCACGGTCGACGCGGTCCCCGGTGACGATGACGGCCTCGGCTGGCGCACCCGGATGAGATACGCCACCGATCCGTCGGGACGGGCCGGGCTGCGTGCCCACCACGCCCACGACATCGTCGCCCTCGATCGATGCCTCATCGCCTCGCCCTCGATTGGCGGGCCCGACGTGCTCGCGCAGTCATGGCTCGGCGTGGAGGAGGTGCTCGCGGTCCAGCCGGATGGCGGGCCCGTCGTGCTGCCGGATCCGGCACCCGGTGACGCACGGGTCACGCAGCACGCTGCTGGCCGAGCGTGGCACTTCGACGCCACGGCCTTCTGGCAGGTCCATCCGGGTGCGGCTGATTCACTCGCGAGTGCCGTGCGCCAGCTCCTTGCGCCCCGGGCCGGCGAGCACCTCGTCGACCTTTATGCGGGCGTCGGGCTCTTTGCCGGGGCCTGTCTCGGCGAACTGGGACCGGGCGGTCGCATCGACACCGTGGAGAGTGACGAGACCGCCGTGCGCGGGGCACGGCGAAGCCTGCATGACGAGTCCAACGTGCACATCCACCACGACCGCGTGGATCGCTGGCTGAGTCAGGGACGCCTACGCCGGTGCGACATCGTCGTGCTGGATCCGCCTCGCACCGGCGCAGGACGCGAGGTCATGGATCGCATCACGAGACTGGGTCCTCGTGCGATCGCCTACGTCGCCTGCGACCCTGCGTCGCTGGCGCGTGATATCGCCTATGCGCGCGCGCAGGGGTGGCACCTGACCCAGTTGCGCGCCTTCGACCTCTTCCCCATGACCCACCACGTCGAGTGCGTCGCACTCGTGGAGCCACGAGATAGCCTGCCGGCATGAGCGCTGACGAGGCCCTGCGCCGTCAATTGCGCTTCGCCTTCTTCCTGCAGATTGCCGGGGCGGCGATGTTTGGCCTCGCCTTCGCGACGCGCGCCATCGCCCTGGGCTTTGACCCCATCACTGCCGTCCTGGGCCTCGTGACCCTGCTCATCGTGGGAGCAGCGGTGTTCACGCGGAGGAAGATGCAAGATCTGGCACCGTGACGCGAATCGGCAGGCAGATGGTCACCCGACTGCCGCGCGGCGTCGATTCGATGGTCCACGAGCCGTCGTACCTCGCGACCGTCTCGTCCAGTAGACGTGATCCCAGTCCCGGGGTCGACCCTGCCGGCACGCCTCGCCCGTCGTCTTCGCAGACGATGCGCCACTGCGTCGGCCCATGCTCGACCGAGATCACCAGCGCCGTCGCGCCACCATGGCGTCGGGCATTGACGGCCACCTCGCCGAGGGCGGAGCGCAGGTCCATCAGTACCGACTGATCCGCCACCACATCGCCGACCTGCACCACCCGCAGGCCGATGGGTGGATCCACGACCAGACTCCCCGACGGCCCCGCTCCCCCCAGACGCCCGAGGAGCTCGGGCACCTCAACCGTGGCCATGGCCACGATTTGCACCCACGCGTCATCGCGCTCGCCCAGCCTCAGCATGACCACCGCCGCCGCGAGCCTTCCCTGCACCGTGCGATGCAGGGCCTCAGCGACGTCGCGGTCAGCCCGCTGTGACTCGGCGAGGATCTCCACGCGGCGCTGGCGCTCCAGGGCGAGGGCAGAGTTCGCCAGTTCCAGGCGTCGTTGCGCCACCACCACGAGTCCGTAACTGGCCACCACCGCGAGGCCCGGGAGGAGATAGCGGTAGGACATGCGGAATGCCATGAAGAGCCACTCGGCGAAGTCGTCGGGGAAGAGCCCGAAGACCGTCGCCGGGATGCCGATGCCCAGGACTCCGGCCAGCGAAATCAACGCCCATTCGCCGACGACGCGCCACGCTCCCGCGAGCGTGCGCCTCGGCGGTGGAAGGCGGTCAAGGATGTACGCCGTCAAGATCGGCGCGGCAGCAAGGCACAGGCAGGTCAGGATCGCCGCGGGAGTCAGCGCCCACTGGTAGACGACGAACTGCAGTGGCGCCGCTCCCAGGGTGAGGAGGACAACCAGCAACACCCGTCGCGGGAGGGGCACGGTGATGAGATCACGCAATCGATAGCGCTCTCGGCGGGGTGGCTTGTCCGCGAGGGGATCTGCCTCGAGGTCCACCCACTCCGTCACCTGACCTCTCAGCGGTGCTGCGATCACGCCGGAGCGCACGCGCCTGAGACCAGCCACGAGCTGGACCGCATCGAGGGGTCGATCCGTCGACGGGTGAATCGAGACCTCCAACTCACGTCCCCGGACCACGAGGGCCGCGCTGGAGCCTCCCGAGGCCGGGAGGCTCTCGCGCATCCAGCGATACACCTGCAGGCGCACGCCGTCGTCGAGGAGTGCGCCATCCGCGTCCATTCGCTCGATCATGGGAGCAGCAGAGATGGTGCCCATGGGATCGAGCGAGCGCATGGCGGGCATGAGGCCGAGGCGCACACTCACCGGGTGGAGCACGTGAGCCATTGGCCGCAGACGCGAGGCGATGAAGTCATCCACGTCGTCGGCAAGCTCGACATCGCTACGCGTGCCTGCTGAGCGGACG
>Ga0194133_10005701_pt1 | contig 15757 bp, 4 predicted proteins | sample TA2KigOf40mmetaG_FD_155448 | JGI IMG/M metagenome (GOLD analysis project Ga0194133, IMG submission 155448) | Freshwater microbial communities from Lake Tanganyika, Tanzania - TA2015055 Kigoma Offshore 40m | ecosystem: Environmental > Aquatic > Freshwater > Lake | place: Tanzania: Lake Tanganyika...
AAACTAAAAACAGTTTACATTTTTTTTAAGAGCAGTATGAATTTCTGATATTTTGTAAGCATTGATATAGCCAATTTGGAGGGAATACGAGAACTCGTCAAATCTGAACTCCTCTAACTGAACTTGTTGAGCCCTATTGGTTAGGTTAGGTTAAGTTAGGTTAGGTTAGGTTAGGTTAGGTTAGGTTAGGTTAGGTTAGGTTAGGTTAGGTTAGGTTAGGTTAGGTTAGGTTTTTTTGGTTAGGTTAGGTTAGGTTAGGTTAGGTTAGGTTAGGTCAGGTTGGGTTGGGTTGGGTTAAGTTAGGTTAGGTTAGGTTAGGGTTGTTTGACGAGTTCATAGTTCGACAAGTTTGTTCGTTTGACAAGTTTCGACGAGACGACTGCTCATAGTATCCAATTTGGACTAAACATTTTTAAGTGTTGATAAATTTGTTAAGTTAGTAAAATAATTTGTCCTCAATAAATTATCGCTTGTTTAGATTTGTCAGCAGGATTCTTGGAAGTTTTCAGTTCTGGTTCTAACTAAGTTAATTGACCTTCTTTTCTTAAGGTTAGACACTTTTTTTTGAGTATTCAAAACAAATCAATTGTGATAAGATTTCTGAAAATTGGTAAATCAAGGTTTTTCCCAAATTTTTATTTTGTGCGATTCAACCTCAAACACAAATATTTGCTAACCTAACCTAACCCTTATTTTTTTTGGAAAAATTACATTAGGAATATTGTCTTAGGGGAAACTCCATTTGGAAAATTCTCGTTCGTGAAATACTCAGAGTTCTAAAAAAGGTTGTGTGATCCTGTCATAATGTTTGATCAAAAACTGACCTGAGGGTGGGTGTGCTCTCCTGCAAACAACAGTTTTGGAGTTTGAAAGGATGGTAAAGGTTCAAGAAACTGCTCAAAATCATCCCAAGATGTTGCCAAGGAGGGATACGAACCAGAACCGAGGCAGAATGGATCTTTAAAAAGTTTCACTTGTTTTTCTTTTGAAACACAACAATTAACTTGTTTCATTGAATTACCATTGTTCCAACAATGTCGTATAATTTTGTCTGGAGAAGGAAGGGCTGGATCACCAGTGAACTGTCTGAGAACATCCATAATGGTGAGTGTCACCTTTAAATTAACAAACTGTGGAAATATCTTATTATTTAAAAGCAAGTTTTTAGCTACTCACCTCATCATCTTCAAGTAAATCCACAGTAGCTGCTGAATCCCCTGCAATCCAACAGACTAACAAATTTGGATGAAAATCGACCTCAGAAAAGTTGCAAATGCCTCTATACCATGACCTTTTATGTTTAGAGTCAAAAGGTAAATCGTTAGGATTTGGCCTAACCAAAGAAGTCACGTCTGAGGTCCAGGCCAGCTGGATTCCACCTTCGCCTTTAGCCCACCATGGGTTCTTCCAGCTGAGAAAAATTTTCGCTAACTGTCCATATCCAATGTTTTCAATAGCTTTTATCTTTAAAAAATACTTTTTGTTGTGTCAACTATTTTTTATTAAGAAGTAAGATAAAGAAAATGATTTACCTTGCTGAATGAAAGTTGAGGTGAAAACATTTTCTGCTGGCAGGATTTTAGGACACCCAAAGGTAGTGTGATGATAACAAAATCAGATTGGAAAGTTTGCTGCTTCCTTTATTTCATTTACAGGAAATATCAATATTATAATCTGGTGCAGTATAGACTCAGGCAATGTTAATGCAAGATCAACATCCTTATCAGAGTCCAGTCATAGGAGTCTATGGTCACTGGAGATTACTATATCCCTGACTGAGGGTACCTTGTTGCTTTTTTGCAATCCAGAGATGAAAAATTGCTTGCATAGCCGGAGGTTTGAACCCACGACCTTAGATATTAATTTTCGCAGTCAGTGACCCCTCTGATTGAGGACAACATCTAATAATAATCAAGTTCTTTCTTTTATTCTATTCATCTAAAATTTCAATAATTTTAACATTTTGGTATCTTATCACAAAAGCAACTGAGGTGGTCTGAAAAGAGAAGGACCGTGTAGTTAGGAGCCTGAGGGATGTGACTTCAAAATATACAAAAAAAATCAACTAGGCACATCTATGTCAGATAAATAGTAATCTGCAGAGACCATAGGCATAATTAAATGGATATGGCATGACTCTAAAAAAGGTTTAATTATGCATCAACATCACCTGAGACATTGTTGGAAGGCCCTATCCCCAACCACATCAAAAGTTTACAAAGTTCCAAGCATGAGGCATCCTAAATTCTTCACTAAAAATTGATATATATAAAACCCTAATGTCTGTCTGCAATGTGAGAGCACGGAAGGAGGAGCTTGAGCGTCTGGAGTTGGGCGAGGAAGGGGGAGCGGCTATACCGCTCTTAAACTGCCAGTTTCAAATAAAAATCGTTTAAGTTACCTTGTAGGATGGACAACACACTCAATGATTATTTTCTCTGGGTTAAGTTCCTCACGAGACTTCATTGACCAATCAATTTTAGTGACTTCATGCTTTAACCAAATTGTTCATTGCTGATTAATAATATCTGGGGTTGTATCAATTTGCTTCACCTTAAGCTTAATTTTTGACTGATTGATGTCCTTTGCTAGGGAATGAATTATAGATCCTGCACCAGAGGGTAACACAACGTGACCACCAGGGAGATGGTGTCTCAATCCAAGTAACTCCAAACTGACTTTTGAAATATCATCTCCAGTTTCAATGCAAAGGAGACGTCCAAGACCAGTCAAAGCCTAAAAAATAGTTGACATAATTTATGTTTGTTGCAATGATTAAGTAAAATAATATTATCAAAAGAGCTCTTAAAGTTACCAAGTCAACATCTTTGAGGTAAGATAATGAGTAAACTCCCAGATCAACAGACCGTCTGAAAAAAGTAATTTATCAGTAGCAAACATTTACAAGGTGGCCTGCGGCCAGACTGTCTTACGATGTTTCAGTTTGGCCTGCGACCATTACGATGCCCTTACCCCTTTGGAGTAAGTGCTCCCCTAAGCAGTTTCTGGATGGCCTGTAGCCGGCCAATTGCTCTTACCCTTCGGGATGAGTTCTACCTTAAGTAGATTCTTGTTTTTGTTCATGATGCTATGTCATTGCTTTTTTGTGATACTACATCATTGCTTTACCCAAAAATAGAAAGAACAATTATCAAATGTGGGGGGAGGGGGCACTTAGCTACTCTTGAACTGCTGATTTATTTACATTGAACCCTTATGTCTTGCATATAACACAGATATCATCAGGGCAGAGAGCAAGCGCTTATGGTAAGTACAGGACAAATGAAGAAAAAAAAGGGGTTGCCGGGGCCAAATAGTCATGGCACTTGGCTGGGGATCTCAGGGTCGTATGTTCAAACCCAGTCACATCTGCCAACCTTTGACTCACGATTTTCCACAAATGTCACAAAAATGGTTCCCAGCCTGGATTCAAATCGTCTGTCATTATTGTTTCGCTAAATGCTCGAGTCAAAAAAACCTGACAATTAAAACAGGCAAACCAAGAATGATGATGGGAGATTGATGTTGTTCCCAAAAAGGTTACCTTAATTACAGCTTTATGAGGGTTCATCAAGTTTATTCAATATTAATACCCTTAAGTAGGATTGCTATGTTGATTTTTTTGCAACAAGGATGGGAAATAACTGGAATGACCGATGATTGATCTGACTGACACCTTGGCCCTTAGTTCTCAGTCAAGCACCTTTAACAGTGGCCATGGCAACCCTTGAACACTAATACTGTAGTAATTTAAATATTGTAACCCACAAACCTGATTGCATCTAATGCTTTGCGTTTCCGTCCATTATAAAAGGTCGACAAACGGGTGTTGTGGGGTCTAGATTTAAAGTTCATTCATTGTCAAGAAAATGTTTTTGTTGATTTTTTTACATTTGACTTGGAGATGTTGCACAATGTCGATCCTTATATTGTTCTGCTTCGTCAAAAATGTTGTTAAAAAGCTCATATGCCTTCCTGTAAAAATGTTTTTATATCTTTTCAGTTTTCTCTATTCATTCTGTTTGTACAAAAAATAAAGGAAAAGCCATGTTCTCTTTTGTGGAAAAAAGCTAGCTGTAATGGTTTAAATCACACAAATATTAGATTTTACTGACAATGGAATAAAATCATGAGAGGATTGCGAACATAATAAAAAGAATATACAGTTTTTCTAAAGAAAATAGTTGCTCACTTCAATAAAAAAAACCTTTTTTATTGTTTAAAATAATGAAGAATTTTACCTTGATGCAGCTTCAGAAATGGGTTTTCCATCCGGTTTGTAAATATAACCCACTGTTGTTGGCCAATGATTTAACAAATTATCTTCATCCTCATTTTCATGAAGCCTGATGACATCTCGGCTTATAAGTTTATTCCTAATGAGGAAAAAAAACTAAAGGTAACATTGCTTTTATTGCCGTTATGAATCCCACCACAATACAGAGACTGTAACCTCAAGAGGCAAAAATATACATTATTAATATCTTTGCAACTTTTATACATGTAGATACCCCATAAGGATTTCTGTACTTTTCATTATCCTATGTGTGTGTGTAGGGGGGGGACAAAAATGTCATCCGTCTGTCTATCCATCACCTCAAACTCTTCCCGCAGTTTTAAAGCTAGGGGGTTAAAATTTTGCAAATTAATAGCTTCTCCATATTATTGCCAGCTAGATTTTCGAATTTTTTTCTAGGAGCTGAGAAATTTAGGTTTTTCAATTTTTATGCAGTATAGTTCATTTTAGGTATCGCTGTCGTAGATGAGGCGAGTTGCTTAACTGATTGGATCTGGGTATGAAATTTGGCGAGCAACTAAATGGCTCTGATCCAAGGGGGTTGGAAATTTGGTGTGTATAGCTAAACAGATCTGATCTGAGGGGGTGGAAAGTTTGGTGAGTGTTTAAACGGATCTGATCCGGGTAGCTTGACTTTTGGGTATAAATTGAGGATGTTTTTCTTAAGGATTTCATTCTTCTCTGGACTTAAGATGAGGCAACATTCCTGCACACGTTAGCTGGCACGCCATGTTATGTCATGCCACATCTTGCTGCCATACGTTACGTCGCACCACTCCTTGCTGCAGTGCCAGCTTATATGAGTTACAAACATGATCAGAACAAGAAAACACAAAAGCAGTACATATACAAACAAACACAAACACGATACGAACAAACAAACACACTTGATTGGGATGTTTTAATGCCAAACTTCACAATACCCTCTTCCACTCAGTGAGTTCAGCATTTTTGGAATCTCAGAGCTTAACTTTAACTAACTTTTTCGAAAATAATTTAAAATGATTTTAACTAGTAATACGTGTAGAGAGCATTTTTTACCAAATTTGCTTTGATGTAAAAGTAAAAAATATCCAAAAGTCGAAAAGAAGACTAAGCTAAGGTGTGCATTAAGTACCTGATAATTTAAAGCAATCATGGAAATTTGAGAACTGAAACTTATCGGGTTCAAATTCTCAAATTGGAAGTGCAAAAAAAATTTAAAATCAGGTGAAATATTTACCTTATTGCATAATTGTAAAGACTGTTAGCTGCACAACCTCCATGAATCCATTGGGCTCCGAGATCGATATTTCCAGCCTCGTCTTCAACAGAGAATATGCGGCCTCCTACTCTATCTGAGGCTTCCAAAATCAAGAAATCCTAATAATTTTGAATTCATGCCATTTTAACTGAATTTAAATTCTGCTCATCGATTTTGATGAATAAAAGAGAGAAATTGATTTTATTTCATACCTTTACTCCATGTTCTGCAAGATGTGAGGCTGCTGATAGGCCAGCCAAGCCGGCTCCAACAATAATGACCTTGAATTTGTTTTTCATAGCAGACATCATGCATTCACTAAAAAAATTTCATGATTCTAACAACTGCTTTTATCTTTGAATCCTAAGGAGCATTGTGTCAAATTGCTTAGCTGACTATCGTAAATACGTTACACCTCTGATTTATCTGGGTATTCCCCTGTCTGGGTTCCTCATCAACATCAAATTTATTATCTATGATGTCTGGTGGATCACTTATGTGTACCTTATCTATCACTATCCTGAACAAGATCTTTATAATTGTAGAATATATTTGAGCTTATGTTGAAGATTCTGCAACGATTCAGGGCAAACGGTGTTGTTTTCTATCTACAGTCAAGGTCTGACGTGATATAAAAAGTAACCCATTGCTTTAACATTGTACAAGAAATGGAGCCAGATTGGAGGGATTTCTGTGCTGGTTGGAATGGAGTTATGAATATAGTTACCAAGAAGTTGGGGCTGGGGGGAGGGGGGCAAAAGAACTTCAGTTCTCTTAAACAGTGAAAGCCTCTTTCTTACTCAACAACTACATGCCCATGTGGTTGCGACATCATGCTGGGAATCTGAGGGTCAGGGAGGGGTACAAACCCCTGCAATGGAGGGCTCAAACCTCAGCACCTCCAGGCAACCTTTGACCCTGGGTTACCTGCAAACATCAACAATATAACAGGCACAGAGTGCCTTTAATGAAAATATACTTGCAAGGCTTTACTTCAAAAGATTTTTGTAAAAAAAGGTTTAATTTGCAAAAAAAGTCAAGGCGATGAAGGAGGATTCTCTGACAAAGGAGCAATCTCTCATTTTCCTTTAACATCCTCATGTTGCTTTTTGGAGCATTCAAAATAAGCTTATAAAGTATTTAGTTACCATTGTATCTTGTATAAGCATCAGAAAGTTATTTTGCTACACTACCAAGGATGAGAAAAAGCACTCTATATTAATTTCAAAGTTTAGCACATATCACATCATGTAATGAGCTCAATTCAAGTTATTTTCTTATTATACTACTCATGATATTTTAACAACAATGTTCTATTTTCATTACATTCTCTTTCAACTCATTTTGATATAGGTTGATACCAGATCTTTCATTCTCACTATTTTTTAGATCAAGATAGCATTTCTGCACAAGGTATACTCATTCCTCCAACTACCTGGTACCAACTCTCTTATTGTCCTCATTGGTCAAAGTTCTGATTCGAGTCTCTCTTATATTAAGGGCAGCCATTCTATCTATGTACAGTACAGTTATTGATTCTTTTCTTGATTGGGTAGGTCATCACTGGGTTTTCCACACATGCTTGACTTTAGCGCTCTTCCGACCACAGGCCCGCACTAGTTAAGAACTTTTAGAGACTTAATTGAGTTATTTGATCAGGAACTTTCAAAAGTGCATCAAACTTCATAGTATCTGGTTAGGTTGGTATCTTTTTTTTTGTTCGAAGTAACATGAGACCCTCACAGTTTTAAGCACAGGCTGCCAAAGTTTTGCCAAGTCTTACTTTGGAAAAAGTCAATTGATCTGCCCATTTAAAAATACTGATAAAGATAATCATACTTAATTCGCAAGGGCTACCCTAAGAACTTACCTTATCACCCAGTTGTCATTCAATCAGACTAAAAACAGTCCCCTATGCCTCAATTTTACAAAGCCCTTAAAGAAATGTTGGATACAATGCAGAATTTCATCGTTATCTGATCTCATTTAGAAACTCAAAGTGCTAAGAGGTGAAATCTGTTCTTACAACATCAATAAAGATGACTAAGTGGGAAGCTATTTGCCTTGTAGATTTATTACTTTCTGATAGAAAATATATGTTAGTTTGAAACAATCTCAAAGATTTTACCTCCAACAAAAGATTTCAATCTTTAAAAATGCTTGACTTGTCAACCTCAACGAGATGCTGTTTACATCATTATTTCATATTCTGTGATGGAAATTAGTTTTTTTTTACTTCAAAACACAAGCAGATTTGAGTAGAACTTTATCACCTGCAGGATTTGACACAATTGTTGTTTAGATATTTCACTTACTTTCGTTAGACTGTTGCCTTCAAATTTATGTGTGGGTGAGCGAGGGTAGAAGGAACTAAGTGTTTAAGGGAGAAATAAGAGAGAGAGGTTGAAAAAAACAACATTCTGCGGGCGAACAAAGCTGAATGAGATTATTACAGAGTCTACAATTTCATTCTTAGGATACAAAAAAATACACATTCAAAGTTTTACATTGAATGAAAGAATTTTTTATTGAAGGAATGGAATAGTTCAAAGTATGAAGACATTTTGATGAGAATTGACATGCAACCAATGAAGCTTCCATAAATGTTGCTGTCAAATGATTTTCACTTTCCAGGTCAATTTCAGGCTGTTCATTAAATATATTTTGCTTGTTAGTGTCAAAAAAGTTGTTTTGGTCCAAAAATGATGTATACATATAATTGGTAGATTGAATTAAAAGGGCTTGCTTTTTAGGGAAAACCAAAATTATAAAAAAATGTGAGTGAATGTTTTTGTCACTTGAATCTCCATGGTTTTTCTCCCCATTAGTTCAATTTGTACTTATTTTTCCAGCTCCATCGAAAATTACATCATCAACACCACCATAATGGTTTGCCTACCTGAAAATAGTTTGATTTTTTTAACTACTTTTGAGTCAACCTACTATCAAAGGTTGACAGGAGGTGCTGAAGTTTGAGTCCAAGGCTGAAAAATTTAACATTTCTAATTTTAAGTTAATTATCTCTTTTGGCCAATTTATTTTTCTAAAATCTTAAATTTCCAAAACTGTTTATTGATAGAATGAAAGCAAGGTTGCTTTGGTTTCGCCAACAAGGGTTCCTATCAAATTGTCTTCCAAAGTTGACCACAAATTATCATTTAAGGTGAAGAGTTAAGAAACAATCTCATATGTTTTTTCATCCCGGAAAGGTCTTCAACTGCATGGTAAATTCAATTTTTTCCATCACTATTTATTTATATTTAATGGACGAATCCTGATACCAAAAGTTTGATTATAACAAATGATAATTGTTTTATTCCATCAAATTCATGAGTTTATACAGGTTCATTTCCATCATCCGTATGTGAAGGCCCTCGCCCCAGGCTAGGTGGTCCTGGTGACGACATGGAGGGTGATTATGAAAGATCATGATGTTAATCAACACAGACACATGTCAGGCAATTGGTGCCAATTAACCTATTGTGAAATATCATCCATACGTCAAAAAGGGTTTGAAATAAAGCTTGATGAGGAAAATTCAGAAATGAAACATATTTTCATCCTGGCAAATGGTAATTTAGTTTATATCTATGATACAATCCGTGACTATTTCTCTGTCACATAATATCAAACTTTTGTGGACTGACTTTTTGATCCAGTAAAAATATGGAATGACTTTCAGAAAGTATTTTCCTGTATTTTATGACTAAGCGAAGGATTTTTTTGCCTATCCCACATTTTCACATGTCATGTATAATTATCGATCATTTTTTGCTCTTTGATAAAAATTCTTCCAAATTTGAGATATTTTTTGCAAATACAATTAGTGGAATAATTTAATGACCAAATCTCTAACTCTCCATAGCCATAAATCAATTTTAATTAAACTTTATAGAAAAGAAAATTCTTTCAAGTGACCTCTGATCAAACTGTTCTATTAGAGATTTGCCACTAAAATGTGTTAAGAGCTGTTTTCTTTATTATAAAAAATAATTTAAGAAAATTTTTGGAACTGCTATTTTGAGTTTAGGCAATTGCAAAAGAGCTCATTGAAAGATTACAAAAATATTGATGTAGGATGTCAGCCCCAGCTTAGTAATATGAAACAGTCCCTGAAGGCTCCCATTTAAAAGGAGAGCAGATTTAAAACAAAACAAAGCAAAGAGTATTTTGCTGACCCTCAGAGAATGCAATCTGTCCCTGTTAGTACTTCCCTATCATTAAACTGCCATTTTCAATGCATCCTTTCTTGCTTCTTTTCGTGCTGCTTTCCTGTACAACACATGACAATGAAATATGTTTTTTCATTTGAGTTCTACTAATACTTGATCATTAAAGTTTGTTGTCATTCTCTTATTCACCATCAGCAAGAGTGGCCTGTCTTGCTGGGAGGTTTTACCCCCATGTAAGGCAGTCTTATGCGTGAGTGTAAGGGTGTGTGGCAAAAAGAAGTTTTCCGCTCCAATAAATGGTAAGTACACGTGAAGTCTGTGCTCCTCACTTCATTCCAACTGAACCTGCATTTGCAATTCTCAAGGGAGAAGCCCCTTAAACGATGCCATTATCTTTTGCCCAATGCAAGTTCACTAACTACAAGTTCGCCTAATGAAGTTTGGCAACCGTACAAGTTCGCCAACTGTGAACTACAAACTCGTTCGTTGAGTTCGCAGTTCGAACCTAATTACAAATTACGAACCTAACCTAACCTAACCTAACCAAACCTAACTTAACCTAACCAAACCAAGCCTAACCATACCTTACCTGACCCAACCAACCCCCCATCGCAACTACGAACTATGTAGTTGGTGGCCTTGCGTGGTTGGCGAACTTGCATTGGTCTAACTTGATTAGGCAAACTTGGATTGGGTGAAAGATCATAGACCCCCCAAAGCTGAAAACCAGAACTTTCGGCTACATCAATATGGTTATAATGCTGGACAGTTTTCTGATGGGGTACTTATTATTAAGTTCCATTCTCATTTCTATATTTCTCCTCTCTTTGTGTTTCATTTTGTCTTGGGACTCCTTAATCTTAAAAAAACAATTTCTGCCTACTCAAAAAGTTTATTTTTATGATGTTTCATTTGTTAACTAGAAACATAGAAAACAATTTTAAAAATGTTGTTGCTTAGTATTTTATGATAATTTTGGCTTTAAGAAAAATAGGGTAAAATAGTTTTAGTATTCGGATCCAAATGAATTATCACCAAACTTCAAGGTGAATTCAATATTTCAATTTCAGTGAACAACAAGTGTTTTTTTTTATTTTGGTAATAAATCACTTCAAAAATATCCTACAAGTTCACCCTGTCTCACTTTAGAACATTTGAACTCGATGATTTTCTCTGTCAGCCACAAGAACGTTTCCTTTAGAGTTGACAGCAATGCCCTCGAGACCTTTGAACTCTCCGTCCCCTTGACCCCAACGACCAAAGCCTCGTAGGAAGGTACCATCAGGGTTGAAGATCTAAAGATAAAATCAGGATAAAATATAATTGAGATTTTCTTTGAGATGGATTTCATCACCTGGATACGGTTGTTGCCGGAGTCAGCAACAACAATATAACCCTGTTCATCTACTGCAACTCCCCTGAAATTCAAACATTTTATTTTATAGAAGATCAAATGAATAATTTTTTAAGTGAAATATTCTTCTTGTTATCATTTGTTGCCATGCACTTTCAGGAACTTGCATGGTGGCAAAGTTTCTCAGATTCCCAAGATTCTTAATGGATGCCATGAAAATGGAGTTGTCAGGATGTGGAGGAGGATGTAGTTATTGATATGATTAATATAGAGTGCTTGTATACCATTCAGTAGTGATGGGTCTGGATCAAAAATTTTAGACCCATGTCGGGTTGGGTCAGATCAGCCACTACTGGGCTTGAAAAATTTCTCTTAGAAATCCCTAATTTTTCAATTTTTACCCTTCGGGTCAAAAAAATCTCATCACCTTGGGTCAAAAAAATACCCAGGTCAAAGACTGGTGGCCTCTTATTTACTGCGGGTCAAAACTATGCTCAGTTCTGGTCAAAAGGGGCTACTGAACTTTTTGGCATTTAGGTGGTCAAAGGCTTGAAATCACCTTGGAAACTTGAATTGCCCCTCATCAGTTCCTTCTGAACCAAATACACTAAGGACTTTTCCATTGACATCAAATATTTGTATCCTGTGATTGTTGGAGTCTGACACAATGACCTATAAAAACAACAAAGAAAATCTCAAATATAACTCTATTTCAAGTGACAAGAGAGGATGAGGGTGGGTTTGCATTGCAGGCAACTGTTTGTGCCTTTTGTCAGAATAGAAATTGAGCTGCCATAATTACCCTGTTTGTATTGCTAACAGCAATGTAATGTGGATGCTCAAGTTGTCCAGCTTTGCTGCCCATGCTACCAAATTTTCCTACAAATGTTCCATCTGATTGAAAAACTTGAATGCGGTGGTTCTCTTTGTCACAAACATAGATGAAACCTAGGGCATCAGTTGTGATACCCCAAGGGTAACTGAATTTTCCATCCGTGGTGCCCTAGGAAATAGTAATTAAGCTTGAGTCATATTCAGTAGTTAAACATTATGTTCACCAAGCTAAGGAATTATCTCAGTTTATTACAAAAACACTCAAGTATCATAATACTTCTTCATCTCTAATAATTCTTCATTATGGCAATTCCAATATTTTTAAAGTGGTTTATTTGCTTTTATGATACTCATTGTTCAATTTTTTATCCCTCTCAATCTTAATTTATGCACATTTTCCTTGAGAAAATATACAAATGAACCTTATATGCTCTTGTAAGCGGAAAAGCATTGACCCAGTAAAATCACACATGATGGTATCTTATGAAAAATAGTCAAACTTGAATACTAAAAATACTAAATAGAAAATTAAATAAAAAATCTTACACACTAAAACTTAAAATTAGAACCTAATTATCCTGCACAATCTTATGTCTAAGAATAGTGAAAAATAATTAGTTAACAGGTTTATGCACACAAGCCTTTTTATCAACAAATGAGGCAGGAGCTCGTCGATCAAGAGCGCATGGGAATCAAATGTGGATAGATATAGGTAGGGTGATAAAATAATAAAAGTACCGTGATCTCAATCTCATACATTTACATCTATTTTCCAACACTTAATAGTGATGTCCAACCCTAACTCTCCTCGCATTGTAAGTTCAATAGATCCTTAATTATGCAATGATACCAAATCACACCTTCACTTGAGCTGTTATGGTTTGAGCCGATTTCTGAATCCATTTCTTTTACATATATAATGGCATTAAGAGCTTAATAAACTTCTTCATATCTGGTTACTTTCTTGTTTGGGAAGGGTCTCTTTGTGTAACTACCCTTCTGAAGTCTCCAAAAATCAGTAATAAAATGTTACCAAGAAGTTTTATCTACCTTCCATTTCCTTTTACTTCTTTTTATGTAGTTGTTCTTCCACAAATTATTTAAAAGCAGTGCTGATTTTAGAGGTAAATGAGATACAATTTTAAGGCTTACCTGGCTGCCAAATGCTCTGAGAAAGTGACCCGATGGATCAAAAATTTGAATTCGATGATTATAACGATCTGCTATGATGTACTATAAAGGATAAAGAGGATTAAAATGAAAAAAATAATTAAAGAGGTAAGGAGTTAATGGCTATTTAAAAAGATGCAAATAGCTAACCTGCCCGATTCTATTAACTGCAACACCAGCTAAACAATCGAACTCTCCATCTCCGTTTCCGTAGCATCCAAAACTGAACCTATGCTGACCCATTTCATTGAAAATCTAGACAAGGGCAAAACAATCATTTCTAATTTCAAACTTTATAGGACTCTAAAGCTGTTGCCATGACAAAAGGATCATTGTATCTGGCTGGGGTCTGGAGGGTCGGGGCTCAAACCCCGGCAACCCCAGCAACCTTTGACCCTGGGTAGCTACAATCCAACCAAGATTCAAAATGTCCTTTTGGTTGAAAGGAGGGGGAGGGGGTTTGGTTGGTTGGACCTGGAGAGCAAATATTAAGCACCTCAGTTTGACAAAAAGTATTGAATCAATCATCTAGACATTTTTTGTTAGACAAAGTCTTTTCTCCAGTGATCTGCCTAGGTTTTGAAGTTCGGGTGTCCAGGGGCATTGGATCAGCAAGGTCATACTTGTGTTAAGGTCCTTCCCTGAGTAGGTGCGAAAGTCCGTACACAATTTGGTGGAGATAGGTATACAGGTAGGTACAAACAGTCTGTTTTATTGATGTAACATATACTAACCTGGACTCTATGGTTTGACGAATCTGCTACAACTATACTATTGTCTGGACCAACAGCAATTCCTCTTGGCCAAGTAAAGAGACCTGGTTGACTACCGCGACTGCCAAAGGTCATCAGCAAAGTCTGTTTCTGAAGGTATTGACCTTTCGGACCAGAGAAAGAAATGATCTGGAAATAAAATATTCATTTTTTAAATTTAATGCTTTTGTTTCCAGATTGAATCTTTTTTTTACCATATTGTTACTTTTGCTATCGTTATTGCAGTTATTGATTGTATTGACGTTATTTGTGTTTGCATTTTCAGTCTTTTTGCGACCTCCATACTTATTTTTCAAGTATCTGAAAAGTTCAGAAAATGTAGAGAAGTTTCAACCTTCGGATTTTAAATGATTTAATTAACCTAGCCCAAGAGCTGAGATTGTCATCGTCAGATCCCACTCCAGCAGCTGGATTTGGAGCTTCTTCATTTTTAAGGAAATGGGATGATCTTGAACGGGCCAACTCACGACCAAATCGGGATGTAAAGGGGGTTGGTTCATCTTCCTCTTCCTCCTCTTCATCTAGAATAACTCTTTGTTTCGAAAATTGGAGTTAAAATGTATAATTAAGGTACCTGGACTTTGGTCAGTTCCCAATACAGCAGAACTCTTGCTTCTTGCCACTCTGGATTTTCTTTCCTTAAGGGCAGCATAACGTGATCGGCCACTTGGATATTGAGACTCGTCGGAAATCTTCCAAGTAGATGTGGGTGTCGTGGCTGTAGTTTTAGTTGTGGAACTTGATGCTGTTGGTGCTTCAGATTGGTTGACAGCTGGCGTTGAGGCTGACGGTTTGGTACCATTTTCTGGCATGGCACTTCGCGACTGGGCCAAGTATTTGTTCACAAAACTTTCACTATCATCCCGGATTCTACGATACCTGAAATCAGATGGATTTCTATAAAAATAGCCAAAGATATGAAATGAATAATCCTCAATTTCCATAAACATATTGGGTTGATAATACACCTCTTAGTTTTTGGTATTCCAAGACACCCTTTTCTTGTTTGAGTCCTGATATTTTAAATTTTATGATTACTTTATTATCGTAAAGGGTAAGATATGAGAACTTAAGTGTAAAATAGTAGTGGCTTAGTGGTCTATACCAAAATGCGAGGACTAAGATATAAGGCTGTGGGGTCTTTCACCAGCCATGCCAACAATTTTTTGAACCTGGATTGCAACATAATAACTTACTCACAGTTTGGGTGAAAGCAATCTGCTGTGACCATAATAATAATATTGAGCAGTATAGACTCATCTGTTGTTAATGTGCTACCAACGCCTTTATAAGAGCAGACCCCGCTATAGAAGTCTATGGTCACTGCGCAGTAGATTATTACCCTGACTGGGGGTGGCTTGTTGAATTCTTTGCAAACCTGGGTTTAAGAATTGCTGGCATGGCCGGGGATTGAACCGACAACCTATGATCTTCGTTCTCAGTCAGGTTCCTATGACCTCTCAACCACAGAGACATAATTAAATATCCATGGCTGGACTCTTATAAAGAAGTTGATTACACATCGCCTGAGTTAGGATACTTTTTAGGTGTTGTTATAAGTCTATATCTTAAATATCTATGGTTTGAGCTCACGACATCTTGATTCCTTTTGTTAGATCCTTCCACACTAAATTTTAAGGGGATTATAACTTACCTTGCTGTGACACTGTTTCTTGCGGCAGCTGCAATGGCAGCAGCGGAGGAACTCTCATCTTCTGTCTCTTGTGATGAGCTGATGGCATTTCCTATATTTGGCATGGTACGTGAACCCACATAGGCCCTGGAAGGAAAGATTTAGGTATAAACGTGTTTCAATTATTTACACAAATCTTTGTATAAATGTCAAGGTGTGTGCTCAAAAGGGGGAATTTTTTTTTTTTTTATAATTTTTTAAGTACGCCTTGCGACTTCTGT
>Ga0194133_10005704_pt1 | contig 15744 bp, 13 predicted proteins | sample TA2KigOf40mmetaG_FD_155448 | JGI IMG/M metagenome (GOLD analysis project Ga0194133, IMG submission 155448) | Freshwater microbial communities from Lake Tanganyika, Tanzania - TA2015055 Kigoma Offshore 40m | ecosystem: Environmental > Aquatic > Freshwater > Lake | place: Tanzania: Lake...
CGCAATGCCAAATAGGGGCCGAAGTTCAATGCGAGGTAGGGCTTCGCGGGTGATTTCAGGAGTATTGGACCCAAGAACGCGTCGCGACGTCGACGGTGACGGAATGATTTTTGATGGGACATGGCGCGAAATGCCAGACCCAACAAGATTTAAACCATCCGCAAAACCTATTTCTCGTGGACTTTCTTCGCAAACAGGAAAACCATTCGTGCCAGACCCAAACAAACCAATTGGTTCGCAATCGTTGCAAATAATTGAAGATGCCAAAAGACGAGAAGCCGAAATGTCGAGAATATTTGAACAAGCCAGCCGCGGCGTGCAAGAAAGTATTCGCAAGAGAGGTCGGGGGCGCGGTTCTCGCACCGCATTTGTTGACAAAAAGAAACCGCGCGGACTGGAGTCAAGCACCGGGCAGAGCATTGAAGACGCTATTGGCTTTATGGATTCCGTCAACGCGGGCGGTGCGGACTGGGACAGTGGACTCAGGAAGGCGTGGGAAGCGGACGGCTCCGATTGGTCAAATTCTGGCAACTTAATTTCAACTGTGACGGCAAAATTGTCGGCACTATCGCAACAGGATGATTTCAAGAAAGCAGACCCCAAAAATAGACAGAAGTTGATAAAGAATTTGGTTGATGGCGTGGCCTCCGATTTGGCGAAAGACGAGACCGAAAGATATCCGTCCGACGTACTGAATGCTTTATCGGAATACATAAACGGAGTCGCCTCCGGTCGGGATGTCAACCCCGTAAAGGTAATTGCCGCATTTGACCCCGACGGAAACAAATCAAGCAGGGCGAACGCATTGGAGGCAACCGTTGCGTCTGCTTTGGGTAAATTGGGCGAAACATCAAAAGATAGACAAAAATACTTAGACGGTCGAGGACGGGCCGCGCGATTCGGTGGGTTGATTGACGACATCACCCAAATGGCCGAGGGTGCGCGAGAACCGGAACTTCAAAGAGCCCTACGAAAAATCGCCAAAGGCATGTCGGTTTCCGGCGACGAACAATCTGAACTACTTGAAACCCTTCAAGACATGGCCGAGAACAACGAAACGTTCCAAAACGATGACAGGTTGGCGGAGTTAATTGACGATGTCAAACGAATGTCTTCATCCGCCGGCGACAATGACCGCCAAGACATTATTAAGGAATTGCAAGACGCTATGCGCGGCACCGCCGAACCTCAGTTTGCGAGGAATCTGGAAAAATTCGCCTCTGATAAACCCCTTTCGGACAAAGAGCGGGCGTCGCTTCTGGAATCATTGAACGACGTTCTAGACAACAATGACCTCTTCGAAAACGACAGACGATTACAGGAACTCATTGAAGATGTTTCCTCGCCTAAACAAAAACCAACCGTCGGCTCCCTGAGGCGAACCCTGACCGGCAAAAAACGACGTGGCCTGTCTTCGGGCACCGGCGGTGACGATGATGATTTGGGCAGCGACATGAGCGATGCGATTGACGCTATTAACAAACTCAAAGAAGGCAAAAAACTTTCAGCAGATGAAGTCAATGCCATTTTGACTACAGTCGACAATCTTGACATGACGCGTATAGGTGATGAAGACCAGCGTATTGCCATCATGGACCTCAGAAACCAGGCGCGCAGACAAGGTGTTCTGAAATCATCCACTTCGCCGGGTCGTGGCTCTGGTGACGATTTGGGCAGCGACCTTGATGATGCAATCACGGCCATAAATAAAGCCAAAAACGGTGAAAAATTAACAAAAGATGAAATACGTGCGGTTTTGACGATGGTCGACAACATAGACATGACACGCATCGACGACGAAGACGACCGCATCGCTTTGATGGACCTTAAAAATCAAGTCCTCAAACAAAGTGCCTTAAGTTCGTCCACGACGCCACGACGCCGCCCTGTGAGTCAAGCAACGTCAAGTCGAATCGCAACAGCCACAACCGAACGCGCCAGTCGACCAAGAGGCTTGGGGTCAACCACAACGCTTCCAGAAACAAGAACTGAAGTAGAAAAATCAAAACCCAAACCCAGGAGAAATATATATTTCAGTCAGATTCTGAAAGACGGCGGTGTAAAAAAACAAGACGGTGATGGGGTTCTTTGGGAATCCATGTCCGAAGAAGACCGAACAAAAACCAAAGAAGCAATTGCTGCCGAAAAAGCCAAAATAACCAAATACCTTAAAACAAAACCGTACAAAAAATGGTGGCAAAAAGCAACCGAAGAAGGTCTTGATAAACAATCCTTGCGGGCCGTGAGACAGCGCGTTCGGGGAACTGGCGGACGACAGAAGGTCAGGCCGAAGGATGACCCATTAACAAAAGATGACGCTCGAGAGATGATGCAAATGCTCGACGAAAACATCGTTTCAGGTAAAGTCAACAAATTTCAAATAAATGCGGAAACCGGCGAGTACGTACTCGACAAACAAGGGCGACCACAATTGAGTGAAGAGGGTAGGATTCAAAGGCTTCTTGAAGATTTAGTCACGATATTAAACATGGAAGAAAATGATGATTTTTCTTTGTTGGAACATTTCCATACCGGCACAAGAACAGCAATATCCAAAGCAGTAGGCACCCCAGCAACTAAAAAGTTTTCAAGCCCTGGGAAAGATTCATCAATTTTCAAACAAGCAGGCGGTCTTGAAAAAGCCGCGAGCGTGGATGAATTGAATCCTGAAGAAACCGGTAAAAAGAAAAAACAGGCCCTTGGAAAAAGATTACTGCGAATGAACAAAGCACGTGCGGCCAGGGCGCAACAAAAAGCACAAAGAGCGGCGCGTCGAAAGGGTGGGTTTAGAAAGGGTCGTGTCCTCACCACCGGAGACCCTGCCCTTGAATTAAAGAAGGCGCGCCTTCGTACTCGTGCAATGAAGCGAAGAATGGTGTCCAATTTCCGTCGTAATCGAGACGCGGACGAACTGGCTAAAGATTTAGGAAAAATCAAAGCCGAAACTTCGACCGTGAGTGTTGATAATGAAGGGACAATCAAAATCAAGCCGCGCTTCGTTGATGTTATGGCCAAATTGGATGACGAACTCAAAGGGGCAAAAACCGCCAATGAAAAAGAACAAGTATACGACCAACTATTGGCCGACCTTTGGGAAAACAATGGTTATTCCGACCTTCCTACCTTGCTCAACGAAGACGAGGTGCGCAGGCTGATTGATGCCGGTTGGCAGCCCGTCATAAGGGGTACCGGGCACCAACAAATCGAAAGCGAAGGTTTTGTCGAGCAGTTCTTAACGAATGAATCGGCACGATTTATTCCAGGACAGGGAATGAGGGCCTATGGTGTGGGTGAATATTTTGCTTACCCCGGCGAATGGATGTCATTCAGCGGCAACCCTATGGATAGGCACTCCATGCTCGTTTTGATACCACCAAGTGCGGACATTGTGACCACTGGCGAAATGAGACGCGAGTACGACAAGATGCACGACTTGACAACAAGACTTGTTGACGCGGCCAAAACCCTGGGCGGAAGAGACGCTGCCGAAAAAATGTCTGCGGGTGAATTGGCGGTCGAATTTAGAAAAGCAATCCCAAATCTGGCCGATGAAACTTCAAGAAGCGGCCAGATTATAAATCAATTAGTTGGAAGGCTCGAAGAACTTGACAACGACCCGGGTGACACATCACAAGAACGAAGAAAAATTCTTGGGGCGATTGATTATTTAAGTAGATTTACCAAACAAAATGCGGACATAAATTTTGGTTATCTTGCGCCGATTATTGGTGTCGACGGCATTGACACAAACAACGAACCCGGTGCAGTAAAAAACCCATTCCTGATTCACAACCGCACCGGAATTGCCGCGTATCAAATACCGGTTACGAGAGACGAGGCCGAAAGGTTGGCCAAAGCATCCGATGGCTCAAAAATTGGCGCCGTATGGCACAAATGGGCAAATCGCAAAGACCGTAGTCGAGAGGGTGCCGAAATCACAAAACGGTCCAGGATTGGACGCAAGCGACGACCCTCGACGCGAAGACCCGACCCCGACGACGATTCGACGCCGTCCGCACCGGCACCCCAAGAGGCGCCAAAAGTTTCCAAGAGCGCAGTAAACACGGATGCTTGGTCCAGAAGCACGCCGCAGAATGTCGGCTCAAATCCGGCGACCATGTTGACCGACCCGAACGGCACGAAATACTACACAAAACTCAAAAAACCATCCGAAACCAGCGCTCAAGCGGCGGAACGTATGGAGACCGAAGTTTTGGCGGCAAAACTGTACGAACTTGCTGGAGTACCTACCGCTGATTTGCAAATGGGGACGAATAACGGCGAACCGGTGATGCTTTCCAGGATGATTCAAACAAGAATGCCCAATCTTGCAAGCGACAAAGTCGAGGCCCAAAAGGGTTTTGTGGCCGACGCATGGTTGGCAAACTGGGACGCCCCACTGAACGACAACATTAAAATCGACAACAATGGCAGGGCCGTTCGTCTCGACGTAGGCGGCTCGTTGGACTACAGGGCTCAGGGCGCCAAAAAGGGGAGTCAAGGCACAACTGCTTTCGGAAATTCCGTAGGAGAGATGACTTCGTTGCAAAAGAGGGGCGGCAACGTAGATTTTTCCAACATGGACAAGGATGTTTTGAAAAAGCAGGCCCAAAAACTCGGAACCATAACCGACGACGACATTAGAAAAACCGTTCAAGCCATCGTGAGCGACCCGGCTCGCGCAAAAGTTCTCGCAGATACACTCATAGCACGCCGAGATGACATCATGAAGAAATACGGGTGAGGCAAATATGGCAAATAAAGACAATGATTACTACAAAGCAGAAGAATTCATGGAGAAGCAGGAAAAGGAATTGAACGCCCTGATGGGTTACCCTCCGTTCTCGGAAATTGACGACGGCAAGGATTCGCTGGATTTTGACGGCGTGAACCCAAACTGGGGTTTCCCTTCCATTTCAAGAAGGGGCGCGCAATTAGCGGAAGCCATGCGCGACTCAATTTCCGGCATGATGGAAGAGAGGGGGGAACGCGACCTCTATCAATGTGGCGACCTTTTAAAAAAATGTTACAAAGGTGTCTACGAGGAATTTAAGGACGACCTCGAAGAGGCACGATTAATGCAAAAACGTTACCCCACGCGTTTGGCTGCCCTCAAGGCAGTTGCCCTCGAAGCGTTTAATAAAAAGTAGGTTCGCCGATGACGGCAAAACCTGAAACAAATTCAAAGATTTTTGCCTTGCGCGCCGCTCAATGGGTGGGCTGTACTGGCGCACACAAACACGACGGGAAATGGATGCCATGCGAAACCCACGAAGAACTTGAAAGAATATCGAACGCCGCAGAGCCTGACAAAAAGTCCGGGTATCAGGAGATGAACGAGAGGTATTTCAAAAGGCGCGCCAAGGGCAAAAACAAAAAAAGGGGTTGGGAAAAATTGCGAGAAACAAAACCGCTCGGCGGATTCGCAACACTGGAAGGCGGCGGAATAGTTTCGGCGCCAATAAATTCGACAATATATTCAGGTGGTGTCAAATCATATATTCCGGGTATATCACCGAGAGATAATGACCCTGATGTTTTTGTGGATATCGAGTCGGCCCGAAAACGCAGCAGGATGCTCGGATGCATAGGGGTCAGAAGGATGCCCTCTGCAACCGGACGCACAGTATGGCTACCCTGCACAAACAACAGCGATTATGCCAGGCTTGCCGGAACCACTTTTCTGGGCAGAAGGAATCAAAGGGAATCCCAGAACCGCATGATTCGAACAATAATTAGGAGGGAACTAAGAAATTCTTCAAAAAACAAATTGCGCAACAAATCACTTTTTGAAGAAATTTACGGAACCAAAGGTCTTGGAAGGGCAATAGGTCGTGCCTTGACGCCAAACGTGTCAAGTCGAGGTTTGCGCCAGTCGCTGCAAAGAATTGAGGGTGTTCTGGACCCTTTCAAGCGGCGCGACATGGACCGTGATGGAATGATTTTTGACGGAACCTGGAGGGAAATGGTGGCCCCTACCAGGGGCGGTTTGTCCAGCGAGACAGACGGTATTGATGAAGTAAAGCCGAGATGGGCTTCCCCGGTCAGGAATAATTGGTTTACGCCGAACAAAGTCAAAAAAGGTGGGGTACTCAAAGCGCAAGACATTTTAAATTTTGACAGATTGAGATTGCGCAAAAATCGAGACGAACAGGCTTCCGTCCTTGGGGTGACAAGGGAAGTCATCGACGCGATGCACAAACCAGACGCATCAATCGATGCGTTCGATGCCGACAGATTGGTGATGTCAGCGCTCAATCTTCACCCCATGCTGATTTTTGGAGATGCGTGGTTGATTGCCGACAAAACGCCAAGCCAACCCAAAACCCGAAATGTTGGCAAACTTGATGACCGCGACAATCGTATTTTAGAAATTCGCGCCAACGGCGGAAAAGTTAAAGATATCGCTGATGAATTGAAAGTGAGCAAACAAAGAGCAAGTCAATTGTTGAAAAGGGCGCTGGAAAGAAATGAGCGAGATTTGGACTCTCGCGGTTTGTCTTCTTCAACGATAAATGAAAATGATGCGGTGTTTCTACCAATCAAAAACTTAGCGGCGGCCCGAGACCCGAAAACAGACACAAATCTACAGACACCCGCAAACCAAGAATTTCAATCAAAGAGACGAGCGGCTAGAAAGAGTAGGGGGACAAAGGTAGGGAATGAGATAATCGCCCCATTAGAGTTGCAATTAGCCATCGTAGAAGACTATAAAGATACAAAAAAAACACTTGCTTTTATCGCAAAAAAACACAACGTTACTGTTGACTACGTCTCATTGTTGGCGCGGCAATTTAATTTGCCATACAGGAAAAACATTAGACAAAACCTAACCGGAGTGCAACAAGCAAATATTGTTGAAGCCATCAAAACAGGTATGCCGGATAGGGAAATTCGAAAAAAATTTAATATCACAAAAAGCCAATTAGCAAGACTTAAGTATATTTCAGAAACTGCCAGAGAAAGAGAACTAAGACTAAGCGACAAAAAGATTAGAAGAGAAAAAACAAATGAAGAAATAATTAAACTATTTAATGAGGGTTTAAGAATCACCGACATTGCAAAGCGTACCGAGACGGACTTTAATTACGTAGGCGACCTGTTGCTTGCCAACACGGAAACAAGAGAAAAACTAATAGCGAGAAGAGATGGAAGTGACCTTATACCACAGGTTCGTGAGTTGTTTAAAAATGGACTCAACATGCTCGAGATTAGAAATAAACTAAGAAAAGATATGAAAACAATTAGAAAAATTATAAACGAAGATGAAGAATTGTCAAAATTGCAACAAGAAAGAATTAGAAAACGGCAAAACCTTCAATCAATTGCCACGGAACTTAGAGAATTTCTTTTAAGCGGCGAAAGTTACGATGCCGCAATGAAAAAATTTAATTTATCGCGAACACAGATTAAAAATTTTGTGCAAAAAGATAGAAAAAAAACAAAAAAACAAGGAGAAACCGCAGACAGGCTCCGACTCCCCGACAGACGTAGCACGAGAATAGTCCTACCCTACAAAACCGAAAGAGACAATGAAATTGTCAAACTTTATAAACAGGGTACCAGCAGGGCAGAACTTATGCAGATGTTCACAATAACGCCTTCAAGGTTAAGTCAAATTTTAAAAAAACAACCAGGAATACCCCGACTACCCGATGATGGAAGGGGCGGCGCAAGGACTCGCGGTTTGTCTTCTTCAACGGCAAACCCAATGAAGCGTGGCGATGGGATGATTCAGCGCGATGAGCGCGGAAACCCGATTCGTCAAGCAGACCGGAGAAAAGAAACAGTTGAAAATTCTATTGCGAAATTAAAAAAACTTGGTTTGTCGGACGAGGAAATAAATCTTTTATTTACGGGAGACAAGGCGACCCCTGTCGACCCAAAGACTCCTGATGTCGACGTAAATGCGGCTAAAAGAAATGCGACTGCCGAGGCTGGGCCACCAAGGCGTGGCCTAAGTTCCATGAGCCTGTCCGAAATGGCCAAATCAAGCCCATCTACGTGGCCGGAAAAACAAAAAATTCATTTCATCGATTGGGCCAATTCGAAGCCAAGTTTCAATGTTCCATATGCGTTGGCTCAAAAATTTAAGAGGGATGGCGACCTTACCGACGTGGAGTGGCAGCGCATTTTGAACTTCTATTCAAAATATGGTCCAGAAAAGAGAGGATTGAGTTCTTCGACTACACCAAACGCCACTAATTTGTCAAACGTTGGGGCGAGAAGAATGGGTCAAATAATTCTCGATAGGGTACGGCAAGACCGCAGAAACAAAAAACCTGGCACACGGGTCCATTATCATGTCGTCGGCCCGGGGGCCGTCGGCAAATCAACGCTTACCGATTATTTGGTGAAAAACGGGCTCATGCCACCCGATTCCGACGCCGCCCATATTGACCCAGATTTTATTAAACAAGGAATTATCGGATATGACGGCGGCAAAGGTTCTGTTTCCGTCCATAGAGAATCCGCTCGTAGCGCAACAAAAACGGTCGAGTCTGCCGCAAAAGAAGGAATGGACATCGTTACCGAGGGCACGGGTTATCGGCTATATGAATACAAAACGACCAGCGACCCAAGTTATAAAAAAGTTGTTCATATCCCGTTTTTGCCATACGACAAAGCAGAGGCGCGTTTGGCTGCCCGAAACGCCAAGGGCGGGCGTCAATTACCCATCGACCAAATCAGGCTGAAGGGTCAACAAATGTATGGGTGGTTAACAAACCACTTAAACAAGAATGAAATCCAAGACATGTACATCTGGGACATGGATGTTCCGGAAGGTGCCGCACCAAGGGTTATCGCAAAAATAGAAGACGGAGTTTTCCGTGCAATAGATGAACCCGCGTTCAAGAGATGGTCAGAACAATCCGGCGGTGGCAGGGGTGGCGATTCGAATCTTTCATGGTTCAAGCGAAATTTTCCGCAAAAGTAAAATTTCTATTTACAAACTTTTTTATGTCAAGTTTTGTTGATTAGTTCCACTACAAACGCAAAATAATGAGTATTGTTGATAGATAAGTGCTGGGTGCTTACCTGAGCAAATTAATCAACATCCAATACTCAAAAAAGGTAAAAAAAATGTCGCAAGATACAGCAAGACTGAATGAATTGCAAGATGCACTTCGTTCCAAAATGTCAGATAACAAAGCAATCGCCGATTCATTCCGCGTTGAAGATGGTGTAGTGGTCGTTTCCGCTGCCCAGAAGACGCAGTTTGACAAAAACATGGCCGATATTCGCGAAATCAAGTCACTCATCGGTGGTCTTGAGGCAATGAGCGAAGTCGAGTCGTGGGGCGGTTCACAGGCCAAGGAGTCGGTCGCTCAGGCAGCCGCTGCTCAGGCACAACAGTTCACACAAACCGAGACACGCTCCATCGGCGAGGCATTCCTCTCGTCGCCAGAGTTCAAGTCATTGGCCAATGGCCGTAATGGCGCCAACATGTCGGCTCCGTTCCAGTACAACGGCTCCATCCAAGTTAAGGACGTGTACACCACGCTTCCAACCGGCACTATGGGCAACAACGCCAACGCAGTGTTCGGTACTGTGCAGCGTGACCCGATGATTACCCCAGCGAAGCGAACGAAGAGGGTTCGTGACCTCTTCCCAGCACGCTCGACGACTTCAACAGTCATCGAGTACTTCCGTCAGACCGGCTTTGTTAACAACGCCGCGATGGTTGCGGAGCGCGTTGGCAATCAATTCGGCATCAAGCCGCAGTCCAGCATGACCTTCGAGGGTGCGCAGACTTCGGTCAAGACAATGGCCCACTGGGAAGCCGCTCACCGCAACGTTCTTGCTGATGAGCCGCAACTACGTGGCATCATTGACAACGAGTTGATGTACGGTCTGCGTTTGCAGGAAGATGCTCAAATTCTTACGGGCGACGGCACGGGCGAGAACCTTCTCGGCGTGTTGAAGACCCCAGGAATCCAGACCTACAACTGGTCGTCAGGCCCAGCAGCCGCCGCAGGCGCCGCAGCCGCAACAAAGGACTCACGCGCAGATGCTTTGCGCCGTGCGCTCACCTTGTCGCTGCTTGCCTACTACGAGCCGTCGGGAATCGTCATTCATCCGAATGACTGGGAGCAGATTGAACTTGACAAGGACGCCAACGGGCAATATCGAATTGCCACGTCGGTTGCCCTTGGTGGCGAGCCACGAGTGTGGAGAACGCCATTGGTCGAGTCGGTCGCCATGCCGGAAGGCACGGCCCTTGTCGGTTCGTTCGGTCAGGGTGCACAACTCTACGACCGCGAGCAGGCGAACATCCGAATCAGCGAGCAACACGCGGACTTCTTTATCCGCAACGCGATTGTGATTCTTGCCGAACAGCGCCTTGCGCTGGCCGTCAAGCGCCCAGAGTCGTTTGTACGTGTCTCGTTCGACAACGCACCAGCCTGATAAAGGCCAACACTAATTAAGTAGTACCCCCACCAAAGCCGACCTGTTCGGTGATGGTGGGGGTAATGCTTTATACTCGCACTTGCGACTATGCAAAAACTTACTTCTGCCGAACGTGCCGTGATGCGCGATTCTTTTCTTGACGCCGACCCGGAACAATTGAAAGAAGCGCAATTTTTGGCAACACTTTTATCCGACGGCGAAGCGAACCGCGACGACGCAATTCTGGCATTGACTTTCCATTATTCCCAAAAAGAAAACCTTGACGAAATGAGACAGGTGTTTTCTGATTTGATGCTGGAGAACTAAAACAAACCGGAGTATCATTGTTTATGTTTAAAAATCCAAATTTTAAAAGTGAATTCGGACGATACGCCCTCAACACAAAGGCAAAGCCTGAAAGTTTGGAAAAATGGATAAACGGGCTCTTCGGAATCGCGCCAAAAGATTCGTTCAAAAAAGGACGTAAATAACATGCAATTTGTCGGCGACTCGATGCCAATCGAAGAAAAAATGGAACGGGCAAGAAAGTTTTGGTCCGGTAAAAATCCACTACTCGAGGCCCATTTTTGGCAGGAGTCCAAGGCGTTGGCTCTTCTTAAAATAGAAAAAAATGTTGAAAACATGTCGGAATCGGACAAAAAAGTTCAAAGCAAAGCCCAGTTGGACCTGTGGCTTAAAGAAAATCCGAAGCCGCTCATAGTGGACCAACTTGAACGTTTAGCCAAGAAACTTAACATGAGGCCTTTTTCTGCGGAAGAAGATAAGGAGTCGTTGAAATTCTTCGCAGACAAAGACAAATTATCTGCAGCCATGAAAAAATACAATTTTGATGATTATGTTAAAAAGAATAAAGAAAAATTAGACAAAATTGCCGAAATATATGGATTGTCATGAACACAAACAACAATGAGTTAGAAAATTTTGTCGGCAAATACGGGCTTAAGATTGCTGTCGTCGACGACATCTCGGACCGGGCTGAAATTGACAGCAAAATAATGCTCGCTGGTGGCGGCGCCCACAGTGTTGATTTTGATGGCAAGCCTAAAAAGGGCACAGACAAGCCCGAAGAAGAGATGACCGACTCAAAAGGCGACGGTTTTATGTGCAAGGCCAGTGGTGAAATGGTCACGGAAGCCTGCCCTGAATGCAAGGGGGACTGTGCGTCGGCCGCCTACAAGCAAGCCGAAATCGAAGATGAATACGAATCGCACGGAATAGAACTCGGAATAAATGAAACAAAAACCGTTGTACTGCTCGAGGATTTGAGCGACGAAAAATTCGACGACCTCTACCGAGAGAATATGGATGAAGAGTCCGCAGAAGAACTCAAGGTTCTTTTTGACGTCGGATTCGCTTTTGCAAGACGAGCCCTGACAAACAGAAGGAGAAAAAAGAGGCGTCGTTTCCGACTTTTCAAGGATGGCGAGCCAGAAGACATTGAATTGAAAGTTGCGCCCTGCTGGGACGGGTATGTACAGGTGGGTATGAAGAAGGGTAAAAGGGGCAAAATGGTGCCGAACTGTGTCCCCGAAGGCCAGCAAAAATCAGCGTTTTTCAACGAAGAAACCAAATCGGTCAAAAAAAAACTTCGTGACCCCAAGGGTGGTCTGACCGCGGCCGGTCGGGCCCATTTTAAAAAAACAGAAGGCGCGAATTTAAAGCCGGGCGTCAAGGGCGCCGCAGACACGCCAGAAAAGATGCGCCGTAAGGGCTCATTCCTCACGCGTTTTTTCACCAATCCATCCGGTCCAATGAAGGACGAAAAGGGTCGCCCGACAAGGCTCGCACTTTCAGCAGCGGCATGGGGTGAACCGGTGCCACAGAATGCCGGGGATGCGGCAGCACTTGCGGCCAAGGGAAGAAGAATGCTCGAGCGTTATGAAAACGCAAAGAAGAAAAAGAATAATTAAATGCAAAGATTTTGGTATAGAGCAAAAAGTCTTGGCGTCGTTGACGGCGACACCATTGACCTGATGATTGACCTTGGATTCAACATTCATCACAAGATTCGTGTTCGCCTTTACGGGGTGAATACTCCAGAATCAAGGACAAAAGACCTCGCCGAGAAAGAATTGGGCCTAAAGGCCAAGTCTTTTACTAGTGATTGGCTGACTCGTCACCAGTGGGTGTTTGTGAATACCATCCCGGACAAGAACGATAAATACGGAAGAATCCTTGCCAAGATTTATTCATCCGAACAAACCGAAAACCCCACCACAGCGTGCCTGAACACGGACATTATTCAGGCTGGCTTCGCCAGAGAGTATTACGGAGTTGGTGATAAAACGTGGGTGGAGTTCAAACAGCAGAAGTAAGACAGGTTCTTTCATTCCTCCTGGAGTCGAAAGGCGCACAACTCGATGCGGCCTTCAATGAGGGCGTTGATGGTGTCGGCGTAAAGGACGCAAAATTGTCCTGGAAAACCTTTCGAATGAACAATGGTTTTGGTTCTTACGCAAATTTATTGACCCTCCCGGACGTCCAACACAAACTTAAAAAGTCAAAAATCTACACGGTCGGACTGACAATCCAGCACGCAAATGTTTCAGGAATTGAAACCTGCGCCTGGCGAGGCCATTGTACGAGCGTCTGCGTACTTGATAACGGAAACGGCAGGTATTCAAGCGTGCAAAAAGCCCGGAACGTCAAAACCCAATTTCTCGCAAAACACCCTGACGATTTTTTGAGGATTTTGGGTTCCGAGATAAAAAAACACTCCGACGAAAACGAGAAGGTTCTTGTTCGGCTTAACGTGAATAGCGACCTTCGCTGGTATTCAATCCTCCCAACCCTTTCGAACGGCCATCCAAAAATGCCAAATGTTTGTATCTACGATTACAGCAAAAACCCGGCCATTTTGCAGGGCAACGGCAAGGTCGGGGAGAAATACAGGGTCATATATAGCGTGAACGAAAAATCAGAGTTGGCAAAAGTGCAGTCGTTTGTATCGAGGGGCGGAACTGCCGCATTGGTCACCAACAGGAAAAAGAATGGAAAAGTTCTCGCCTCATTTCTGGGGTTTTCGGTGGTCGACGGTGATTTGAGCGATGACAGGTATCACGAAGAAGGCGTATGGGTTGACCTTGCGGCAAAAGGAAAAGCACGGCAGATGCCAAATGTGGGTTTTGTCAAGAATCTTTATAATTAAAAAAAACAAGGTTTTTGGGCTTAAATTATTGATGTTTTTGAATGTGTACAGATGTTGTAATAAATAGTTGCAACGCGCGTAAGTGTCCTATGTTATTCTTTGATTCAACAACGATTCCATAGGAGGAATTTAATATGGCCAGTCAGCCAACTGCATATCCTTATCCATCGACTATTTCCGCGGGCATCCCCGGCGCGCTTACAGCGTCTTCTGAAGTCGCATTTGTAATGCCGTTCAAGGGCCGTCTTGCTGGTGGCGCTTGCGCAGTTACAACCGCCCCAACAGGTGGACCATTGCGCGTCGACATCAAGAAGGGCAACACCGTAATGGGTGATTTCGAAATTGCTGCTTCCGCTTTCAGCGACTCAGCGATTAACCTTTCTTCGACAGAGGCCTACACCACGTTTGCCGCTGGTGAAATCGTCACCGTAGACGTCTCCCTTGTGGGCACGACCGTCGCGGGGTCAAACCTGACAGTAACACTGGTCGTGGACCAGTACAACCTTGATGGTGCCGGCTCCAACGAGTACTCGCTTACCTTCCGCCGTGGTGGCCACGACGGTGGTGTGCTGACGAGTGCCGCTGGTGGTAACACCAACACCTACCAGAACGACGGTACGACAACTACGTTTGTTCTTGGTAACGCAGCAACGAACACTGGTAAGGCTGTCTAATAACCTGAAGCATAGGTTCGAGTTACATCTCGTCCAACGCTTTTAAAAACATCTATTTACATCAAAATGCAACGGCCCGGACTAGTCCGGGCTGTTGTATTTTGTGTGGGATACTTGTCTGATGAAAAACAAGGACCTGTTTGTAAATGTACTTCTTAGAATTCTTGCTACTTTCGCCGCATCTGGTCTTGGTGTTATCGGTGCAGGAACAATTGCTGGTGTTCCGGTACTTAAAGCCGTATTCATGGCTGGAATTGCAGGGGTTGCAGTAGTCGTAGAAGGCCTTTCGAGGGCGTTCCTCGAGGACGGCAAGTTGAGCAACGCGGAGATAAACGAAGTTTTCAACAAGGTAGACAAAAAAGCATCAGCAAAAGCAAAGGCTCCAGCGACGCTTGGGCGGAGTGATGCGTAGTAACCACGAAAAGTCGGAGTGCCAGTGTGCACATTGCGGCTGTGAAACTCGGTGCGTGGACGATTGTCCTTGCAACGAATTAATGGGTGCCAGTGCATGCACGAGTCAACACGATTAATCAAACTGCTTCCAATCATGTTGATTGCAGTTTCGGCCTGTGGTTACGACGGTTCTTACCGCTACTCGTGCCAGGACCCTGCAAACTGGGGAACCAAGGAATGCGAACCACCAATCTGCGAGGTAGACGGCAACTGTACAAAAACACTATTGGGCTTTGACCCGACGGAGACGACAACGCCATGATGAACAAACCCAGCAACCGCCCGCGTCTCACGGCCGACGAACTTGACGCACGACTGAAGTTCGTGGTCGGGTGCATTCTCGGGTTTGTGCTACTGATAACCACGGTCGGGGTGCTCTACGCGCTGGTTTTCGTCACACAACCCATAGGGGTACAGGCGGAGAACGACAAGATGTTCTTCGGCGTGTTGTCCAGCGTCGCCACCTTCATCACGGGTACGCTCGCGGGCATCATGATTTCTACTGGGCGAAACAACAAGGAAGAATCCATGGATATTGACCTTCTGGAAGAAGACAAATAAACATGCCGGGTTTGGTTCGAAAAAAGAAACGCGAGGAGACAAGGACCACCGAAGAGGTGCTTCTTCAGGGCGCAGTAAATTCGAATTATACGCTGATGCAGCCAATGGTGAACGCCGAATATGTGCGCATTAAAAATCCGGTCACACTTTTGTCGCCTGTTTTCAGAACAGACTCAGAATCTTTCCGCGCATTCGTGCAACAACTTTGCGCATATGGGCTAAGTGGTAAAATTTCATCGGAATTCGATGAGTTCGAATTAAAATATGATGCCAGATGGGCGGAAGTGAAAAAGTTTGCGATGCACGAAGAATTGTTGACTGAAGGAAAGTGATTTACATGGAAACGACCTGGGGGAAGTTCGACGGGGAAATCAAGGGATTTCGTTTTGAGAAAAAGGAAAAAGACCACGACCACAAAAACCACGAGACGGAAGACCCAACGTCACAGCAACCACCGTATTACGCCCCTGCTGAAAAAGAATTTATTTCTGCGAT
>Ga0194133_10005707_pt1 | contig 15740 bp, 12 predicted proteins | sample TA2KigOf40mmetaG_FD_155448 | JGI IMG/M metagenome (GOLD analysis project Ga0194133, IMG submission 155448) | Freshwater microbial communities from Lake Tanganyika, Tanzania - TA2015055 Kigoma Offshore 40m | ecosystem: Environmental > Aquatic > Freshwater > Lake | place: Tanzania: Lake...
CATGAGTTTCTTCATCATCATATCCGATGGCATTGGAGATCAGTCGATATCCATGTTGTATGTGATCTGTTGAATAGTGAGTATGACCACTTAAGAATATTTTGATGTTTGTGACAGAAGGAGAGGGTAAAAAAGGAATGAGATTCCATGCGAAATAATGGATTCGAGGGTTTGAATCAGAATAACGAGGATGCGTCGTTTTCCATTGACTTAAAGGAAAATGGGTCAAGATGATTTTCGGATAAGATTGAAATCGAGTATCCGAGAGAAAAGAGAGCAACAAGTCTTTTTGGTTAAGAGCGACTTGATGAATCTGGGTTTTTTGGAGTTGGTTAGAGTAGTAAAAATGAGGTGTCTGAATATCTAAATAGGGATCCGTCCATAAAGTAGACCCATAAATCAGAATGTGTTCCTGTTCAAGAACAAAATGATCATTACACAATAGATGTACGTTGGAAAAGGGTTTTAAATGATCATGATATAATTGTTCAATGTCCGAGATGGATCGAAAATCATGATGGTAACATTCATGATTTCCCAAGACATAAAATACATGAGACCAATGTTGCGAACAAAATTGAAAAAAGGGAAAAAAACTTGGATGGGATACATGACTCACATCACCTGCTAGAAATAAATAGTCGGAGCGGTGAATCCTCAAGGTTTGGAGTACCTCAGAAAGGTAGAACGAAGAAAAACGATCCAAATGTAAATCCGACAACAATTGAAATTTCATTGGTTTTAATTTTATTTATCTACGACACTAATTTTCAAAAGAACAACTATTAAACACATGGTAAAGACATTTGGTTAAATATAATATGAGACATGGAATACATATTGATTTTTTCAGAGTCTTCTAACAAAGGTGTAATATCATTTTGATGATTACAATGACCAAAATTCCATCCATCAATTCCCGTTGGAAATAATGTGCATCCAACCGCTAATTTAAAGAGATCCACATCACAAGGATATTTCCATCCATATTTTCGAGTATAATGGAGAATTTTTTGACAAGCTGAAATAGATAAGTAACATGCATGCATGTTTCCTCCGGCAAACGAGGTTTGGTATTTCATATTTCGAATATCGATGGTCGAGTTGGCTCCAATGTAAGGTCGGATAATTTCCGCATTTTGAGGAACGTGATATAAAGATCGTAAATCGTTGGAGAGAACATTGATAGGTCGGACATCATCCTCCACATATAATAACCACGCATTCGGTTTTTGAACTTGATGTTTTTGAACGAATAACTCAAAGATTTCCAACATGGCCACTGTGATATGTTTTCGAGACGCGGAGGGTTTCATGAAACGAAAAAAACAAGATCGAGACGCCTCTTGTTCATTCAGATATCCATAATAGACATGGAAATGATTGGCCAATTGGTAGGATTTCAGAATGGACAGCGTCGTTTGTCGAATGTTGTCATAAGAGGGACATTCGACGGACAACATGACACACTCCTCGATATCTATTTTCGGAAGAGTGAGTCCTTGATAATAAGGAAATAATTGTCCCATAAACTCATCATCCTCCGTTGAATCCATCACAATACGAAAATGTCCATTCTCATTCACGATTCGTTTCGAATGGAGTTCACGAACATAATGAATTTTATTATAAACCCATTTGCCATCCTGATTTAATAAGTTTGCTTCTAACATTTGGTTTTGATATCGTATGTCTTTCGCAGAAAACAACCATGTATTTTGCTGAAACCATTGATCAACATCCATCCTCTTTTTTTTTTTATTTAAAGACATGAATTACTTTTCAACATTTTTTTAAATGTTAAACAGTCTATGTATGTATCAGCGAATTACGAACGAATAATTTTCTATTGGATATCTTTAAAATGAGAAAAAAACAAGACGATGCTCACATTTCCTATTTATTGCAATCTTTAATATACACAATGAATGAAGAGTCTGTTCGAAATGAGTTGATTCAGAATTGTATTCGAGTATCCTCCTCATCTTATCCATGTAAGTGGTTAGGAACGTGGACGATAGAATATGATAAAAAAAAAGAAATGCGAATTCGATCCACCCAAAAAACGATGAACGAATTTGTGAAATCGCTTTCCTTTCAGTCCAATACCATCTATTTATTTACCGTTTGTTTTGTGTATGAAGGAAACCGAGTGCATTATGTAGCCTTTATCTATTATCCGTCTTTGAAAAAACTCGTCAGTTTTGATCCGGGTGTAGAATTGTATCATCATGGACAGATGACCATCGTTCCTCACATTCGAAATGTGTTTTATGAACATCGATTAATATCGAACAACGTGATCAATAGACAACAAAATATAGGCAAGTGTCTCGAATTTTCATTTTGTGGAAAAAAATGGGGGATTCAATACAATGCAAACCATACACATTCCTTACCCGCGGATGCGTTTTGTCAGACGTGGACCTTGTTTTTCTTGACTCGCTGGATTCTCCAACTCGATCCGATGGACTTGTCGTTCGTGGGGAACTGGTGCAAAATTCATCCGACCCGACGAGAACTCTTTTTACTCAGTTTTTTCATCTTGCCTCAACTGAATTGTCAATCCCTCTTCAAAAAACTCTATCAACGACAATTGGAATTAAAAAACACATTGGAATTCAAAAAGGTGATGCTCGCCTTGGTTCACTATTCTGAAATCTCCTCTATCCAATCATGGACACGCAAAATTCAATGTCCTCGATAATCACTACGTTTTTTCAGAGAACCGTTGACATCGAATACGACGTTCCAAAGAATCTCCTAATTTAGAATCGACGAACAAAGTTTTCACTTCGCGATAAAGAGAACTGGAGGCATCAATTTGATTTCGACGAAAGATTTCATCAATCTGTTCCTCTTTTTTCTGTTTGTTGGCATGCTTGGGTTTTTCATCACACAACAACACAAATCCATTCATTCGAAGACCTGGTAAATTATGTTGGATCATATAATCAATCAACAATTTTTCATGTTGTTCATTTTCTTTTTTCATATGTTGAAGTCGCAGTCTATTTTTTTTATGCGATTCTCTCATCTCTTTTCGAATCGCCTCTGCTTCCTGATAATTCTGCAAATATTGGTGAAAAACTTTATATATTTCCTCCATTGTTTCCATTAATTCATCCATCTCTTTAAATCACTTTACCAAAAAGAGAAAGGATTAGGGAGTTGTCGTTTCTAATCCGAATCCACAAGTGTTTGCAATTGTTTTATCGGTATAAAGAACATTTTTAGGATAATAAGAAACGGAGGGGTCGTTCAAGGTAGTAATCAACACAGTTTTACTTTGTGGACATGATATGAAATTAACATCATTCATTTTCAATTGGGAATTGATATAATATTGAAAATCGAATTGGACGAGTCCTGATTCTGTATTGTCAATCCATTCTGTCTGATAGATTTTCGGATTATTAAGACAGGATAATGTCTGAGATCCATTTGAATTCGGAATGAGACGAATGGCGGTAATAGAGGAAAATTCATTATTCTGAACATTCCAAACAGTGGTGTTGTTAACATCCTGTTTATTTTGAACCATAATTTCAATAGGAGGTGGTAGGGAGTCAGGTAAAATAAGTGTTTGTCCATCAATATTTTGATACGTAATGGTCATCATTGGTTTCACTCTACAATTTGAATCGAGGGAATATTGAATATTTGCATAGATAGGAATATCACGTAAAAATTCCGGATCAAAAAATGAATTTACGATAGAGTCCATTATTCTATTATTAAGAAAAAAAACTTGAAAAAACCAAAAAAAATCAATATCGACTCGACTCCGTTGTCAATGTTTTCAACTTTTTTTTTTATAATTCAACTGATTGTTCATCTGAAAGAATCATTTGAGTGGATCGAGGATTCTCATCCAATGTTCGTTTGACGAGAGTTTGAAGAAAGAGAATTTCCTCTTTCCACCATTTCCATACTCTTTCTTGAAAAATGAGCAATTCAGAGGGGGAATCGAGCAATTGAAGACATCGATCGACTAGTTTTTCCCAAGAATCATCATGTAATACAGGAACGACGGAATCTCTAAACCGTAAGGAAATGTCGATTTCATCTTGAGAGGCACAAGTAACGGGTATCGCACCTGCAACGATTGCTTCATAGATACGAAAACAATTGATGGAACTCCATCCTCGTCCTATCAAAACGAAAATAGAATCCCTATACCATGAATAACACTGGGAAGGTGACACCACCAATTGATCTAATTTCCAATCATTGGGAACAAATCGGATCATCGTTTTTTCCATTCGTTGAGAAAATATGTTTGCCATATGTACACGATCCTGTTTCTGAACCCCGATAAAGGAACAATTCCATTTTCGTTTGGAAAGAGGGATAGGAACGGAATTCAAAGATATTTGTCTTTGTAGAAAGGAACTCGCATATCCGAGCGGTAAATGATAACTGTTCAAGGGATAGACATAGGAAGAATGATGATGTTGTCGTAAAATCAATGTGGAAAATTTCGATAATTCAACCGAATAGGGTTTATTTCCCCATTCATCACTACAAAGAATGAGAATCAAAGGTTTCATCTGTTGTAATATTTGTATATACGGTTCAAATTGATTATGTACTAAGACGATACAATTCTGAATCACGTCAGGAGTTATGTCCGACGAAGATAATGTTGAATAAGAAATTACATTGAACTCTATTCCATGAAATAAATCATACATGATAAAATCATATTCCCATACACAATCTTGGTGATAAAAAAAGTCAATCATCAATCATCTGTTTAAATCAATAAATGAAAAAATTTTTTATTGATTTAAACATGATATGAAATCCATGATGCACAATTCAAGACCAATAATATTCTTTGATCATTTCTTGAACATGTTTTATAACGACTATACTATGATTATTCTTTATAAAAAAAATGAAATAAACCTATAATTGTTCAAGAAATAGAAGAACGACATCCAAGAGTTTTTCACTACAGAATCTCATGTTGAACATTAAATTCTGATTTTTTCCATTTTGATGACAGATCTCTCCAAGTCTCATTCGCAGAGGGGAATGAGGGGTCATGTCCAAGAGACCCGTCAAAGGGCGAATCCGAAAATTATATTTCCAACATTTTCCTCCTGCTCGTTGCCAATCCAGAAATGCCTCCTCCACTTTTTCTTCCATGATCGCAAGAAAAGCCATTTTTGATTTTTTCTGTTTGATTTTTTCATCCGCGCATATCCAGACCAAATCTCCTCGTCCAAACTGTGCGAGACGTGTCATATCTGATGCAAATATATGCCATTGAAAACTAATCTCTAAGTCATTTCGCGCTTTTTTTCCAGCTGATACATTATCCTTGTAAGTCACACAACAAAGTTTGGTCATCTAAAAAACAAAAAAAAAACAAAACAAAAAAAATCAAGTTATTTATTTTGATTCGTTTTGTTTTTATTTTACATCGATGAAATATAGTAAATGGAATGTCCTATAAACCAATCATTTTGATCCAATTCTTGACACATCTTTTGAAGATCCAATAAGAAAAAACGATTCCCTTTTTTTTTTTCTTTTTCTTTGTCTTGTCGTTCGTGTTCGACATCAAAAGCTAAAGACTTGATATCTTGTTCATCAAGATGGATATGGAAATCAGATAGATTTGAATCCTCCTGAAATCGAGTCTCCATCCATTCATGAAGCCACCACAATTTTCGAAAATAAAAGGATTTGATCTTGATACCCGTTCGTTCATTTTCAATCACGATCCATTGATCAAGTCCCATCACGAAATGAAATGAATAGACTGTGAAATACAAACCAAACCAAACCAAACCAAACCATCCATTCGTGAGATCAATCCATTTTATTCAAATCATGTCTTTAAACCATTTTATTATTCCATCATGTCTTTAAACCATTTTATTATTCCATCATGTCTTTAAACCATTTTAAAAATAATTTAAAGACTTATCAATTTTTAAGGAGTGACAAACTTATCATAAAAATAAAAAAACCTAACCAATAAAATGAGTGCCGGTGGATTATCTTATTCCGCTTTACAAACAAATCGTCGGGTAACACTTCCCAGTGTGGAAATGTGGGGTACCAATATGAATATTATCCAAGATCCAAACCAAGGAATTTATACTCGAAAAATCGATAAAGTGGGTGATACACAAGGGGTTCTTTTAAGTCAAGAAACCAGCGGGGATCGTATCGCTGAAATGATTCAAGTGTATGCTAGGGGTGTCAATCCTATGGTCAGTGTATCCTATGATAATGCGGGAAATAATGCAGGTGCTCGTCGGAGCATTCTTCAACCGAATCCAAGTGTAAAATTACCGTATCGTCCTGAGGTATTCCGACCTCCGATCGTTCGACAGGAGCAGTTGATGCCTTTATCTCGACAACCACGAGAATGGTTTTATGCACTGACGAATCCCATGTTCCCTCATATTTTAGAGGAAACTCGTTGCTCCAATGATGTTCGTTCTGCCATTTCGGATCGGAATCCTTCCATGGAAACGGTATCCAATTTACAGTATTTTGAAAAAAATATGGAACATGAATCGTTTCCATCCCATTCCGTTCATTCTGATATACTCCACGGTTCCGAAAACGATCGAACGACAGGTATCGCTTTCCATCATAATCAAGAGTCCTCTCCTTTTCAAGATTCCATTCTTTCCAAAGGCGTTTTGGAAAATAAACTGATTTATTCTGCTTTGACAAACACTTCTTCGGATCATTACCACGATGCAGAGAGATCATCTTTCCAACAAAAAGCCGTATTGGATTCGATTCTTCATCCAGAATGCTATTCGTCTCCCACCGTATACCCATCCTCCTCCCGAATCGATGGATCCACTCCTGTTTCAGAAATTCATTCCAACATTCTTCATCCTGAATTAAAAACCTCTGCTGTTTTACCTTACACGAAAGGATACAATAATTACAGGGAGTCTCCTCAAAAAGGTATAGCTCCGAGAATTCAAGGATCGATACCGACGGCTGTATCGATGGATAAGAAAACGTCCTTTCTTTCCAATCATCATCTTGAAGGAGGAGGAATCACTGACTCTTTAAAAACGGAATGTTATTCCAATCCGTCTCATGTTCGATCCGACATCCGATCCATTTCTTCGAGTTCTTCCTCCTCTATCCGTGAATCCATTCCTGTTCTCGAAACGACGGTTACTCCTTCATTAACACACTTTTGGAAATCGCCTGTCGATTCTAGTTCATTCTCTTTGCGTGAGGATGGTTCATCCCCTCTTGTCGCGATCCGTGAACCATTAATCCAAGAAACTCGGACAACCACTCCTGTTTGTCCTGATAAATTTTCGATTCGGGATCATTCAACCATTTCCTCGAAAGGAAACACCAAAGAATCTATTTTACAAATCTCTTGTGAAAATCTACCGATTCTATCGAAAGAACATTCCTTGTCTTCCTCTCACTCCATGATCGAAAATCTACACCGTCCATTACGGACAGAAATTCGAGGACATGATGTTCAAACTTCCATGGAATACCCCATCAAACAATCCACTTGCTCCATCTATTCAACGGAAACCGTTCAAAATAGTGGAAAACTAAAAGCGAATGAACTAGTTCCTCATATTTCTTTCATGACCAATCATAAAAAAGAAGAACGAAATTCCTCCTTGGATAAAACATCCGCATTGCCTCGACGCACTTTAATGATCGATAATACTCAATCCATATCCAATCCCTCAAGGGATCAACTTCATTCCGATCCTTATGCCGTCCAATCTCGAAATGCGTATTCTCAAATCAATTCAGAAACGAGTTGTAAAGGCTCTTTTGACCAACGAGGATCTTATATTCCTCAATTTTCTCATTTCTCCTCCTCTGATGAACATATCGGAGATCACATGCCCATCAATGATCGATATATGGATGTCAAACGAAAAGCCGTTGCCACATTTATGGATCGATATCATTCATAATAAACAATTCCCTAAACAAATGGAATCACAATTAGAATTCGTTTCATAATTGCTGAAACAAGTTTCAGTAACATTACTTAGACCCCCCGTTGTTTCTACTTGACCCGTATTAAATAGAGTACCACATGGCATCCATTGATAAATTGTAAATGGTAAATTATTTGGTGTAGTAATATACAACGAACAATCATTAAAAAGATTAGGAATCGAATCCATGGATAAATCGATATTATTATTTCCATCATATTGAAACTGACTGCTATTAAAGGAACATAGATTTAATCCTTGTTCATTCATTAATGGTTTATACATATTCGTTATACTTTCTTGTGATGATGAGTTTATTTTATAATTGATTGGTACAGATTGAGGAAATGTCCAATATTGATTTCCTGAGGATGAATAAAGGACAGACGACGACCCTGAGGTATATCCATTAAAATTAATATAGTTTAAGGAATATGTTATGGAACCAGTTCCATAAATATTTCCTAATAAACCAATCGATCCGCCAACATTTTTATTGGGCGCCGTGTTGCCATATACTGTTATATTTACAAACACATTTGGAAATGGATAGTCGTCGTTGATACAAGATAGGATAGAAGTCCCTAAAGTTACACATGAAATTTCAGGATTACTGCAATTTGATTTGTTTTTTAGAGTACATTGAGGAAATATAAGAGAATTGGCACAATTCATGGTTATATTCAACTCAAAGAAAAGTGTGGGTCCTTCATAATAATCAAAAGATGGATTTGTAACGTTATATACCTCATTATTGAGTTGTGAAAGTGAGGTCGAAGGATTCAAATTTGAATTTTCTGTCCAATCGACGAGAGCACATGCGGATTGTATAGTGGAATTGGAATACGGTATGAGTTGTAAGATTAAATGATCATATAGAACACATTGAGTCGTCATGGTTTGAATCACAATATTTCCATTCGCACTAACCTGAACAATTGGATTCGTATTGGTACTTTCATTGGAGAAAGATACACTCACATTATAAGTTATAGGTTCACTCATAATCTCTCTATTATTATTCAATGAAAAATAATTAAAAAATTATCCTTTAAAATTTGGATTGTTAATTACCGCACAATTCGCTAAACAAATATTATTACATGTAGATATGTTTGCATTATTATTCGCACACTCGACGGTATTTTCGAATAATCCTCCGGATGCAGTGACTGATGAACTAAAATAACCAGTGGTATTGTTCGGATTAAAATAAGTTCCACATGGCATAAACTGATAAATAGTAGTGGCACTTGGTATATAATTACTTGAAATCTGTTGATATAAAGAACAACTATTAAAAATCGTTCCAGCTGTTTGTGTAAACAAGGTAGAAGTGTTCATTTGAGTAGTTTGACTATATTGACCATTGGGTGCTGTATTTGATGTATTTCCAGAATATTTACATATTGTCAACGTTTGTGGTGTCATTGTTGAATTACTGGACACGGCATTCCATTGATCATTAATACCAAAATAGGTCATATTTGGGTAAACGACATAGACATAACCGGATGAACCTTGAATTGGCATTTGAGTCAGACCACTACTATTTGTATAGGTTAAATTGTAACTAATACTTCCTGAACCACCAGTTTTTCCACCTAATCCAATGGCGAATCCTTGGGTGTTTTGGTTGGTATTAAATTGATTAACGACAGTGATATTTATGGTTAAATTTGGATTAGCTGAACATGTATTAAATTCATTATTATCAATATAGGAACAAAAGTTAACATTGTTCGTAATGTTCCCCAGTATAAAACATGGAGACATGCCTATATCAAGTTCAAATAAAAGGACGGGTCCATTATAATTATTATTCGTTGTCACTAGAGAGGATGGATTATAATTTGTATTACTATTTGTATTGGCGAGTGCACATGAACTTAAACTGGCATTGTTTGTGTTCTTAAGATATTGAAAAATTACATTTCCTGTTTGAAAACATTGTTGATTTGCACCCGATGATGCAATACTAATTTGTTGATTGTTTATGAGACATCCAGCGTTCACAGTGATACTAATATTATATGGATTTAACGTATCACCTGGGGAGATGTTTATTTGGACGGTATAGGTAGTCATGAACAATCGATTACTTTCAATAACTCTATTATATAAAGAAAAAAACTTTTTTTCAAATTTATCAGTAACCTACCCAAGTACTACAATTGAATTGGCATTCGAACTAGTAGTAGCAGATACATTGGCGGTTACGATATAATTAGAGATGGAAGTGTCATATCCAATGAGCAACGTGACATTATAAGAGGCAGACATTTAGAATGAGATCTTTCGAATGATTATAAAAGAAACAAAATTTTGACAAAGACAAATATATAGTTATCGACTGATTCACATTCATCACTGCATCTTATGAACTTAAGATGAAATTGGATTCCCTGTAATAGGCACGTTTGATGAAACGAATAAAGAATTACAATTTGCTAAACATATAGAATCGCATGCGGATTCATTGAAATTGTTAATAACACATGATACGGTCGTATTACTGATCCCCCCTGACGCGATAAAATTTTTGTTTGATGGATTTGTAGTAGCAGGCATAAATGAATAGATTGGAGTGGATGCTGGATTTGTACTTGATGAAGTTATACTATACTCTGCACAACTTTGTAATATATTGCCACTGATTTGAAATAATGTTTGTGTATTTAAGTTAGCATTATAATTTCCAATTGCTGACGAGCTTCCTGCAACATTACCATCAAACAAACCAAATATATTTCCAACATCTGGAGGCGATGACGATACCGTATAGTTTACACTGGTACCTGTATAAATGGTGTTTGGAAACGTAAAATACTGATTGCCGTTACTACGAATTGTTTTTGTAACAGAGTTGGCATAATTTGTATAAGTGAGATTATAAGTCACATTTCCCCCAGATGATGCTAAACCAATGACACCCCCAAAATCTTGACCTAAAAATGTATTTTGATTTACTGTCGTGTATAGATTCAAATTAATGTTCACAATCAGTGAAGGTGGATTTTGAAAATAATTAAAATCATTTAATATCGAGGAACAATAAGCATTAACATTGGATAGATTTTGAAATGATTGTCGATACGTAGGGGATACTCCAATATCCAATTCAAAATTCGGTATAGGTCCATTATAGAAAGAAAAATTGGAAATTGAATCATTAACGTTCGACAGGATCGTGGATGGATTGTTATTGGCATTCGAAGTCCAATTCACGAGAGCACATGCTCCTAAAGTCGTTGGATTTGGAAGAGGATTAAATTGAAAGACAAGATTACCCCACTGATTGCACTGAATGCCAGATCCTCCATAAAAAATAATAGAGGAAGAAGATATACAATTGGCATTCGAACTAGTAGTCGAAGATACATTGGCGGTTACGATATAATTAGAGATGGAAGTGTCATATCCAATGAGCAACGAGACATTATAAGTAGCAGACATTTAGAATGAGATCTTTCTAATGATTATAAAAGAAAATAAATTTTCAATCAAGAAAATCAACATGATCAAGATAATATTGCAATACCTTTTTCATGAGGTATTGTTCATTTTCTTGATGCATAAAAAGATGGATATATTCAGTAGCATGATGAATAATTTGTTCACATAAATCTGGATGTGCATCACACCATTGTATTTTTTGCTCCAAATCCGAAAAATCGGATTGGATGAGAATGTAATGATAATTCGGAATCAAATGGGATTCTAGAATCCAACTTTCGATCATGGGTAAAGGCATCAAAACGACGGAATTGGAATATAATGCCCATTTCAGATTGGAGGCCACATCATTTCCTTCCACGGATAAAATGTATTTATAGGTCAACATGTCTCGAATGGATAAATGTGATTTGAGGTAGGGTTGATATTTGTGGGTTTTTTTTCCGCCCTGAACCAATCCAGATAATCCAATGTCGAGTTGTGGATTTAAACTATGAGCATAGGTTTTTACTAATGTTTCTCTGGAGACAGAACGATAAGGAATATCATTTCCAAAACCATAACCCGTCGAGGTTCCTCTCCATACCAATCGATTGGTTTTTTGATGAAATGGAATATCGAGAGAGGAAACGGATGTCAACATTTGAAAATGACGTTGGATATTTAATTTACATAAAATGGAGTAATGAGGATCTTTTGTGATCAATCGACTTTTGACCAGTGTGGGAACATCCGTGAATAATTCAACTCGATCTCGAGGGTAATATTTGATCCGTTTATGTCGATAGAGTTGATCTAAATGAGTTTGCTGAATCACCTCTTTTAGATCTCGACTGTAAGGATTGGAATTCCACGTATCCCATTTGGAGATGGGTAATATAAAAGAGGAAAAGTCTTTTCTCACATAAAAGGAACTGGCTGAGAACATTCCCGTATAATATTGAATTCGATAGGAATTCGATAAAGACATTTTTTTTTTCTCAAACAAAACATTTAATTTTATTTTCAATCTTCACTAATGATCAAATAACTGATGTTCATCTCAATGGGAATCAAACTTGCCAAGGACCATTCTTGATTTTGATAGACCCATAATCGCCATGTAAATCCTGTCTCATTTCTATTTTGGATGGATATTGAACCCAACATGTTCGAATCGATCGTATTGATCATGGGAAGAACGATAGGGGCTTGCGTATAAGTATTGGAAAAGAGTTTGTCATAAATATCTAATTTATTATATACCATATGGACCCGTTTGGTGGTTGAACTCGTTCCAAACGCCACCCAACTTATCTTTCCAGTCACTATTTCCCATTGAAACGAGGATATATTCCATTGTCCAATTTGATACTGGAATCCTGTTGTGGTAATCGATAGAACTTGGATCGTTTGAAGAATATCCGTGTCCGTTTCTGAGACGACAAACAAATGAGGAATTTCATCATAGGACACTGGAAACAAAATGGATTGTATCTCTCTGGATTGACTTTCCACGGTATCCATTTGAACGAATAAGGTTGAATAATCCAATTGACCACTCATTTCAGGTAAAACAAGATAGGATGGTAAGATGGAATCCGTTTGAAATAAAGACGTGAGAGAAAAGGAAAAATCCAACAGAAGCAATGGAAAATTAGTATCACTTGGATTGTAGATTTGCGTGTTCACAATCCATATCTGATCCAAGGTAGAGGAGACAGGCGCACTTATCCATACAGAAAAATTGGTGATCCAAGATGGAAGAACGAGTGAACTCGGTAATGAAATGGTGGTCGAAGATGGATCATAATGACCTATATACAAAGGGATCGTATCCGCTTGACATTTTTCTGTATATATGATTTGTGCAATCGGTCGAACAGTGAATATCCATAAACAGATCAATCCTAAAAACAAGAGACCAAAGACAGGATAGGCATAGTTGGGATGAGTTTGAATCCAATTCCATGATCGATTAATCAACCATAGATAGAGATAGAGGGAAACCAACGCTAGACATACCATTGAAATATTCCATTCAAGGCGAATGATCGATTGAGTTGTCCGTTGAATCCCACTTTGATCACGTGGTATACACACACCTGACGCACATCGACATCCCACAAAACAATTTTCATCAGAAATACATTCACATGGCTGGTAAGGACAATAAGAGGCAGGAATGGGAATCTGAGAGAGAGCCGTATAACAATAGGATGTATTCAAATGATTTTGTTTGCATTTGGATTGAACATAACCATCGAATCCAAGATAGATCGAAAGTCCCGTTCCAAGACAGAATAGACATCCGGACAATATTTTCTTATTCCATGTCGTTGGAGATCGAAACCACAGGCGAAATGTCACGAGTAGAGTGATTGCCATAAAACATCCGAAGACATTGAAATTAAAAGAAAGATCCTTAATGGGACATAGGGACGCGAAACGATCTTCATCCAAGACACTCGGTTGTTCACTGCGTTGCTCTGAATTTTGACCATAAATCCAATTTTGAACGGTGGAACAATATTGTTGACAAGTCGAATCCGTAATACCTAAATTGATTCGATCCACGTCCGTACAAAATCGAGTGAAACACATACTAGGAGGATATCCAAATTGTTGTTCCGTGGGCGGAGGTAAATGACTATTATAACAGGAACATTCATTTAATAAACTTCCATCACCGCTCGAAATATACTGTTGGTTCAAGAGAGTATTGATAAAAGGATTGGGGTGAAAAAGATTGGTTTGACACATTTTCGATAATGAATCACGACAGAACGAGGAGTTGTATGTTTGACATTGATTACAGGAGGAGGGAGTGAGTTGAAGTTCGGTAATAATCGATTGACACAGGGAGGTGGAAAGAGGAAAAGAGGATTGTTGTAAACAAAAGGCGAGTAATACTGGATCGAATTGGAGGATTTTCAATTGGAATTGAAAGACAGGATAAAAGGTATAGGTAGATGTCGTTGTTGAATCGGAATAATACTGAAACAAATTGGAATGAAAAGTGTTCCACCACGATTGTAAAGCTTCCACGTCATCCAAGGAAGACGGCATCCCAAAGGGATTTGAAATCAACTGTGGCGATGGGAACAGAGATGGTATATCATCGGAAGGCGAATACGAGATGGAGAACGCTGAACAGGTGAGAATTTGATATTGAGCCGTCGAAATCGGTTGGGGTGCTCCAAGTATAGTGACATCTAAAGAGTCTGTTTGAAAAAACCCATTCAAAAGAGTTTTCAGATTGGTATCGAGATGATCTAAATCCATCATTAAATATTCCCACAGAACTCCGTCGACATTGACATATAAATAATGGGTATTCTCAGAGACATATTGAAATTTGGGGAATTGCATATAGTTGGAAAGATTTTTGGCCAAGGTATTGACCTCTTGATTTTGAAAGATGGGTTTTAAATAAAGAATCGTTTGTTGAATCATGGATAGAGAATCCGTAATATTCAGTTGAACGGACTTGGACTGGTACAGAAAGCGATAGAAATAATGAATATAGGCATATAAATAGCCTGTAAATTTACATAAACGAGATAGAGAGAATGGAAAAGGAGAATTATCAGGGATACTTATTTGGTTTTCAATGATTTGCATCCAATTCGTAAAGTCATAATTGGGAAGGAATCCAAGAGCTGAATCATCGATGGAAATCGGTAACCCGTATCGACATAGAATATCTCCTTTGGATTGATCGAACCGACTTCGATATTGATTCGCATTTTGATAAAGATCGATTTCTGTCCCTTCTCCGAGGACAGACGATGGTTTTGTTGCCTGTTTATCTTCTAATGACCCTTGGATATATTTATCGATGGTACATGTTTTATCCGAGATGGAATCAAAACATAGATTTTGATAATTACAGTAAAAATATCGTTGACAGAACCCCGTGTCGGAATTGTATTTCGTTTCGACCATTGGTAAATTTCGACTGTAAAACAATTGGGGATTATTGGCTGGACATTGTGCATTGGTAGTGCAGATATATTCGGGTTGCATCGTCCAAATAAAACAGGGCCAACAAGGATAATCGCCATAAAATTCTGTGTCATAGCATCCTTGATATTGGTTCGAATATTCATTACTACATTTACCAGGGTAGGTCGAGTCCAATTCAAACTTTGAACTCGACGGTGAATGGAGAATGGAATCGGAGAATTGAAATTCGACGTTGGGTCTCCAAATATAGAATTGAAAGAAATAATGATGAAAGATAAATTGATAGGGGGTGAATGAAAAAGAATTGGATTGGATGGAGATAGTTTTCGCGTCGTCCCATTGAATTTGAACGGAAGGAGCACA
>Ga0194133_10005708_pt1 | contig 15736 bp, 11 predicted proteins | sample TA2KigOf40mmetaG_FD_155448 | JGI IMG/M metagenome (GOLD analysis project Ga0194133, IMG submission 155448) | Freshwater microbial communities from Lake Tanganyika, Tanzania - TA2015055 Kigoma Offshore 40m | ecosystem: Environmental > Aquatic > Freshwater > Lake | place: Tanzania: Lake...
GCGCTCGAGCCAACGCACCGCCGCACCGACAGGGCCGACCAGGGGGCGGGGCAACCACGGTCGCATGGCGAGTGCGGCCGCGGTGTCCTCATGCACGTCCCACACCATGCCTGGGTGACCGATGCCAACAGCAGCGACGACGGCATCGGGGCTGTGCAGGAGGATGATGTCGTGCTCGGGCGCTTCGCGAGTCAGCACCAGGTGGGTCTCCCGCAGGGCCGCCGCGCGATTGCGTCCCCGGCTGCGAGGGACGTCAAGGGCACGCACCTCGTCGCGCGGTTGCGCGCCGTACGACGCGAAGGGGCCCACCTGCGTGACGGAGTGCCCCGCATCGAGCAGAGCGCCGATCTCGCGTTCAGCAATACGGGCGTCGCGCGGGTCGTGAACGGGGCATACGACAAGGACCCTCACGTCAGGGATGATCCTGATCGGCGGCGAGCTCTGCGAGAGCCTGCTCGTTGGCCTCCTTGCGCTTGCGGCGCCGGTCGCGCAGCGCCTTCTTGCTCTTGAGCCCGAAGCGCGCTTCGTACTCCGGGATGATGTCGTCGGGATGGCCGTCAGAGATGATCCGTCCCTCATCAAGCCAGATGACGCGATTGCAGGCCGATCGAATGGCTCCCATGGAGTGGCTGACGAGGAAGATGGTGTCGGCGTCATCGCGCAGTTGCTGAATGCGCTGACTGCTGCGCTTCACGAATTCGCCATCACCGGTGGAGAGAGCCTCGTCGATCAGCAGGATCTCGTGTGTGACCGCCGAAGCGATGGCGAACTTCAGCCGCGCAGACATGCCCGACGAATAGGTATTCATCGGCATGTGGATGGCAGAGCCGATGCCGCTGAATTCCACCACGGACGGGATGCGCTCGCGGACCTGGGTGGGGGTGAGCCCCAGCGCGAGAAGCCCGAGTTCGACATTGCGCAGCCCTGACAGCGCCTGCATGAGAGCGGAACTCACCCCGAGCATCGTGGGTTGGCCATCTGCGTAGACCGAACCCTGGTTGGGTGGAAGAAGCCCCGCGATCGCGCGCATCAGGGTGGACTTGCCTGCGCCGTTCTTGCCGATCACACCCACGGCCTCGCCCTGGCGGGCAACAAAGCTCACTCCGCGCAAGGCATGGATCTCACGCTTGCTCGACACCGGCCTGCGACTGCGCAGGCGGCGCCAACGGCCGGCGCCGGGGTCAAGTGGCGCATCGGGAGCGGTCCACACCCGATAGATGATGTGCAGGTCGTCGACGACCACCTTGATGGGCGCGTGGGGGTCGCTGGCCCGGGGTGGCTCGACGTCGACGAAGTCGGCATCCTCACTCAGATCGAGGACGTCGTCAGCCTCGTCCATACCGATCCTCCGCGCGCCAGAAGAACCACATGCCCCACGGGAGTATCACGACGGCCCACCCCACGGCCAGGGCCCAGTTCCACGCACCCCAGGGGGAAAAGTAGGAACTCATGAGCGCATCGCGCATGCAGTTGAGGTAGACCGTGCCCGGGTTAACCTCGATGATGAATGTCGCCCACGGCGGAACTCCCAGGCGCGACAGTCGGTCAGCGATCGGGATCATGACCCCGGACATGTAGCCCCAGATGCGCAGGATGTAGGGCAGCACCTCCGACACGTCCTGCACCGTTGCAACCACGCGGGCCATGACGAGCGCGATGCCCAGTGAGAACATCAGGATGAGAAGCAGGGCAACGGGCGCGAGCAGCCAGTCCCAGGTGATGGGCTCACCGGTCACCAGGAGGATCACGATCATGATGGGCAGCGCGTAGAGGAAGACTCGCAGTTGCTTGATCACGACCGCGATGGGGAGCACCGCTCGCGGGAAGTGGATCGACCGCACGAGACCCTCATTGCCCGAGATGCTGCGCGATCCGACCATGATCGACTGGCGGATGATGGCGAAGGTGAAGACACCCGCGGCGAGAAAGCCGGTGTAGTTCGCCACACTGCCCCGACCGCCCAACAGGAAGCCGAAGAGGAACCAGTAGATCGCCATCGTGATGACCGGATCCATCACCTGCCAGAACTGACCCAGTCGACTCTTGGTGTTCTGCTTGTCGACACTGGCCCTGGCAAAGGCGAAAATGAATGCCCTGCGCTGCCACAGGCTGCGCAGGTATGCGCCGAAGGGCGGACGGCTGTTGACCGGCGAGAGGCCGGCATCACGGGCAAGGTCGCGGGCATCGACCTCGCGTCCGTCGACGACGATCAGAGCCTCACCACCTTCGGCCCACTTGTCGCTCCGCGCGTGTCGAAGAGCCTCGACGCGGCAGCCGTGACTGCTTCAAGATCGTAGGCCGCGTGGTTTTGCAGGAGTACGACGAGATCGGCACGCGTCAGAGCCGCATCCAGATCATCGACTCGTTCAAGGGCATGCGAGCCCAGGCGCCAGTTCGTGACATGGGGGTCGTGGAACTCCACGTCAGCACCCTTGTCACGCAACTCAACCGCGATCGGCTTGGCCGGCGACTCACGCTGGTCAGCGATATCTGGCTTGTAGGTCACTCCGAGAAGCAGCACGCGTGAACCGCGGAGGGGCTTGCCTTCGTCGTTGAGGGCGTCCTGGATCCGCCGGACGACGTAGGACGGCATGCCCGCGTTGATCTCCTGGGCCAACTCGACGAACCGGAAGGGGTAGCCGAGCTTGGCCTGCACCTGATACGAGAGGTAGTTGGGATCGATCGGGATGCAGTGACCGCCCACACCGGGGCCGGGGTAGAAGGCCTGGAAGCCGAATGGCTTGCTCTTGGCCGCAGCGATGACATCCCACAGGTCAATGTCGAGTTCGTGGCAGAAGCGCGCCATCTCGTTGACGAGTGCGATGTTGATGTGGCGGTAGGTGTTTTCCAGCAGTTTGGCCATCTCCGCCTCGCGCGTGCCGCGGGCACGCACGACGGTGTCGACGAAGGCGCCGTAGAACTCCGCTGCCGCATCGGTGCAGGCCTCGGTGTGGCCCCCGACCACCTTCGGCGTGTTGCGCATGCCGAAGTGCTCGTTGCCCGGATCGATTCGCTCCGGGCTGAAGGCGAGGTGGAAGTCGCGTCCGGCAACCAGGCCACCCTCCTCGAGGACCGGTCGCACCTCGTCATCAGTGGTGCCGGGGTAGGTCGTCGACTCCAAGACGACCAGTTGACCCGGCTGAAGGTGCGCGGCGATCGCGCGCGTGGCTCCCATCACCGCACCGAGATCCGGCCCTCCCTCGGGGGTGAGCGGAGTGGGGACGCAGATGATGACGGCACGTGCGTTGGCGATAACTGCCGCGTCCGTGGTGGCGACGAAGCCGCGACCCAGCATGTCCGCGATGTCCGCGTCCGAGAGATCGTCGACATGCGAGCGGCCGGCATTCAGGCCGTCCACGACGGACGTGGAGACATCGAGGCCGGTGACCGCGAGACCTGCTCGATTGGCCTCCTGTGCCAGGGGCAGGCCGACGTAGCCAAGCCCGATGACCACTAGATCGCGCGCCATGTCCGTCCTTCGCCGTTGCCACGGGTAGGCCCCGAGGTGCGTTCAGCGCCGGGAGCCATCAGCCCCGGAGGGCGCCGAGGAAAGAGTACGCGTCCCGGTAGGTCCCCATCACGGAAGGCCACGTGCGATGTTCGGCCACCCATGCCCGGGCTTGGCCACCAGCGTCAGCTCGCGCATCGGGGTCGGCGAGGGCGGAGAGCGCGTCAGCGAGGGCCGCGGCATCGCCGGCCGGGGTCAGCCTCGAGTGGGGTGCGAGCACTTCGGCCACGGCAGGGAGGTCGCTGCCGACCACAGGGATCCCACGGGCCTGCGCCTCGAGCGGCTTGAGGGCGGTGACCGCGCGATTGACGGCGGTGTCCCGGCGCGGGAGAGCAAAGACATCGAGGGCGTCGTACCAGTCGCGCACGGTGGCGACGGGAACCCGGCCCGGCGCCTGAATCGGGACACCGACTGCCTCAGCGCGAGACTGCAAGGGAGCCAAGGCGGGTCCATCACCGACGATGAGGATGCGCGCGTCGAGACCGCCGGTGCGCAGCAGTGCAACCGCGTCCACCAGGGTGTCCAGGCCTTCGTCATCATTGATGGTGGCGACGCTGCCGACGACGAACGCGCCCGCGATCCCCAGGCGCTCGCGGTTGGCCGACTGGTCGCGAGGGGCAAGGAACTCCAGCGGCACCGCATTGGGAGTGATGAAGACTCGTGCGGGATCGACTCCACGCCGGATGATCTCGTCACGCATGCCCTGACCGAGAGTTGTGATCACGTCGGCCCCGAGCAGCGCTTCGGTATGGCGCTGTCGGAGGAGCTGGTAGACCTCGGACTCTCGGACAGCCTCGCCGCCGTGTCGCGCGAGCCACGTGTCCTCGAAGAACGTGCGCGCCTCGTAGGCGACGGGTAGGCCGTGCCGTCGACCGACCTCCAGCGCCACGGCCGCGTTGACGTGATCGGACGCGGCATGCAGGACATCCGGGCGCAGATCATCCACGAGGGCGCCGAGCATGCGGGAGTACGCCGCGCGCATGCCAGTGTCGGACGGCATCACCAGGGGGAGCAGGCGGTGGTACGGCACTCCGTCGAGAATCTGAGGATTCGGTGACCGCAGATCGCCGTGCGTGACTGGATAGCCCGGTCGTGTCACCACATGCGCATCCCAGCCCGCGTCTCGCTGAGCGCGCGCCACCCGCTGCGTGCGAATCGTCGATCCCGCCTGCGTCACCGGCAGGGAGTTCGTGACGACATGTAGCACGCCCAGTGCCCCTTCCCGGCGTGCTCCGCGACCAGGCCGGGCTGCTCGGCGGTGCTCCCCCGGCGCAATCGGCACACCCAGCGTGGCCAGTTGTCGGCGAGCCGCACGCACGGCGCGTCGCCCGCGCGCGTCGCGCGGCCGCGCCACGGCTGGGGTGCTGAGCGAGCCAGAAAGGACATCGACCGCCAGTGCACATGACTCGCGCGCCGGGTCGTCAACGGACACATCGATGAGGGCAGCCCGCGCGTCGTCAAGCCGATCGCGGGCGATCGCGTAGTCGAAACGTCGCAGGGGGCCCTCCCCCGACTCAGCGGCAAGAGCGGGGACGGCACGCTCAAGGGCGGCACGCCCCCGGGCGGGATCCTGGGCGAATCGACGCCAGGCTCCCGTGATCGCCAAGGGCACCCGCCGCGCGATGCCGAGCGTCGCCATCCGCACCTCCCGGTCTGGGATACTAGACGCCGGTGGCGCAGCGTCACCGGCGACAGGAAGGCCGCGATGACTCTGCTCCACGTCACGGGCGCCCGTCCCAACTTCCCCAAGGCGGCCCCGGTCATCGCCGCCCTAGCCGACCTCGGAGAGCGTCAGCGACTCGTCCACACGGGCCAGCACTACGACGATCGCATGTCGGAGGTCTTCTTCCGCGAGCTCGACCTTCCGCGACCGGATGTGAATCTCGGCGTGGGCTCCGGCTCACATGCCGAGCAGACCGCGGCGATCCTCGTGGGTCTCGAGCAGGAGATGCTGGCCACTCGGCCCGCTATGGTCATCGTCTACGGCGACGTCAACTCGACACTCGCAGCGGCAATTGCCGCGAGCAAGCTCGGCATCCCGGTGGCCCATGTTGAGGCAGGCCTGAGGTCCTTCGACATGTCGATGCCCGAGGAGGTCAATCGGATCGTGACGGATCGGCTTTCCGATCTGCTGCTGTGCACGAGTCCCGACGCGATCGCCCACCTCGCTCACGAGGGCGCCCCCGCCGATCGGATCCACCTCGTGGGCAACCCGATGATCGACACCCTGCTGGCCAACCTGGACCGCATGGACGCGGAGAGGGCTCGCGCCTCCTTCGGCCTGCCTGACGACTATCTCGTCGCCACCCTGCATCGGCCCGGCAATGTCGATGACCCTGAATCGGCGGGGGAACTCGTGGCGCTGCTGCACTCCGCGGCCGCCCGCGCCGACATCGTCCTGCCCCTGCACCCGCGCGGGCGGGCAATCCTCGAGGCACTCGGGCTGGATGACCACCCACGCGTGCACGTCGTTGAACCCCTGGGCTACCTCGAGTTCATGAGCCTGGTGCGCGGGTCGCGGGCCGTCATCACCGACTCGGGTGGAGTCCAGGAGGAGACGACGGTGCTCGGCGTGCCCTGCCTCACACTGCGGCCGAATACCGAGCGGCCGGTGACGATCACTCACGGCACCAATCGCCTCGCAACCCATGCGACTCTCCTGCCTCTGCTCGACGCAGCGCTCTCCGAGGAGGTCGTCACCACCCGCCGACCCCCTCTGTGGGACGGCCACGCCGGTGCGCGCATCGCCGAGGTCGTCGTGGACTGGCTTGCGGAGCATCCACGGTCATGACCGAGACGCCCCTGCCGAGCGAGATCGCGGATACCTCCGACACTCCTGAGGGGGGTCGCCTCGTCGCCGAACTCCGCCAGGCCCAAGCCCGTGCCGAACGCGCCGAACGTGAACTCGCACGCACCCGGCAGAGCGCGGCGTACGTCGTCGGCGACCTCATGGTGCGGGCCGCGAAGGAACCCCGCCGGCTTCTCACACTCCCCCGCGACCTGTGGCGGGTATGGCGCTTGCGCCGCCACCGTCGCCCCACATCGCGTCCGGCGACGTCGAGCGCGCGGACGCGGGAGGACGTCGACCGCGAAGGGCCACGACTCCTCGTGCCGCGTCTGGCCAGCACGCCAACGGCCAGGAGCCTGTCGCTCGCCGGGGCCATAGGCGCGGCAACCGCCCGTGCCTGGTCTCCCTACGCATCCGTGAGTCCGGCGCTTCCACACGAGGCTGTCGCCCTCGTCGAGACCATCGACCCAGACGTCGTCGTCATCGATACGTCGGCGGCGCTGCCGGGTGGGTCGTGGTCACACCTGGGCAACCCCGCGGCCGTCGATCGCCTGCTCGCGGCCGGCGCTCTCGTGGACGCCGCGCATGCCCACGGGCGCCCCGTCGTCATGCTGCGCATGACACCGCCGTCGCACACCGCATTTCTCGACGGCCTCGCCGCGCGCTGCGACCTCGTCGTTGACGGCCCCGGATCGACACCGCGCGATGCCTGGCACCCAGGCATCGACCCACTCGACCACGTCCCTGCGGCTGCGGCCCCGGCCCTGCTCTGGACGGCCTCGTTTCCACCCAGCGACGACGCATGGCGCGCCGTCGCCCTGGCGGCAGAGCGCATCATCTCGATCGACCCGTCCCTGCCCGAGCCCACGGCCTGGCATCGCGCACTAGGCTGCGCGACCGGAGTGCTCATCGAGCCTGCGCGCGCAGGGATCCTGGGTGCGTCTCCCGAGAGCCTCCTGGCCCTCGCCTCGGGGCGACGCGTGCTCGCGCCGGACGACGCAGACCTGGCGGCGATGCTGGCTCCGTGGCCAGCCCTCCACGACGCGCACACCACCAGCCGAGATCTCGCGGACCTCGTCGCCTCCGCGCAGGGGCCGCGTCCGCTGTCGTCCTCCGAGCACCGCGCGGCCCTTGCGGCGATCCTCGTCTCCGCATCCGCCCCGACCCAACTAGCCCGACTGGCCGCCCGACTCGGCATTCCCGGACGTCCCAGCAACCCCTGGGATGTCGCGCTGCTGGCCGACGCCGACGTGGACCCGATGAGGGTGATCGCCCAGTCCTGGCGTCCCCGTGAGCTCGTCGTGGACAGGCCGCTGCCCGACCGCGCGACGTCGATCCTGCTCGATGCCGGGATCGACATCATCATCGGTGACGCGCACACCGACGCCGACGTCGCGCGCCTCGGACTCTCCTCGGCGTACGTCGCCACCCAGGTCGACCTCCGTGACCCACATGACCTGGCGGACCTGCTGGCCGGCACGCTCCTGGGCCAGGCCCCGCGCAGCCACCCCACCGATGCTCGCCTAGTGAGCACTCCATGACCGAGCCCTTGCGCGCCATCGTCTACGGAGACGTCAACCTCAACATCCTCGACGGCTCGGCCATCTGGGTGCAGTCGATGAGCGAAGCCCTCTGCGGTGCCGGCGTGGATGTGCGCGTGCTCCTCAAGGCTCCCGTCGAGACGGGGCGGCTCGTCGACCCGATGCGCGCGATGCCGGGTGTCACTGTCATCGACCCCTTCACCTCCGGACTCGCCGAAGGCCGGACTCCCCTGACCCCTGAAGCCGCCGTGTCGATCATCGAGGGGCTCGATGGCTCCGCGCCTGCCGACCTCGTCGTGGTCCGGGGACTGCGGCTCGTCACAGCGGCCGCCGCGTCCGCCCGCCTGCACGGGCGCCTGTGGACCTATCTCACAGACATCGCCCAGAGCCCCCTGGACATGGACGAGCAGCAGCGCGAACGCCTGGCCTCCATCGCAGGTGCCAGTCGATGGATGCTGTGCCAGACCGAGGAACTCCGGGCCCTGATCGAGGCAACGGTGCCCGGCGTCAGCGGACGCTGCGAGCTGTGGAGCCCCATCGTTCCCGCACCCGACGTCGACCCGGTCCCGCGACCGACCGGTCCACTTCGACTGGTCTACACCGGGAAATTTGCGCCCCTGTGGAACACCCTGGAGATGACGCGCCTGCCCGCCTTGCTCGCTGAGCAGGGCATCGACGCTGAAGTCCACATGGTCGGAGACAAGATCCACGACGTCCCCGGCGACCGCGACTGGTCAGTGCGGATGCGGGAGGCACTCCAATCCAGTCCGGGTGTCGTCTGGCACGGCGGCATGCCACGCCAGGAGGCAATGGCGCTCGCCGCCTCCGGTGACCTCGGACTGTCGTGGCGAGCACCCGAGATGGATGCCAGCCTGGAATTGAGCACCAAGGTGCTCGAGTTCGGCGTACTCGGCATCCCGGTGCTTCTCAACCGCACCCCCATGCACGAGTCCCTTCTCGGCGCTGACTACCCCCTCTTCGTCGCCAACGAGTCCGACGTCGTGCAGGCCTGCATCGCGCTGAGTGCGGATCCCTCCGCGCGCGACGAGCTGGGGCGGCGCATGGCCGCATCCGTCGCGCCGTACCGCATGGCGGCCGCCATCGTCAGGCTCCGGGCCCTCCTGGAGCGCACATTCCCTTCGCCACCCCAGGCCCTGGCTTCCCACGTCAGCGCCGCAGGGCGACCGCTGCGGGTGGTGGTAGCCAGCCATGACCTGAAGTTCTTCACGCGGATCCAGGAGCATCTCGCGGGCCTGCCCGGAGTCGAACTGCGCCTCGACCACTGGGAGGCCCTGTCGGTACATGACGTGTCCGTGGGCGAACAGATGGTCGCCCGGGCCGACGTCGTCATCTGCGAATGGGCCGGCCCCAATCTCGTGTGGTACTCCCGCCACAAGCGCGATGGGCAGCGGCTGATCGTCCGGCTGCATCGCTTCGAGTTGGAGGCAGGTTGGCTGGCCGACGTACGCGCCGAGGCCATCGACCAGATTGTCTGCGTGAGCCCCTTCTACGCTCAACTCACTGCCAAGCGCACGGACTGGCCGGTCGAGCGGATCGTGGTCATCCCCAATTGGGTGGACGTCGCACAATTCGACCGCCCTAAGCTTGCCGGCGCGGAGTTCACGCTGGGCATGATCGGGATTTCCCCCCACCGCAAGCGCCCGGACCTCGGCGTTGACGTCCTCGCCCGACTGCGTCGCCGGGACCGCCGATTCCGACTCGCCATCAAGTCCAAGATGCCGTGGGACTACTGGTGGATCTGGCGCAAGCCGGAGGAGCGCCTCGAGACAGAGCGCCTCTTCCATCGCTTGCACACCGACCCGCTAGTGGAGGGCGCCGTCACCTTCGATGGATTCGGAGGCGATGTGGCGTCGTGGCTGCGCCGCGTCGGGTGGGTGCTGTCTACGTCAGATGACGAGAGCTTCCACCTCGCCCCCGCAGAGGGCATGGCGTCGGGTGCGGTGCCGGCCCTCCTCCCCTGGCCGGGTGCGGAGACGATTTACGACACCCGGTGGATCCACCCGGACCCGGCCAGCATGGCCGACGCCATCCACGACATCACTGCCTCGGGTCGCTGGCAGGCCGATCGGGCGCTCGCGCGCGAACAGGTGCGGGCGTCGTTCCCGCTGGACGCCGTGTGTGACGTCTGGGCGCGCATCCTCGTCGAGGATCTCTCATCCCAGACAGCTCAGGGGACGCTGGCGCGCACTCAGCTGGACTCCTCCTCACCGGGCGCAAATACGGCCGAGTAGAGCGCTGTGCCCCCTCGGCACTCAGCGAGCGCCAGGAGGTCCGACCCGTGCAGCAATGCCACCGTGCCGTGCTCGGGAGCGCCGGGCGGCCACGGGATGCGCACCCCATGCGTCACGGCGCGCACGCTGCCGGCGTCGACCTCCGTCCACGGGAGCGAACGGCGCGCTGCCTCACCGGGAGGCATGAGCGATGCGAGCCCGAGCTCGTCCGGGGCGCACGCGTCGCTGAGAGTGAAAGCACCTGAGCGAGTGCGGCGCAGCGACACGACGTGACCACCCACACCGAGTGCTTCTCCGATGTCACGAGCGAGCGCGCGCACATAGGTGCCCGCGGAGCAGGAGACGCGCACGTCGACCACGGTCGAGTCGACTCCCTGCACCTGTTCATGCCTCAGGCCAACGATCTCGAGTGCGTCGATCGTGACCTCACGCTCCGGCAAGTCCGGCACCTCTCCGGCGCGCACGAGCTCATGGGCACGCTTGCCGTCGACGTGGACAGCGCTCACCGCACTGGGCCGCTGGAGCACTGTGCCGCGCCACGGGACGAGGGCTCGCTCCACCTCATCGCTCCCGCAGATCGCTCCGGGGGCCGCGGTCACCACCCCCTGAGCGTCGTCGGTCGTCGTGGCGATCCCCAAAGCAATCGTCGCGAGGTATTCCTTGCCCTGGGCAGACAGGTGGCCCAACAGTCGCGTGGCGGAGCCGATGCCCAGCACAAGCACGCCCGTGGCGAGTGGATCGAGGGTGCCCGCGTGCCCGACACGACGCGTGCCCCACGCCTTGCGAGCCCGAGCCACCATGGCGTGGGATGTCGGCCCCTCGGGCTTGTCCAGCACGAGGATCCCGCGGGGGCCGGCAGGTGTCATCCGGCTGTGTCGTCCTCATCGGAGGGATGCCGGTAGGGGTCCGGATCACCCGCATAGTGCGCGCCGGTGGCCTGCGCGTGCACCTGCGCGTCCGACTCGGCCGCGGCCCGCAAGAGTTCGTCGATGTGCTTGGCGTTGTCGGGGAGGGCGTCGAGTACGAAGGCGAGGGAAGGTGTGTGCTTGATCCCGGTTTGGCGGCCAACCTCACTACGCAGGATGCCCTTGGCCGACTCCAGCGCCGCGGCCGTGGAAGCGCGCTCCTCGTCGTCGCCGTAGACCGTGTAGAAGACGGTTGCCTCGCGCAGGTCAGGAGTAACTCGCGCATCGGTGACGGTGATGAATCCCAGGCGGGGATCCTTGACCTTCATCTCCAAGGTTTCTGCCACGATCTCGCGGACGCGGTCAGCGAGCTTGCGGGCACGGGCTTCTGCCGCCATCAGCGCACTCCTTCGTCGTCGCCGCCGAAGAGACGGCGGCGGGCTCCCACCACGGTGATCTCCGGCAATCCGGAGACCCAGTCCTCGCACGCTTCAGTGACTCGCCGGGCGTGCGATGCCTCGCCCGAGACGGCTGCGACCGTGACCTGTGCTCGACGGTGCAGGTCCTGGTGCTCTGTCTCGGCTGCTGCCACGTCGAACCTCCTCCGCAGGTCCCGCACAATCGGCTGGACCACTGCGCGCTTCTCCTTGAGCGACTGCACGTCACCCAGGAGAATGTCCAACTCGCACGTCGCCACGAACACAGGAACTGCCCTAGGAGCGGGCCTTCTCGCGCATCTCGTAGGTCTCGATGACGTCGTCCACCTTGACGTCGCCGTAGGTCCCTAGGTTGATGCCGCATTCGAAACCTTCACGCACCTCGGTCACGTCGTCCTTGAAGCGGCGCAGGGTCGCGATGGACAGGTCATTGGCGACGACCGCGCCATCGCGCACCAGGCGCGCCTTGGTGTTGCGCCGGATCTCTCCGCTGCGCACCAGGCAGCCCGCGATGGTGCCGAACTTCGAGGACTTGAAGACCTCGCGCACCTCGGCGGTGCCCAGTTGGATCTCCTCGAACTCCGGCTTGAGCATGCCGCGCAGGGCTGCTTCGATCTCATCAATCGCCTGGTAGATCACCGAGTAGAAGCGGACGTCGACCCCCTCCTGGGCGGCGTACTCCGCGACCTTGCCCTCGGGACGGACATTGAAGCCCACGACCACGGCGTCGGACGCGCTCGCGAGTGTCACATCGCTCTTGGTGATGGCGCCCACTCCGCGGTGAATCACGCGCAGGGAGACCTCATCGCCCACCTCGATCTTCAGCAGGGCATCCTCGAGCGCTTCCACCGAGCCGGACACATCGCCCTTGAGGATGAGGTTGAGCTCGCGACGCTCCCCTTCCTCGATGCTCTTGAGGAAGTCCTCCAGCGTGCGCCGAGCCCGTGACTTGGCGAGCTGTGCGTTGCGTTCGCGCGCCTGGCGGGTCTGGGCGATCTGACGGGCCGTGCGGTCCTCGTCGACCACAAGGAAGGTGTCACCCGCACCGGGCACGGAGGTGAGGCCGAGCACCTGCACCGGCCGTGACGGCAGAGCCTCCTCGACGGCATTGCCGTCCTCGTCGAGCATCGCTCGCACGCGCCCGTAGGCATCCCCTGCCACGATCGAGTCACCGGGCCGCAGGGTGCCGCGCTGCACGAGCACGGTGGCGACGGGACCGCGTCCGCGATCGAGATGAGCCTCGATCGCCACACCCTGGGCGTCCTGGGTGGGATTGGCACGCAGATCAAGTGCCGCGTCAGCGGTGAGCAGGATCGCCTCGAGGAGCTCGTCGATGCCGGTCCCCTGAACGGCGGAGACGTCGACAAACATCGTTTCGCCGCCGTATTCCTCCGCCACCAGGCCGAACTCGGTCAACTGGCCGCGAACCTTAGAGGGGTCCGCGCCCTCCTTGTCCACCTTGTTGACAGCCACGACGATGGGCACCTCGGCCGCCTGGGCGTGATTGAGCGCCTCAATGGTCTGCGGCTTCACCCCGTCATCGGCCGCGACGACGAGTACGGCGATGTCGGTCACCTGGGCACCGCGGGCACGCATGGCCGTGAAGGCCTCGTGACCCGGGGTGTCGATGAACGTGATGGGGCGCTCGCCCTCCCCTGGGTGGGCGATGATCTGGTACGCGCCGATGTGCTGGGTGATGCCGCCGGCCTCGCCCGCCACGACGTTGGTCTTGCGGACCGCATCGAGCAACTTGGTCTTGCCATGGTCCACGTGGCCCATCACGGTGACGACCGGCGGACGCGGCATCAGGTCCGCCTCGTCGCCCTCATCCTCGCCGAAGTCGAGCGAGAACGACTCGAGCAGTTCGCGATCCTCATCCTCGGGCGAGACCACCTGGACGTCGAAGTCGAGCTCACCGCCCAGCAGCTTGAGCGTGTCATCGTCGACGGACTGGGTCGCGGTGACCATCTCTCCCAACTTGAAGAGCACGGTCACGAGGTCGGCGGGGCTGGCATCGATCTTCTCCGCGAAGTCGGTGAGGCTGGCGCCACGGGGCAGGCGCACGACCTGGCCGTTGCCGCGCGGGAGCCGCACGCCCCCGATCGTGGGCGCCTGCATGTTGTCGAACTCCTGGCGCTTCGCGCGCTTGGACTTGCGACCGCGGGAGGGTCGCCCCCCGGGCTTGCCGAAGGCCCCCGCCGTGCCGCCTCGACCACCCGGTCCGCCTCGGGCTCCCGGACGACCGCTGAAACCGCCACCCGGTGCTCCTCCGGGAGCTCCAGCGAAGCCGCCACCGGGAGCACCACCGGGCCGACCGGGACCCCTCCCGCCCGGTGCACCGCCGGGGCCGCGTCCGCCGCCGGGCGCACCACCGGGACCGCGACCGCCACCGGGCCCGCCACCGGGCCGCCCGGGGGCGGTGCCTGGGCGGGGTACGCCGGGGACGCGGGGCATCATGCCCGGGGTGGGGCGAGGGATGCCGGGGACCCCCGGCGCGCTGCGGCCCATGCCGGTATTGCCCGTGAAGGGGTTGTTGCCCGGACGCGGGGCGGAAGGCCGCGGAGCCTCGCGTGCCGCCACGTTGCCGGTGAAGGGGTTGTTGCCCGGACGCGGACCCGCCGGCCGAGCGGGGCGTGGAGCCTCGGGCTCGGCGGTAGCGGCGGCGGGCGCTGCCGGCTCTGACGGCGGTGTGGGCGACAGCTCGACGACGGCCTCGGGCGCTGAGTCGGCCACCGGAGCTGGTGCCTCTGCGCTCGGGGGCGCCTCCTTGGGGGCCGCCGCCTTCTTTGCGGCCCGCTTCGGCTTGGCCTCGGCAGGCGCAGCGGCGGGCATGGCGTCCTTCAACTTGCGGACGACGGGCGCTTCAACCGTGGATGACGCCGAGCGCACGAACTCTCCGAGCTCGGCCAATTTGGCGAGCACAACCTTGCTCTCGACGCCGAGCTCCTTGGCGAGCTCGTAGACCCGGACCTTCGACACAACTCTCCTGTCTTTGGTCCGGATGGCGCGCTACGGGCGCGTGGCCGGACCGTCAGTGCTGGACGACCCTGCTCATGGCTGGGTGCTCATCGGTGGCTCATCCTTGGATGCCCCATCTTTCGCGGCTACTACGGCGGTCTTCGGACAACGTGCCCTGCAGGAACGCGCGCAGCCCCGATATGTCGGGAGCCGCACTCGCCCGCAGTGCACGGACGAACGCCTTGCGGCGCTCGGCCTCATCCAGGCAGTCGGGGTGCAGCCATGCGCCCCGGCCGGGAAGGACAGCACTCGGGTCAGGGACTACCGCCCCATCGTCCAGCACCACCCTCAGAAGGCCATCCGGCGAGCTCCGACCCCGGCAGCCGATGCACATGCGCACGCTCGAGGTGCGGCCTGCGCTCACATCGGTCCCGGGTAGGTGCCAGACGGACCCCGTGAGTGTAACGCTCCCGGGCCGGCCGCGGGTCACCGGTGGGGCCGCGGGCGGCCTAGGTGTCCGTCTGCCCCTCGGACCCCGGGTCCTCGTGCGTGTCGGGCCTGATGTCGATCCGCCAGCCCGTGAGACGAGCAGCGAGTCGAGCGTTCTGTCCCTCGCGGCCGATGGCCAGGGACAGCTGGTAGTCCGGCACCGTGACCCGGGCTGCGCGAGCCGCAGCATCCACCACCTCGACCCGGCTCACTCGCGCGGGCGACAACGCGTGCGCGATGAGTTCGGCGGGGTCGTCACTGAAATCGACGATGTCGATCTTCTCGCCACCCAGCTCACTCATCACCTGGCGGACACGCTGGCCCATAGGCCCGATGCACGCACCCTTGGCATTCACACCGGGGATCGTCGAGCGCACGGCGATCTTGGTCCGATGCCCGGCCTCTCGAGCCAGGCCGGCAATTTCGACGCTGCCGTCGGCGATCTCGGGGACCTCCAGCGCGAAGAGCCCGCGCACTAGCGCGGGATGCGAGCGGGACACGGTGACCTGCGGGCCGCGAGGCCCCTTGCGCACGCTGGTCACGACGCACTTGATGCGGGTGCCGTGGGGGTATGACTCGCCGGGCACCTGCTCCGACGGGGGCAGAATCGCCTCCACCTTGCCGAGGTCAACGCGCACCACGCGGGGATCGCTGCCCTGCTGGATGACGCCGGACACCAGGTCGCCCTCGGTGCCGGAGAACTCCCCGAAGGTGCGGTCACCCTCGGCATCGCGCAGCCGCTGCATGAGGACCTGACGAGCCGTCGCCGCTGCCACGCGTCCGAAGTCGGTCGGCGTGTCGTCATACTCACGTGGCACCGGCACCACCTCGCCGGCCACCTGCTCGCCCACCGGTGCG
>Ga0194133_10005711_pt1 | contig 15730 bp, 14 predicted proteins | sample TA2KigOf40mmetaG_FD_155448 | JGI IMG/M metagenome (GOLD analysis project Ga0194133, IMG submission 155448) | Freshwater microbial communities from Lake Tanganyika, Tanzania - TA2015055 Kigoma Offshore 40m | ecosystem: Environmental > Aquatic > Freshwater > Lake | place: Tanzania: Lake...
TGCAGAAATTGTTTGCCGAGTTAGATATTGAGGTTGATCTCTGGATTCATGATTCTGACCACTCACGTTACTGGCAGCGCTTCGAATATCAATTAGCTATAAGTAAATTAGCAAAGGGGGGCTTTTTAGTCTCTGACGATATTCAAACTTCGAGTGCTTGGCTGCGGGAATTTAGTGGCGAAAATACTTTAGAATTCAGAGAAGAACACAAATCCATTGGGATATGGCAAAAGAAATAGTCTCATACAAAATATCACAAAAATCAATACTTGCTTACATAGTGCAGCAAAACAAAATTTGATACCTTTCTACCAACTTCTTTTGCCGTTAACTGAAATTGAAAAGTTTTAATAGCATCAATGGGTTGTAAACTTCAAAATCTAGATTTACCAATATTTAAAATGTAAAACTGTTTAAATGATGCTCAAACGCTCTACTGTTGTTACACACAAAATACCGTCTAGGGAATTGCCCATAAAGCTTCGAGTCGCAAAAACTAAGTTGTATTCAGATTCCTTCCGAAAATATATTTGGCCTCCCAATAATTTGATGTTTTCTGCAAGTTTGAATCTCTTAATCGCACCCAGAAATTCATCTCCTGGATTTGTTTCACCAACTCTTCAACATTTCCCAGATCGCCATGAACTTCCATGGTAACAAAGTCACATTTCGCCATCCAACTTGAATCATTAAAAACATTAAACTCCTCACCCTCAATATCCAATTTCACCAAGGAGACCCACTCTAAATTCAATAAACCAAATAGTTGATTCATGTCTAGAAATGAACTATTCCATGTTGTCGCATCACGGGAATTCTGAATATTTATAGGATTGCACCCTGAAATGTAAACTTTTAGAATTTCATAATTAAAAAAAGAATTGTCTTTCAAGTTACTTTTAAGTACTTCGAGGTATTTCTCTTGGAATTCGACACAAATGATTCTTTTAGCATATTTTGACATAAGGGATGAAAACACACCGCGATTAGCGCCTATATCAATTATGCAATCAAGACTATTTAGTTGGTCATCACTCATATCTTTCAAATAACAATCCGCAACAAGTATCTCTCGTATCAGCCCAAAGGAACTACTATTTTCGTCTTCAAGGTTGTCAGAAGCTGCACAATCAAAAAAAAGTGTTTTGTCTCTGAATTTGAATTTAGTTGGCTGCATAACATTCATTTTTCCATCTACTGAGCTCAAAGTTTTGTCCCGTAAGATATTCCTACAGTTCATCATTAGCTGAAGAAAAAAAAACAAAGACAACCGAGCACCCAAAACTGTGAAAATACGAATGGTAAGAATATTAAATAACTTTTTCAATTGTAAGCTTTTGTTCATAGAACATCATATCATTTAATGATTTCCACGTTGGTAGCGATTGAATAATTGGAGAAAAAAAGCTTCAGTTACCTTGGTATAAAAAGAAAGTTGTTAATGTAAGGTGTTTTGCCCTCTTCGGAATTTCGTGATTCAAGATTGCTGACTAGTTGATGCTCATCCAAATCGAACTCAACAATTGATCTCATTTTTTCCTCTACGAAGAAGAACCCTTGGTAATCTAGTTTATCCATGAGATCAAAAAGAGATTGAGGACACCCCTCACGGTGCCGGAATTCGCTTTCGATTAATAAGATGGGGCGCTCCCTCAATAGGGTTGCGTGCGCCCCTTTCACGACTTCCAACTCGTGCCCCTCAACATCGATTTTGATTAGGCTAATATTTTGAATGCCATAACTATCAAGCGTCCGGGTTGTTACCGTTGAAACATTTTCATGATGAGTCTTTCGAGCGGTATCTGACAGGCGAGAAAGTCCAGGATTATCTAAATCGTGGACAAAATCTCGTTCCCCATTGCCATCTGAAAGGGCTGTCCGAATTACCTCTACATTAGAGAAGAAGTGTTTGGACACCTTTTCTAATTGTCTTGCAAATTTGGGGTGTGGTTCAAACGCATATATTTTTCTTGCAAAAGGTGCTAAAAGAAAAGTGTAGTTCCCATCAGCAGCACCAATGTCAATAATATTCTTCTTAATGTTGCAATACTGTACTACTTTACCCATTTCTAGTTCATGGACCCTCGAGCGTTGCTTAGCTACTCTCCAAGCTGACAGAATTTTGAATAACACTGAGATTCGATGCATTACAAGATAATACTCCAGTCTCATTCAAATACAGGAGATATTCCTGAGGTGATCAAACTGACTTGGCTAACTTTGATTCTGAAATGAATCAAGCGCTCATTTCAAATACTGAGGGGTTTCATATTCCTAAGTAATCCAGATTTAGTCAGATATCTAGAAAGCTTGTCCACTTCCTGCCGATAAGTTCGAGAAAACACTTCTAAGAAAATGAGGCACACCAAACAAAAAGTTGAAATAAGCCTAAACTTACTTACCACTCATAAAGGGTGAAAGAGAATAGAAATCTCATGATAAGTGATAAGAAAAAATAGATTCATCACATATAACGGTCTAATGTCAATTCGAAATTTCAACATGGATGGAAAGAATCCATATGAAAATTAATTGATATGTGCTTGAGTGCGTCTCTTAAAACTAGACTCATAACTTGAGTGCAAATAAATATTTGATATCACACTTCTTGACGTAAGTTTATATGAATGAGAAATTAGAAACATGTGAATTTCACTGGGCACAAAGGCATCAAAACTCCATTCTTCAACACATATAACTCTAGGTCTAAACTTGGACCAATCTATTGATTTCAAAACATTCAATTCATGGCTTTCAACATCTATCGAAAGTAGAAATGGATCGTCTGGATTTACCAATAATTGCAAACTATCTAATCTAAAAGGAAACAACGTTTCTGTGAGAATAGGGTTGATTCCCTTTTTTTTCAGGGATAGAAAAATATCTCTACTTGTGTGCGAATATTGATAATCAGAATACTCATATATCTGTAAAGGATTTTCGGAATCAGAGACCAATTTTTTTATGAATGTATCCTTTGGTCTTTTCTTAAGATTCAATTTTTCATTTCTTGCCAAAGGATCAATAAGTATTCCGCTCCAACCCCGTTTGTATAGGAAGTAAGTATTAGAACCATGGACTGGATTACCCGCCCCAATATCCAAGTACGACCCAGTCTTTTCTGGCAGGTAATTTCGCAATACTGCATCTTCACCATAAGTTGAATAGGAGCAGAAAAACCTCTTACTTCTCTTTGAAGCTAATCGATAAATGTAGCGTGTTATCGCATAAATGTTGCTTTTACTAGAAATATTGAGTTTTGTGTAAATATTTCTGACTTTAGTTTCACAGATCTCTGATAGCTTCATTCGAAACCTCCTCAATTATACTTAAGAGTGCGTCCAACGTGTAGATTGACTTCTTTAAGCCAATCCACAAAAGACACTACACCAAGAATCTCCAAGGCAATAGGAATCATGACTAAGAGCTATATAAATTTAGAGCCATCCCGGCTAACGTGCTGGTGCATGCCCAGTCGTCATCGCAATAAGGCTAAGTTCTCAACCGACTTCTCTCACATCGCCTTTAAAATAAGTGTGGCACCTTAATGTACGCTGCTGAATTATCCATTGATTTTGGTGTAGGTTCTAAAAAAGTACTACCACGTGATTCAAGTAATATTCATCATTTTTTGGTGTCGTGGCCCTTGGTTCAATTCAGAGCATCTGAGATGATACTGTTTCAGAAAAATATTACTTACGAGTCAGTAGTAACTCAAATTGTAAAGCAACCTTATCTTTTCTCTGGATATTTACAACATCTCTTAATGTAAATCCTTTTTTAACGAGAAATTCAATCACTTCATCAAGTAACGGTTGTCCCCTGTAGAATTCAACTGACGATGCTTCGCAATACACCAACTTAACTTGACTGAGGAGGCCTGAAAAGCCTTGGAGCACTCTCAATTCGGCCCCTTGTACATCGAGCTTTACTGCGACATTACTCTTTTCACTGAACAAACTATGTTTATTTTGAATTGTCTCAAATCTTTCCACAGATATTTCTTCCTGCTGGACTACCTCACTTCCAGGGTAGGCATCAACGTGGAGTTGAGTCATATTCAGTAACGAACTACTCAAGCCTTCATTCTTGGTGACAAAAAGTTTGACGATTTTACTCTCCTCACCCAAAGCTAGATTGTAGGAAAACCAATCAGATTTTTTTGATAACGTTTTTTCAAGGATTGAATAGGCTTTTGACGATGGTTCAAAGGAATGAATAGCCCCTCTATAACCCCCGGAACGAATATCTATTCCAAATTGACCAATATTTGCGCCAACATCTATAAGCGTATCTATTTCTAATTTAGAAAGCCATGAGTTTAAGACGTGATGCTCGGCTTTGCACAGATCTTTTAGTTGAAGAGCGTTTAGCAGAGTAGAGCGAATTCTGCGGAACAATGGGCTGACTCGAAAAAATGTGGCACTATTCCCGAGTAAATTCATGCAAATAGATCCTATTCATCATATAAAAACTATAGGCGAAGATTATAGTAACAAACAATTCCTCTGTATAACCTAACATGCTGATTAGTTTCAACAAAACAGATGTTTATCGGCACAGAATCTAGCCAAATGAAAATTCGCCTCTCTAATCATCTGCTAAAGCTGCACCCCCGCAGAGAAGTACTGTAGTGTTTGATTTCTGAGTTTTAAAAACTAACAAGAGGATTAACGAGGAACTATGATCTGGTTGTCATTGGTGCCTTTCGTGAAAGCGATTAAGAATGCACCAATTTTATCGGTAGTTGTCATTGTTTTCATGTTTGACTATAGCTTAACTTCAGGCGGAAATGTATTCATAAATGTTAACCCCATCATGAAAGAAATGAGCACTCTGTATACTGCATCAATACGGGAAATCTCTATTTTAAATATAATCGTTGTTTCTGGGCTCTTTTTTGTCTTCCTGTTTAATTCAAAAAATCTTCCCTTAGGAATATCTTGCACATTTTTGCCTATAATTTTTTTGTCGACACTGACTTCGGTGTTGAGAGATTATTCACTATATAAATCTGCATATTTCTCACTACCATGGGTCACGACGTATCTTTTTGCGATAATTGGGTACCAATATTATTCTAGCGAAGTCAATAGCATGAAAACTATGCGTATTTTGCTCTGTGTTGTACTCTTAAAAACGCTTTTAGGTGTGATCTTCCTTGTTAACGGCAATTATATCTATGATAGCAATCTTGGAACTCGTATTGTTTTCTTTGATTGGATTACTGCGTATGTTTCGCTTTGTTTCCTAGTAGCCGTTGCTGCTTTACGATACAAGAAGGTATTCGTAATTCCAATCACATTTCTTGTCCTTGTCCTACAGATCCTTTCATTGCGTAGGACAGTAATTCTTTCTGTAGTAGTAATTGTGTTCGTATTCATTGTTAAATTTAAAGGACAGAAAATTAGGATCCTACTTTTTAGTTGTTTTATCCTTAGCGTCCTCACTTTATCAGCAGCTCTCAATCTCGGCTCTACTCAAGCCGCTTTTCGCTTTTTGAATGCAGGATTGAAGACTTTTCAAGGTGAAGGAAATGACATGTCAATTAAAGGACATCTGCAAGACATCAAGGTGGGGTTGCAACTTATCTCTGAATTTGGATTTTTTGGTCTGGATCAGGAAAGAATCTCCTCGACTTCTACACTAGTTGTAAGAAAACCTGATAGTTTTTACATTCATAATGAATTTCTGCAACAATGGGTTTTCAATGGTGTCTTAGGCCTATTATTTACCTTGCTTTTATTTTTAGCATGTTTTGTAGTCGCACTATCAAGAATAAATTTATCCAAAAATATTTTCGGTTTAATGGCAAGAGTCTATTTTATTGGACTCCCCGCAATTCTTATCTTTTCGTCAGATTTCTCGAACTCGCCAAGAACACAGATAATAACAGGTCTCTTTATGGGAATTTTGTTTAAAGAAAAAAAGAGTTTTGTCAGAGTTGAGTAGAAACACGCCGCAAAAGGAGTCAGAATCTAGCTCTTCAGATCGTGCCTTCTCTCCAAGATGAGTAATTCGTAGATTAAATGTCGGCGGGCATATGAAAACACATCACCTCCATCTAGAAAACCTCGTCGAACTACTAGGTGAAAAAAAATTACAAGGATAGGTCTTATTGGTGCGAGAATTCTCAAAAACGCTCGCTGAACGGCTCGCCTTTCGTTTTGCATAACGGACTCTGAGGAAGCTTCCCACTTTGAATACCTCAAGTGACGATTAATCCAATCTTCTAAGCCCTTAGAATTAACAAGATGAGTGTAAGGTGTAAAAATTTGTCCTATCTTTGCTCCATATTCAAAATTTTCCCAAACGCCTCCCACAAACCTAACAGAAGAAATTCTACAGAGTCGAGGATGCCAATTTGGAAATCCCATGTACCTTTTCAACCAGGTTTTCTTATATACAAATTTTGGTGCTGCCATAAAGGCATCATAAGTTTTAGTCTCAATAGCAAGCTTTACCTCAAATAAAAATTCGGGTGTTAGACGTTCATCGGCATCCATAAACAACGCCCACTCCGTAGTGAATGGTAGATTGTCTAAACTCCAATTCCTTTGATCTGTAATCATGAAATCACCAACTTGCGAGTGTCTAAACACACTTGCACCCATCTCTCGCGCAACTTTGCAGGTAGAGTCAACACTTCCACTATCCACGACAAATATTTCACTGAAGAAATCCTCTGCGGAAGCTATTAGTTCATGAATATTCCGTTCCTCGTTAAGGGTCAGAACAATTAGAGAACACTTTGTCCTATTCATGACCTAATTATTGAGGTTTATCATTGATAATGCAATCAATAAGTTCTAAATCTGTGCCGTCTTGCCTCTGAGCGGCAAACAACTTTGCATTAGAAACGACTTGATTTGGATAATTGACATAGGAATCGAGAATTTGAGCAGAGATATCCAATGGATTATTCATTGTAATTTGCGCTATGTTCAGTTGCCGAAAATCCGTAGCCATGCATATTCTCGACACTGAAATCACAAGCGTTTTGACAGACATGGCTTCTATAGCTACATGGCAGTAATTCTCCTCAACGCTTGTCACAACTAGTGCAAATGAACTATTTATCTTCTCCAGAACTTGCTGCTTATCTAACCAGCCTGTCAAATTGACTCGTTTAGTTAAATGCGAGATGGCTAAAAAGTGTCTTATTTCTAAGATCAAACTTCTCTCTCCTGTGCCAATAATCTCCGCGGTCCAGTCTTCAGGCAGTAATTTGAAGGATTCCAAAAACAAAAAAACATCTTTTTGGGGCACAATTCGTCCTACAAAAACTATGTGTTTATTCAAAGAAGATTCGATTGTCGGAAGCTGAGTTTGTGGTGTGGGATGGTAAATAACGTGGATTTTGCTTTGATCAATGCGGAGAGCGCAGTTCTGAGATTCACCCACCGATGAAAAAATTACACCTCGAACTCGAGTTAAAATGAGATAGAGAATTGGCTTTAATAGAGCCTTCAATACTGGATGTTGTTTCCAACTCCAAGGCGTCAAGCTTTGGGTAGGGAAGAGAAGTAAATCGGATTTGATGAGACGGAAAAGTTTGAGAAAGCCAAGAACAAAAAAAGATGTGTGCCAGACGCCGAAAATCATAAAAGTATGCTCCCTCCGTCGGCAGAGTTCTCCAGCCAAATTGAAGTAGCTTCGAAAACTCCATCGAGAATATGGATAAAGTAACATTGAGGCATCAGAAATACTTTCAAGATGAGTGGTCGCAAGTCCGAATAGACTTACGTCGTATCCCAGTTGCTGTAACACTTCGCGATAGGCTTGAATCGTTTTGATGGGCCCGCCCATCTTTGCAGAATACTCTCCAAACACTAGAAGTACTGACTTGTTCTCATTTGTCAAAAGTTTTCTCTCCATCTCCTCGAAACTTGTCCCGTATGCTTGTTGTGAAGACTTTAAAATCGTCAATTTTGGGATTTATACAATCTGTGAATTTCCAACCCAATTTCTGTGAAACATAGAACCAAGAAACTATTAGACAAATTGTGTATCCAACTAAAGAAGAGATACTCGCACCAATCGCACCAAACTGGCCCAGAGCGATCAGAGAAGAGATTCCAACGATGGATGCATAAAAATAGGATTTAGACTCGTCCACTTGATTTTCGCTTGTAATTAATACAGCTGTTAAACAAAGTGAAATTGAATTCATTGGCGCTGCAAAGCAAAGAATGATGAGAGGAATGACTGCGGATTGAAAATCTACCCCGAAAATGAGTGGGACCAAAAGAGTTCCCAAGATTCCAATCGTTGCCGAAATGAACATAGTACCAAGCCAAGTCAATCTTATGATTGATTGAATTTCGTTGGTCTTAGCAATACGAGTGCCGAGAATCTTTATTCTCGAAGAAGACGAAACAGCATCTGGAATTTCTGCGATCGCTACTGCTACTGCATAAAATCCAAGTTGACGAGGTCCAATTATTGATAGACCGATGATTTGATCAAAACGGTTCAAAAGAATGCTACTAGCTAAGCCAGTAAAACTCTTAACTGAAATATTTAAAAAATCGCGAGTAGAAATGCCAACTGGGTGTCTGTCGTCCCTATAAGGCGCAAGTTTTCTCTTACACCAAAGGATACTTGGAAGTTGACTAAGAAACACTACAAAAGCTGCAGTAATTGCTGTTAAAGAAAAAGATAAACACAAGATCGTCAAAAATAAAAAGCGACTGAAAGAGACCTGAATCTTTGAATAGGCAATCAGCCTAAAATCTCCTATTCCATTTGCAACTCCGTATAACAAATTTTGCAATATCTGAAATGGAAGAAAAATCATTAACAAAAAAGAATATCTCAAATATACATAATCAGAACCAAAATTGATTTGGTTAATCACAAAAAGTATTATTAGAGCAGGAATTGTGCATACCAATAGGGCATGATTCAAAAGTGACAAACTTAGTGAAATAGAAATTTTTTTATTTACCAATAACATACCAAGTGCGTGTTGGGAACCAAAAGTGCCCAGAATGCCGATTAAAACAATTGAGTTTATGATTGCAGCATAAAATCCGCGTCCTTCAGGTCCAAGTTCTCTCGCCAAAACTGGGCCTAATAACAAAGCAAAGAATGGTCCAATAAAATTAGAAAAGATAAGGAGTTTTTGAGACCCTGATTGTTGAGGCATAATTTAGTCTGTACGCTTAGAGTGAATAGAGAAATTAGAGAGCAATGCTGAAACGTCTTTTGCAAAGGCTTGATCGCCCATTTTCATGCCGAGATACTTTTGTGAGATATTTCGAGATACAACTAATTCCGATTCACTTGCATTTAATGCATAAGCAACGAGATCAAAAGCTGACTCCGAAATATGTAATGCGTTTTCAGGCGGGATACCTTCCATTCCTATGGGGGTTGAAACCACAGGCAAGCCCATCGACATTAGAGTTAAGGTCTTCATCTTTATTCCTGAACCAGACCAAATTGGCACAACTCCGGCACGCACCTCCTTGGCTACTGCGCTCAAATCTTCCACGTACCCCAATAAACGAACACCGGAGGATGATTCAATGAGTTTCATTAACTGCTCTTTGGCGGCACCAGTGCCAACGACTAACAATTCCATTCTACCTTCACTGAGCAATCGTTCACATTCAGTAATGAGCCGCATAAGTCCAAGATAATTTGGTTCATAATCCAGACTACCTAGCCACATCAATTTTGTAGATGCTGGGTCAAACTCAACCACTCCATTTGAGAATTGAACTCGACTTTCGACTATAACCGGTGCAATCTTTGCAGAAACAGATGAAAATTTGTGGGCCTCTAGATTTGAAGTTACAGATACAGAATCTACTAGAGAGATGACTCTTCTCTCAAAATTCTCTGCAATAAATAGATTAAGTCTATCTCTCATGCGATCTTTCCACTTGGTGGAACATTTCTCTTGCTTCAAACTGACAGACAAAACGTTTGACTTATCCCAATGAATTCTCGCCTTATGGATGAATCTTGCATATGCACCAGCTGCTTCTCCCAACAAAAAAACATAATCGTATTCCCCAGATTTAAGGCATTGCAATCGTTTAGACAATTCCCTACTAAACCGCAAAAGAATCCACGACGGAGTTTGTTTTTGAACAGCCCGAAAGGAACGCTTAATCTCTCCAACTAAAGTTAAATTAGGAGAGGGAACAAAGAAGACTTGAACTTCTATGTCCAATATTTGATTCAAGATGGCTATTTCTTTTTGTGTTGTGTCATCACGCCCAACAGCATAAACGTCTAACTGACTCACCTTGGAGAGTGCTCTAAGAAACATTCCAACTCGAAGCGCATCACCTCTGTTCTCAGGATAGGGAAAGTATGAAACAACAGCCAGGATTCTCAATTTTGAGTTCATTAAAGTAAATCCTCAGGGCTTGTTAAAACACTTTTGAGTCTCTCAACTGTATGGATGAGGTTGTAGTTGTTAAAAACTGTTTGAAACGCATTTTCCACGATTGTTGAGTAAGCAATATTGTCATTAACAACTCTCACAATTTTTTCAAATGACTTTTGGAAATTATCAGACTCGACCAACAAACCTGAGAATCCATCTTTAACAAGTTCGGGTATCCCCGCGGCACTTGTAGTTACTACAAGTTTACGCATTGCCATGGCTTCCATAAGGACGACGGGTATTCCATCGCCATCTCCAGTTCCAAGAGAAACTGGCTTGCTCATCAGTATGAAAATATCTGCGGCTGCAATCAAATGAAGGGTTTCTGAATTTGGTTTAGATCCATGAAGAATTATTTCCAGATTCTGGTTTTCCAATTTATTAATTTCCTTCTTAAAGTCTCCAAACAAAGGACCGTCTCCAACAATATCCCATTTTACTTTATAGTCATTTCTAGATAACTCACAAATTACTCTGAGAGCGTCCATATAACCCTTTGATTCAATAAAACGCGCGACCGTTACAAAATCTAACTCTCTTCCAAGTTTACTCATCTCTGACCTAGGTAACTTATTAAAATAAATTCCGCAGGGGATAATGACTGACATATTTGAATCGCAAATTTGATTAAGATTATCAGAGACAAATTCACTTGCTGCAATAACTAAATCCATTCTGTATAATCTCCACCTATTAACTTCTTTATGCGACCCTCTATGCGAGTCTCCCCCGTGAACTGTAACAATCTTCTTGGTTGGCAAATTCGAATTTATAAGAATTGCAATGTCTGTCGTTAAACCTAAAAAATGTGCATGAATCACAAGATTATTTAGGTGATTTGTTTTCTTTTGAAGATAACGTTGACAATGGTTTGCATGAATTTGCGCAAAAAGAATGTGAAGTACATGTGATTTTAGGAAAGGAAGGCCGCTGAAATATAGTTTTGTCGTTTGTACAATGCTCCTCGGAGCAAAGAAAAGTGCACGCAATGATCCCAATTGTGGTGCGAAATACTCTACCTTTGGAGGCAAATTCTCAGGTTTATGAATGGAGTAAACCACTACTCGATCACCTTTTCTTACTAACTCCAGCATTTCATTTTCTATGAATGTTTCTGAGAAACAGGGATACTTATTAGTTATATATAAGTGCGTGGTTTGCATCATTAGATTGCGTTAAAATGTAGCACGATTAATGCACTCTTTCTCATATCCAAATACTTTCTGTTATTAGATGATCTATCCGTTGAGTATTGAAATGTGAAGCACGCCTGATAATTCCATGCACTTCGTATCCTTTATGGAGTAGAAGTTCAGCAAGGTATGAACCGTCTTGACCCGTAATGCCAGTAATTAAAGCCCGCCTCATCCTCTTACCGCCTCAAATTCCATTCCCTCGATTGATCAGTGTCAGACCGGTCAAAACTTATTCACTGTCCACAACTTGATTGTACTATTATTGTTGTGTCAGACCTTGTCTTAGAAACATCGATATTGACTGGGGGCTTAATTAGTGTGCGGTGTGTTCGGAGTCGTAAGTTTTGATGGAGTGTCGACGGAAGACTTAGCCTCTATAGATATTTTCTCGGATTTACAGAGACATCGTGGGCCCGATGGAGAAGGTTCTCTTCAAGGCGAATGCTTTGTCGCCGGAATGGTGAGACTCTCAATTATAGATCAATTTCAGGGAACACAACCAATTTGGAACGAAAGTAAAAATATTGCAGTTCTTGCAAATGGAGAAATTTATAATTACATCGAATTAATGCAGGACTTGATGAAGAAAGATCACGTTTTTTCATCAAGTAGTGATATCGAAGTCATTGTTCACTTATACGAAGAATATGGCACAAATTTTGTTACCTATTTACGCGGCATGTTTGCCTTCGTTCTAATTGATCTTGACTTAAATCAGGTAATTATTGGGAGAGATCGAATGGGTGAAAAGCCCTTGTTCATCTATGAAGCAGCGGGAAAATTCATTTTTTCAAGTGAACTCAGAACTCTAGTTCAATCACAATCAATTCCATTCAAACTTAGTCCAAAAAACATACATGCTTACTTGATTTTTGGTTATGTTCCGGAACCCAAAACTTTAATAGAAAATGTGAGAAAAGTGGAATCTGGAACATTAGAAATTTTCTCTCTTGAGAAACGTGAACATTTAGTGCATAGGTATTGGGAGATAGATACGTCAGGGATGGAAATTCGCGACTCGGAAGAGACAGAATTGGGCAAACTCCTAATGGAAGTTATGGAATTGGAGATGCGTTCAGATGTCCCAGTCGGAATTTCACTTTCAAGCGGAATTGATAGCTGTCTAATTGCGAAGCTCGCAAAGATGCATACTTCAGAGTTGCACACATTTACAGTTGGATATAGCAGTAAATCCAAACTTGATGAGTCTACGGATGCAGTTGAGTTTGCAAAAAGTATTGGAGCAATACCTCATGTTGTGCGGCTAGATCCAACCGAGGTAGCAAAACGATTTTCAGAGCTTTGCCTAAAACGTGATGAGCCTATAGCAGATATCGCCGGTGCAGGTTATCTTGCTATAGCTGAATTAGCTCAATCTCAGGGATTTAAAGTCCTCCTTAATGGGCAAGGCGCGGATGAACTTTTTTGGGGTTATGACTGGGTACGGAAAGCGGTGCGAAAAGAACACCGTCGAAGAGAAACAATTGGAGGGCATAGAGTTCTTAAGAAATACCTTAGATTCGAAAAACCTATGATGAAAGCCGGTCCGATGTTGGATTGGCTGAAAGCGGGGGGAGGACTAACGGAAAACTTAAGGCAGCTATGGGACGACGGTCGAGCTAGGAAAAATCTTGAGGCAATCACCGACATAAGCAGGTATAGGTTGCGAGCACGAGCTATCGCTCGCCTCGCAAGGAGTTTAAGTAAAGTTCCTGAATTTGAAAATACTAGAAAAGTGGACAATTTACCTGATGAATTGATAACCTCGAGAATAGTAATGAGTAAATTAGTTGACACTTATCTGAAAACTAATGGTCTGGCACAAAATGATCGACTTTCAATGTCTGCTTCCATCGAAGCACGGACTCCTTTTGTAGATTATAAATTAGTTGAGATGGCATTTAGGCAATGTGGAAGTGCGAATAAGTTTGACTTACCTGAGAAACACTTTTTGAAATCTGCGGCAAAGTCATTCTTGCCCGATAATCTCATAAATAAGAAAAAAAAGGGCTTTAATCCTCCAACAAGAAAATGGTACTCCGCAATTTATGTCGAGACTAAGGATAGTTTAGTCAATCCAAGGATTGTCGAGTTAGGGTTGGTCAATCGCAAAGCCATTAAAGTTTTGCGAAAGCCTTTAAGTCTTTTAGGGCGCCCTAAAGTTTTATGGCTTGAACTCGTAGTTCTGGAAATGTGGGTTCGTATGATAGAATCTAAAGTTGAATTGAAAAAAAGATAAAAACATTGACATGTAATTTCCAGTAAAGAGTTGAATGTGGTGTGAAATAGCATTAAAAAAGTTTCTTATAAATATTTTGAAGTTTTTTAACTTCTTTGGTTAATCTACCTCGAATTAATAGATTTTGGCATTGAATGTGTGCTCTCAGGAATCAATCGAGTAGTTAACCGGTCACGATTCACCGTTTTGCAATTTAGACTTTAGCTACAAGTCAAAATAGTGGTCGAAAGTTTTTAGATTTGTATTTATTTAACAATTCTCACAAGATTCGAAATTTGAACTAATTGGGTTGGAGCTGTCTTTGAAAAATAAAAGAGAAACTGCCTGGTAGAGTTTTTGGCAGACTTCAAAATTAAAAAGAAACTACTTATCTTTTTTGGAATTTGAGGTACTTTTTAATTTTAAGATTTCATCAACTATTTTGTTAATATTTGCTCTCGCGGAAGATGTTGATAGATTTCTTACCGCATAGTCTTGAGCAGCTTTTGACATTCGGACCATCTTTTGTAAATCCTTGGACAAGTTTAGAATCTGCTCCGCCAATAAATTAGGATTACCTGCAGGGACAATAATTGCCGCCCCATCAGCATGAGACAACTGCCGTGCACATGCACCATTAACTGCCACAGCAGCAATAATTGGTTTTCCTACTGTTAAATATGATGTAAGTTTACTTGGAAGAGACATATCTCCCACGGTTGCTCTTTCATTCACAATAAGAATATCTGCAGCAAAAAGCAAATTCGGGTATTCCTCTTTGGAGACTGGCGCCATGTATGAGATTGATGACACGCCTTTTGCAAGCTCAACAAGTTGATCTTTTTGGTTTCCGTCGCCACAGAAGACAAACTTAAACGAGGCATCATCTTCAAGACACTTCGCAGCCGAAATCACATTTCCTAGGTCCTGCTTCAGACCCATATTTCCAGTGTGCAATATGACAACTTGTTCATCTTCCCAACCAAATTTCAATCTAGATTCAATCTTTGACCTATTCGGTTGTCCTATATGACTCCAATTAAGGAATGTAAGAATCCTGTCTGAGTCTATATTTGACTTTAAAACATAGTCGCGAAAATTTGGTGAAGCAATACACACGAGATCCGAAGCAACGAAAATCCATTGCTCAATTCTTTCAACAACAGAAGCAACTTTTGCATTCACTTTTAAGCCACTTTGCTTGACTGCCTGTCCTACAACATCTTGAATGAATGTCAATAACGGAACACGATAGATTTTAGAATAAAATATGCCCAGAATTCCGCCCCCTAAGCTAGGTATCGAACAAATAACTAAGTTTGGTCGAAACTTAGGTTTTGAAAGAAGAACATTTAGAATGAAAGTTAGCTCCCAAGCAATTCGACTTGCCATAGTCTGCTTTTTTGGAACGAAATGCCGAAAACGCCGAACTAAAACATTTCTGCGAATTTCTTTGGAACGAAGTCGGTACTTATCCGCGGGCAAAACTCTCCACCAAGGATAATGAGGAATACCGACCAATGCTTCAACATTATGACCACTTTCAGTAAGCATCTCAGCGAGACCTGAAGTGTACGGCGCACTTCCTGTTGGTTCAGGCGCATAGTTAATACCAATGACAAGGATTCTCACGCTTCAACGCCCCTCTAAACCCTAGCTATAAAATTCTTCATCTAGTGACTCAGCTTTCCAGTCAGTAAGTGCGGTGACTAGATTGGACTCCCAGGTAAAACCTAAACTCACAAGATGTTGTGGATATACATTTGTGTCAATCATAAGTTTCAGAAGTCTGGAACCTAAAGAATTAAAGGGTTCGGGAAGACGAAGTAGAATCTTACTTAATCTTGCCACTGGAAGTGTTTTTGGCAAACTATAATTTGACACTTGTGCAAAAGCGCGACAAATATCTCC
>Ga0194133_10005712_pt1 | contig 15728 bp, 6 predicted proteins | sample TA2KigOf40mmetaG_FD_155448 | JGI IMG/M metagenome (GOLD analysis project Ga0194133, IMG submission 155448) | Freshwater microbial communities from Lake Tanganyika, Tanzania - TA2015055 Kigoma Offshore 40m | ecosystem: Environmental > Aquatic > Freshwater > Lake | place: Tanzania: Lake Tanganyika...
TTCATTTGTATACAATCTCAGGGATAGTCAATAGGTAGATAAATCCACCTCTTCCTCAAATAAACATTTAATATCTAATTTGTCTTATTTCTTGACATCCGATCTCCACACCTCATTTTACCATAACATTTTGGTCAGATAAAATATCCCTAAAAAAAGCACAAATTTTCAATTTTTATTTTTGAAACATCTAAAGCAAATTTAAGTCACATAATCTTGAAATATTGCTGATAATTGAATAATATTAAAGAGTTTGATTTAAAACCAAATAAATTATAGGTTTAATTTGATTTTGATTTGTTTTTGAGGGTTTAAAGCATAAGATTTAATTCTAGAAACAAAAACCTAAAAAATGCCATCTAAATAAGTGAATTCAGAATTGTGACTACAGTTTAAATTGATCATTTTCAGCTTTGAAATGTTACTGACTTTCTTGAATTAGTGTGTTGATAAGGCTTACAATTTTTTTTCAGAATGGGTTTACTTTTTATACATTACTGCACTGTATTTCATGTTTGTCTGATACCAGCAGATCCAAAAGAACATTATCTGAAGATTCTTTGCAGAGACTTTCTTCTGAATGCTGAAAAATATCAAAGAATTTTAAACATACCCTAAATTACAAATGATTGCGTGCTACTTAGTTTAATAGATTAAAAGAAATATTTATTTAATAAAAAAAAGATAAATGTTTTGATCTCTTCATCAGCCAACAGCTAAAGCCATTTAGAAGTGGGGACAACAGTGAGCTTATGACTTTATTAATTACTTGCTTGATGTATAGTTATAGCTAGAGATGGACCCTGACTCAACCCAACCCGAGCATATTTTTGACCCACCGTAAGTAAGAAGGCCCAGGTATTTTTTTGACACAATGCGATGAGATTTTTTTGACCCCGAATGGAAAAAAATCAAAAAATTTGGGATTTTTAGAGATTTTCCAAACCCAGGACCTGACCCTGGTCAAATATTTTTAACCCGGACCCATCACTATAGCCCATACAGAATCTTAGGTATTTTATATTATTTAAGCGTAACTTATCTATCTACATAAGATTTCCGAGTGCAATTGACCACAGAGCTCCTGCTTCTTATGTCATTAAATAGATTGTACGCCTAAATATGTTAACTAGTTTTTCTCCCTCATCCAGGTTTTTGTTGGGTTACGAGGTCCTAGAGTTAAATTTAGTTTGCTGGTTCATTTTTACTTATTTTGATATTTTGTAATCATGAGAATAAAGTATTTTAGTATTCATAGTATTCTTTATTATAAGATAAATTCAGAGAGACATGTGTGATGACTCATGATCAACACTATCTCGATTCTGAGATTGTATAAGGCTCAGACCTATTCAATCTCAGGGATAGTCTTTTTTCAATTTTTTATTGTACGCCTCGCGACACTTAGTCAATAGAGGTGCACTTTGACTCTGGCTGGAAATTTTAGTTGGTTTGGCAACCAGGGGCCATAGGTTGCAAGAGGTGCCGGGATTCTAGCCCTAACCCATTAGATTCCCAGCCAAATGCCAAGGCTCTTCCACAGTCTACATTGACTAAGCTGAACCTTATAGATTTTGCTACAGACAAAAGTTTTAAAGAATGATAGGGGTTGCCGTGGCTGAGAGGTCATAGATACCTGACTGAGAACTAATATCTAAGATTGTGGGTTCAATCCACGGCTATGCCGGCAATTTTTCTACCCCAGATTGCAATAAAAATCAACAAGGCACCCTCAGTTAGGGTAATAGTAATCTGCAGTGACCATATGCTTCTATGGCGGGACTTATAAAGGTTTTGGTCGCGCATCAACATTGCCTGAGTTTATACTGTACAAGATTATTATTATAATGAAAATAATTGTTTAAACAAACTACTATAACTTCTTAACATATTTAAATTATACCAACCTTCTAAAATTTTACTCTCAAGTCTCCCACCATCATAGTTCATGAAATCATAGTCAGAATCATCATAAATGACTAGAAAGGCTTTGCTTGTGTTTGATAGCTGTGTAGGTCTTCTCCTCATCTTCTTCTTTTTATTTGGCCTCTGGTTTTTCCTGATCTGAGACCTGCCACGATTTAGAAAGAACCTTCCAACATTTTCAAAGGAATTTTTCTTGATGAATGAGAGTGCCCAAAAAGCTACATAAAAATAAACATACAAAAAAGTTTCCTCACAATCCACTTTGAAATTGCTTTACCACAAGCAGCAAGTATGGCATTTCCCAATAATGCTAAACCTCCTGAAAAGGTTGTTGAGAAGTTGACAAGTCTCAATGATTGTTGATTGACAGCATACATAAGACTTGAGTATCCATTTGAATCATAGTTCATCAAGTTGCCAGATCCTTGGACTTGACCCAAACCAATCCAGATCAGGAAGCCAACAAATGTCTGCATTTTCCAAAATATTGATTGGTTTTCAAAACATGTTTTTTCTTTTGTAATTGCATTAAAAGTTTGTAAATTGTAAATGAATTAAGAAAAATAAAATACCATTCTCTTTGAAAAATCTCCTTTGTTTAACAATGCTTGATTTCTCACATGGTCAAGTAAGTATGAAGAGCAAAATCTAACTAACAAAATCAAATCCAGTCAGATTTACCTTGCAATAAAAATGTAATTCCTCGCCTCTTTTGCCAGGTCAACCGTTAAACATGCAAAGATCTGTAACTTTAAAAAAAATATTATGGTTGTGAAATACAAAAATTGAAGCAGTTTTTGGAGGTTTTAATGTTTCACAACTAATAACTGCTAACTATGGCTAGCTGCTCAATCAGGGTGTTTTTGTAGCTTCGCTTGTTACTATAATTTTGACGATAATGTTCTGAATCCTATCACATTCCCGTTAATCTCAATTTAAGATTAGGTTGACACTTGATCTCTCATTCCTGAGCAAACAAAGCTTCCTAACGGCTCCTTATAGTTACCATACAAGATGGAAGCAAACTTTTATTTAGTCTAATCTATGATCTGACTTTGTCCTATATAAAGGACTACTGCTCAAGCAACAAACAGTTCAGAATATTGATTCATTCTAGATTGGGAAGATCATCACAGGGTTTCTGATTTTGCTCACACAAAGTTAATCTGACCTTCTCAGAGCACATCACCACATGCGTTGTAATATTTGGCTGCAGATATTGGATTACTTCAATCAAGTCTGGAAGAAATTCAGTTGCCAGAAAAATGGGTAAGCTATCTAACAGCATCAAGAGCATTAAAAATCAATAGGGATAAATGCTCTTCTAATCTCTATGATAAACTTGTTAGAAAACAAGAAAACCCAACCAATGAATGTACTTTGACTCACCAAAATTAAAGATCAGCCGCCAAATGCCAAATCTTGACTCGGCATCATCACAACAATCAATCAATTATAGAACACTATACTTAGCAAAGACGGAATCAAGACCTTCTGAAAAAGACATTCTTTCAATGCTGTAAACCTTGATACTATGATCTTTTGCCTAATGCAAGTTTGCCAATACCTGTTTGCCTAATCAAGTTCACCCAATGCAAGTTCGCCAACCATGCAAGTTTGCCAACCATGCAATTCGCCGACTACAAACCACCAACTCGTCAAACCACCCTAACCTAACCAGACCCAACCAACCCCCCCAAAGCATGTTTCCCCCTTTCTAACCCTGTAGGGCATGTTAGATTTAGGAAGGGGAAACAAACTCGTTGAACTTGTAGTTTGATGAGTTTGTAGTTCATAGTTTGATGAGTTTGTAGTTTGTAGTGGCGAACTTGATTAGGCCAAATTGCATGGTTGGCAAACTTGATTAGGCCAAACTTGCATGGTTGGCAAACTTGCATTAGGCAAACTAGTATTGCCGAACTTGCATTGGGTGAAAGAGCATAGACCCGTAAACCTTTAAAATTTAAAATTAGATGTTAAACCATCTTGGATTCTTGTAAAGTCATTCACTATATTTTCAGGGTTGATTTTCTTACCTAATGTGTAGTGATGGGTCTGGGTCAAAATTTTTTGACCCGGGTTGTGTCAGTAATCTATGGTTTGTGTTTGGGTTTGGAAAATTTCCCCTAAAAATGTCAAATTTTTCAAAAAATTTCCCTTAGGATCACAAAAAATCTCTTCAGCTTGGGACAAAAAGTACCCGGGTCAGACCCTTATTTACTGCGGGTCAAAAGTATACTCGGGTCGGGTCAGGGTCCATCTCTACAAATGTGCAAAGCATCACACACTTCATACAATACCATCACCCTATGGTTATAAATACATGTGAACCACCAACCATAACAAAATTTGTTCAATATGGTTAATTATCTCTTTTGTGAACTTTTTTTAATTTGAACAAGAAAATGGAAAAAAAGTTAAATTCATGTGTAAGGAAATTTTTTTCATCATGGCATAAAGTATTTCATCACCTTTTTGAAAATAATCACCTTCCATACATATTGTTCATTAAGAACCAGTTTAAACCTTGAGTTATTTAAAAATCCTTCTCTTGTTTTCACTGTGACTTGATCAAAATTGTACTGGAAAGGCTGTTTTTTGACAATGTAAGGGAGTCAGGGTGGTCAAGTGGTATGAAGCTGGAATTTTAACCTCATCAACCTGGGTTTGACTCCTGGCCGGTTAAACTACAAAAAAGGACCAAAAAGAATAGCGTTCTTTACTTAATTAAATTTGCTAGATGCTCTATCAGAAAAAAGCAATCTGTGGGTTTTATTTTCACTCGTCAACCCACTTGACGTGGGGTTGGTTAACCTCTTAAGAGGTTTTTGCTCCAACGAGATGTAGGATATGGGGCTGAAAAGCCACCAGTGGATGTGCTGATCAAAGGCTTGATGTTCACAGCTTAAGTCTTTGCTGAATTAGGTGTTAACAGCTTAAAGGTCTATGCTGAATTTGTTATTCACAGCTCAGGAGTCTATTGCTGGAGTTACTGCCCACAGCTCAGAGTCTATGCTGAGGTATGACTGCTTACAGCTCAGCTCACAAAAGTAGATTTTAACTACCATGTGATGGAGAATTTTCCAAAAAGTCTGGTTTTTTGGAAAGGTGAGTCCTCAGCACTTGCTATCCTGTTGAAAGCGGAGGGGAAACCTCTTCCAAGAAAAATAACCATCAAATTTTTCTCTCAGAGGACCCCGGCACATGCTGTCCGGTCGAAAGCAGAAGAGGAACTCCGCAATCTGTGGGTTTCACTATTTTGTGATATTTTTTTTGGTATTTTTTGTCTGCCTTTAAAACTGTGTTCATTGTATTTATCGCTGACATCTTTAGGCAAATGTTAATATTCCGATACCAAAGAATAAGAAGTTTGAGTGCTAGCTGGTTTATTTCATCAAATACACATGTATTTATATCAACATCAAATAGGCAGGAAGATAAGCAAAGAGGTGGGAAATGGGTGAATCAGGTAAAAACAATAGGTGAAAGCAATCCAGACGCTTTCCGGTCAATTGGAACAGGTCGATTGCTGAATATCTTGTGATAGCCAAAGGAGTTAGTGATGAATAAAATTGATGGGAAGTAAATGAAGATATGTATATATTCAAGGAAAGAAAACCCTTATTTTAATACAGCACAGTTCACATTAAGCTGACTGAAGATCGCTCACATTTTTGTTGCAAAAATCTCCGTCTACTTAATAATTTCTGCGAGCAAGCAAAGCAATGGTGTTAAGCATATTTGAATAGCATTGGATCCCTACATGGATGCCTGTCACTTACATCTCCTCCCTGAATGTTGATGATAGAGAGAAAAATTAGTGCACCAGATAGAGAAGAAGTTCCTTGCCCAGAGTTCTGTGTAACAGATTTTGAATTTTTGTCTAGCAGCTGAGCTATCAAATTTTGCCATTTTCTCCCTTATTTTTTATGCTAGAAATAAAATAATTCATGCATCAGATAGAGCAATTCCTTGGCAAGATTTTTGTTTTTACCAGATTTTTGAAATTTTGTTTAGAAGCTGAGATATATAAGTTCAAAGTTTGAGTGCACTAAGCTAGTGTGTTCGCTCGACTAAGCTTGTGTGTTCAAGTAGTACAAGTTTAATAGCTCCCACAATTTGAAAGCTAGAGCAAAAATAATTAAATAACATTTTAACTAAAGGCCTGAAAAAAGATGTTTTTTATATACTTTTTTCTAGCTTTAAAATTGTGGAAGCTTTTAAAGATGTAAGATGAAATCTGAATTTTTATGAAAAACCCAGGCCTAAGCCTTAGCCTGGGTTCCATGGAATCGGATCGGGAATTTGTCTTGGTCTCGGGTTTGGGCTTGGGGTGCTCAAACGCTCACAGAAGTGAGGTATTTTTCTTCCTACAAAAATTATCCGTCTAATTTATTATTATCATTATCATGACCAATGAGCATAACATATTTTGTCTCTATGCTGTTCTTTGTTTAAAAAGTGAAATTTTTCATTAGGATGCTGTTTTTTCACTCTTCCATCCTATTATATAAAGGTAGCTTGATGAATTTCTCCCTTCCTTTGTTAGAGAAGGAATATCCACTCAAGCCAGATGGAGTGAGAGGCCACACAAACAACCTATTCATCAATGGACCAAACTTATCTTTTGGAGTGAGAAGGTATGACAAAATGTATAAAATTGAGAATTAATAGCTTACCACCCTAATAATGGTACGTTTACCACGAATTTGAATATTTTAAATACCAATGGTTAGTTGATCCTGCAGTGCGTTGTTTGTCTATGGGTTCTGGTAAGTGGAAATTCAGTTGGCAACAGAAAAGCTTTGGAAATTTCTACGCATTTCCAGACCACCAGAGGAAAGGAAGCTCAATAGAACTTTTTTAAATTAAATATTAAGTTTGTGTCAAAGATAATATCTTTTCAAAATACTATTTTGAAATTTATGTGAGTGTTTTTCAGCTGACATATTTTTTAGAAAATAATTTTGGCTTCTTTTCCTCTGGTGGTTTCAGTTAAAAGGGGCCGCTTTTGTCTGTTTTGCGTCTCAGACAATTTAGAAAAAAAACAGCTTAACATGAGCAGCTGAGGAGGAAAAAATACTGGCATCGATTGATATAGGATCAGAGGATTTGCTGAGTTGTCCCGGAAGATTTCTGAGGTTACACTATCTATATAGAATGGAGGCAGTTGCTACAATGACTATTCACTCTGGATTGAGAAACAATTATGTAAGTGGTTTGTTTGTTTGTTTTGGTGCATGATGAAAAGTTTTTTTTCTGTCTGGCTATAACTGTTGTGAATACCATAGAAATAATATATAGAGCGAAAAGGTCATAAATATGGAGTTGAGGTTTATGTATAGATTTACCAACAGCTGACCCCATCTGAGCTGAACGGATTCAGCTGTCGGTAAACCCAAAATTACTACGGTGCAAATCTTTCCTGCAGCGTAGGCAGGGAGGCGCAGTCTATGTATGTAATGTCTATGGTGAATACCGAAGTAGTCAAAGGGGTTTACGTGCCAGATTTACATCCTGGCGGTTCAGATTTGACTCCCACGCTGGACCACCAACAGTCTGCCTTTAATGTGCGTATGCAAGTCCGCAAGGCGGACTTTAAAAATGGTGACAAGTTCAATGCTAATTTTAGGCACACATTAGCCTTTTAATTCAACTTGACTGTATTGGAGAACCATTGATAAATCAGGGTGAACAGAGCATTGTAGATCTAAACGGGGGTCTCAGTGTTAGTCTGTGACAGGTTTATTCGTCGCCAAAGTTTGAACTCAACAAAGATTTGACAATGTAAACAAAGTTTATAAAGTTCGCACATTTCTAAATTTTCCCAAGTCTGATCTTAATAAAGTTTTGGGCTTACCTTCGTTTATAATTGAAACTTAATTTATTGTTGATTATATCAGGTATATTTTTAAAACAAGCCAACACATTCAGTGTTTATCTTGAATATTAAAATGCATTTGTTGTACAATTGATGACTTTGATTGTGATTCTAAGAGTCCAAACCTCTGTAAAGTTTTCCGCACTTTAAAGTTCCAATTTACATTTGAAAATCTTTATTAAGGTTGATTTTTCACGACTAAAAGCCCGCTTCAGTCAGTTGCTGATGCTTGCAGATACATGTTGGCCAGTTCTGACAATCATGATTTGAAGATACCAAAAAGTCTTTGTTTCTTTGCTCATTGACAAAAGGATGTGGTTTCTTAAGTACCAATTCTTTCCAGTGAATCTTGGACCTTTTCACAAAACATTTTTAGAATTGTAGAGATCTTATTTCCCTGATATTTTTTTAATCTTGGAGTGGAATTCTCCTGATTCCTACTTGACCACCCTGACTCCCATTCCCTCTGAAGCTATGCATATCCATGATGAATGATAGTTGAATGATTAAGCAAATTTTTGTAACTTGGGCACAATCTGTAGACTAAGTGGGAAAACAAACAGATTTTAATAACTCATATTAGTTTGACTTTTGGTCAATATCCTGCTACAAAGATGTATAATCTACCAAGCTTGAAAAAACCTCTTTCCTCAATAGTTCTTGCCTCAATTAAAATACTTTAATAATGATCTCTGCGGTTGTCGCATAAGTCATGGCTGTGACAACTGGCTGAGGACTTGGAGACTGGGGTTCAATCCCTGGTCAGGGCAGATCCTTGACTCCAGGATTTGCCTTAAAATATTCATCTTATATCATGTTTACCTTAGTCGGGATTGACAGATATGTAGATCACTTGAACAAAAACCTGATGTAATTATTGAAATATGCAAAATAATTACATCATAAAAATTTGCCTGGCGGATAGTTCAGATGACTTTAAGACACAATAGTAGTGTAGGGAATTGTTGCAAAGTCTAATACTTCGGTATTTTAAGAATCAGTTCCTCAACCGACCATGAGCTGTCAATCAATCAATATTTCTTAAACTTTTTTTTAATTTACAAGCTTTAATCAAAAAAGCACAAATTTTTACAAGTTAAGCCTTTAGTTTGACATTTTGATTCCTTTGCTTCTTACTTGCTTACTTTACTCAAGCTTTTTTTAAATTATATTTCCTTGAGAAAAGCACATATTGCTAGATTAGCAGATCTAGCATACAATGGATGGCCCTATTAGTCAGACACTTCAAACTAGAAACCAAAGCATTTCCAAGCAAAATCTTGTTCTTAACCAGCATCAAACCATATCTTTAAGTCAAGTGTGTATTGTTATGTAGACGTAGGGATGGGTCTGGGTCAATTTTTTGTTGCTCTGGTTGTGTCAGCCATCTTTGGTTTGGATTTGGAAAATTTCCCCTAAAAATCCCAAATTTTTCAATTTTTTGCCCTTCGGGTAAAAAAAAAATCACTTGGACTGGGTCAAAAAGTACCTGGGTCAAAGACGGGACAGCATCTTTTTTACTGCGGGTCAAAAGTATGCCCCGGTCGGGTCAGGGCCCATCTCTAATTATTGTGGAGACTCTAGCAGTCTAAAAGCGGCCCCACTTTCAGGACAAGATATACATGAGGGTTATATTTGTTTCAATTTACCAAGCACTTACTGCATTTTCATTCTAGCCCTGCGAAAATGGAAGCCCCTACTCAATTTCTGTTGGTGAGCCATTTGATCATCTGGACAACTATATCAACTTGAAGGTAACCGAAGATCTGATTGAGGAGGAAGAAGAGTTGGATGAGGTTCTTGAGGGCAAGCAAGATGTTGAGAAGGAAAAGAACAGGTCTTTACTCTAAAGAAACATTTTTAAATGAAAATTTGGAAAAATTATTTTGTGGTGAAGGCGTTCTTCTGGCAGCTCTTTGAAAACTACAAGCAGCAATGAATCTAGAGTCCGGAGGGCCAAACGACCAAATCGAGAGAGGGCCTATTCTATGAGTGAAGGGGGAAAATTTGGTGGACAAACTTCACCTCATGAACAATCAAGGTAACATTTGTTCAACATATTAAATTTACCTTCTCAGCTTCCTGCTTAATAAAAATTTACTTGATAGATCTCGCAAGAAAAATCGTAAGTCACGTGGATTTGGAAAATCTCTTCCAAAGAAAGGTAAGCAAAGGATACAGAATTTCCTTTTTGGGGATTTGGCATCAAGAATGTTATCGTAAAATGCGTCTGATTCAAGTCATCTTCTCATTTTGGATTCTCAAAATTTTTAAACGTTCATGCACTATTTTTATCACGCTACTGTCAAACTCATTCAAGACACGTTGACTACTGATCCTTCATTCCCACACCTTTTTATGCCAAACTAGCAGTTATGTGCAAGGTTATACACATTCCTCAAATGAGAGAATGCCAACTCTCTGGTCTGGTCTTATCTCTGATCCCAGTCTCTCCTCATAAAAGGCTGCCGTTCTATCAATAAACTGTTTATGATTGATACTATTCTTGATTGAAAAGGCATCTGGATTTTTTGCTTCACGCTCATACTCCAGACTACAGAACCGCACTCGCTAATATTAAGCAAGCGTCTTCACATTGATTTGTTAAGTCAAGCATGGTCTCTCTTTCCCACTTTGTAAACATGTAAACGGTATAGCAATGTCCCAGTACAATCACACATCCTTATCCTTCTTATGAGGTACCACCCTCCTTAGAATAATTAAATGTCTTGGTGCGGAATATGGTCATAATACCTTATTCGATAAGTGTAAACTTTCAAACAAACACTCAAAACTACGACCTTATTATCCACCACAATCTTATGTCTAAGAAAAGTGAAAAATAACTAGTAAACATCTTAAGGCGCACAAGCCTTTTTAACGACAAGTGAGACAGAAGTGCTGCGTGATCAAGTGCGCTCAGGAATCAAATGGGAATAAAGAGGTTGTGTGATCGCAAAATAATGTAACATTAGTAAACATGATTATATCAGCTCTCAATTGATCTTAATTGTACTCAGATCAGTATTTTTATCTTTTTTAGGAGCTGGTGGAAAAGGAACTTGGGGAAGATTAGGCTGTGAGTTGGAACTTCCTTGGGTTGATCCTCATGATCCAAACTATGAGTCTGATGTAGATTTGGTAGATTTAGGATGATAGGTTTTGGAGCAAGAAATGTTTTGAAACTTATTTTTAAAAAATCTAGGGCACAACTACTTTGGAGAGTCTTGTCCCAGAAATGTCTGAAGAAGACATTGTGAAGTCAGTGCAGCCAATGATCCTAGAATACTTTGAAAATAGTGACAGCGGAGAAGTTCTTATAACTCTTCAAGAAATTTTGCCAAACTTGGGACCAAGGTCAGTATTAAGGAAATTTTCCTCAAATTCTGGTTAGTTGTGAAATAAAACTGTTTTGCAGGCGTTGGATGATAATAACTATCCTGATTGAGTTGGCCATGGACCATAAGCCTTCTCACCGTGAGATGGCAAGTTGCCTCATTTCTGATCTTTATCAAAAGGTTATCTCTCAACGAGACCTCGGAAAAGGTATGTCAGACCTTGACGATAAGTGAAACAATGTTGAGGGTTTTGAATCTTTATCCAACTTAACCCTTCACTAACCGTACAGTCTATTTTATACCCTACTCTATCAGGAATAGGGTAGCAATAGATAGTACAAATAAGTGATCGTTAAATTAGACATCATGGTGTCAAACTTGAGTCATGGGAGTTATGATAACTTAGAGGTTAAACATATGGCACAATAAAGCCGTTGGAAATAGAACATACCATATTCTTCAGCTTTTTGACGCAAACTGGACGAGCTTACTTAACAAACATCATATCAGAATTTAACTTAAAAAGATACTTTTCTAGTCATTCATTACTCACAGTGATAACTTTTATTGGCAACATTCTTAATGACAAATTGTTATTTTTATCTGAATTTTTACCCTAGTATTGTGATTGAAATTTTTATTGACTCATCTTTGAATCTAACCTGACTTTTCCCCATAGTCTAAAGACTTAATAGTGCTATTGGACTATACGGACTTTTGTAACGTCTCATTTATTGATTATAAATTGTAGATATAACGAGTCCAAATATAAGCTTTGAATTGAATGATGACTATACACATATAAATTTGTCTTTTTAGCATTTGATCATCTGATGCATCAATTACCAGATCTGATCTTGGATACCCCAGGTCCATTACCTTTTTTTCTTACAAAAGCAATTTTTTCAAACTATATTTTTAATGCATTCTTGAGTAAATAGGAAAAAAAGATTTGAATTGAACATGTTTTGTTTTAGATGCCTGTGACATTTTGGGTAATTTCATGGCAAGAGCAATTGCTGATGACTGCATTCCACCAAAATTCTTGGCATCCTACAAGGGTCATGTGGAGATTGAAGAGGCTAAAATTGCATTGCAGGTTCAAAATCAAATTATATTTAGGCTTGAGAAAACAGAATGTAACTATTTTCTTGTTTTATCAGCGTGCCTCAACCTTGTTTTCCATGAAGCATGGCTTGGTCAGGCTAGATAATGTCTGGGGTGTGGGCGGTGGAGTGCGCCCAGTAAAATCTCTGGTAACTATGAGTCTCAATCATGGAGCTGCACGAGTTTTTCCCAAATACAATTTTCTCAAAAATACCTTCCCAAATATAAAAATCCGGGATTCCATTTTTTCAAAAATTGACATCAGGGTCAGGTTCAATCCCATGGGGTCAGGTTAGGTTAGGATAGATAAGCCAATGCTTTCCTTGAAATTTGCTGATCCTGACCCTGGTGTTTTGGGAAATTGAATTTAGGGAGATAATGGTGGGAAAACTGCATTCGGGAAAAACTCACGGCGCCCTAAATTATTCATTCAAGTTCACACTTCAAAATAATCTTTATTTTTGTTTGTAGACAAAGAAAATCATCATGTTACTCAAGGAGTATTTGAACTGTGGAGATATGAATGAGGCCATTAAATGTCTTGTGGAATTGGAAGTACCCCACTTTCACCATGAACTTGTGTTTGAGGTCATTCACTAAAATTATTCACATTTTATAATACCTCCCGAGCGAAGCGAGGGGGAGTTAGAAATTTGTATAGGGATTGCGGGAAAATGGCGTGACTTCCCTTGTCTGTCCTTCTGACTGTTACCTCTATCTCCTCCCACATTTTTAAATCTAGAGGGCTGAAATTTTGTATGCATAATTCTCACATAAATGGCTAAAAATCTGCCAAACAGAATTTTGATATTTTGTCTAGAAGCTGAGATATGTAAGTTCAAAGTTATGAAGCACAGTCAGACGAGGGTTAGGTATTTTTCCCGCACAAAAAATACCCGTCTACTTAATTATCATTTCTATTTTGAGATACTTCTTTTGTTCTTGATAATAAGACATTTAATAGAAAGTGATGTAAGATGATTAAAATTTACAGGCTGTTGTTATGGTAATTGAGGCAATGCATGAGAAGGTAGAGGAGGCAATGGCAATACTTTTGCAATCACTCTTCAAGAGCTTCATAATATCCTTTGACCAAATGAAGAACGTGAGTTGCATTATTATAAAGTTAGGAGGCCTACTACTTTCACAAATTTATGTTTTCTATAGGGGTTCGAACGTGTCTATGAAGTGATGCCAGATTTGATCATAGATGTACCAGCAGCATACACCATTTTGGAAAGATTTGTTCTTCGTTGCAGGTAGGACATAGTTTAGTATAATGACTTAAAAGGCTTTAACTTAAGTTTTATATTTACTTAAAATATCTCTTGATAGTTCTGCTCAGTTTCTTATAACTGTGGTGTTCTATACGCATATGCGCTTGTTCTGCAATTCCCATTTCCATGCTCAGAATGGGCTCCTATCTGCCGTCTGTTTTTTACCTGTGAAGATGATCGCATTGTAATGATATAAAGTCAGTTAAGAATATTAACCAATATGCAAACCACTTGTGCTTTATTTTTGAGAGACATTCATAACAATTTTTACGCCTAACTCAAAGACCTTCTAAATGATCGTTTGATTATCACACCCTCTCATTGAAAGATAATTTTAATCGGGTATCATTTTTTATATTACCACTTCCTTTTTCACTTTTGATACTAACCTCATTCCTTTCCTGACGGTAGATCTTAATACTAAGTTTGACCGCCAAAACTTACAGACCGCCAAATAGACGGATCTGCATTAAATGTATACAAATGCTCCTCTTCCTCAAATAAACAATTAGTATCTCATTGGTCTTATTTCTTGACATTTTATCTCCTCGCCTCGATATACCAAAACTTATTTGAGCATAGACTAGACCAAAATTGAAAAGAAGTACTAAAAATGCTGTTGAATTGATCTTTGCATGGGTACTTAAGATGAAAAAAATCTTTGATTCACTCTTTGAAAATTATTTTGATTCATGACCCTTAGTTGTTTTTTTACTTTTTCAAAAAAAAAGAAACAAAAGTGAAAATGTGCAGGCATACAAAACTTGGCACAGAAAACTCATGAATTGAAAATAAAAGTCAAAAGATTTCCTAATAAAATGATGAATTCTAAAAAAAGTTTTACCATTCTAAAACACTAATCAAAATCCAAGTGTGCAAACATGCTTAAAAAATATGCTTTCAAGTGAATTTCACCTTTTGATGAGTACAGTTTTCCACGAGCGAACGTGAGGCGAGTGAGTTAGAAATATGGCTAAGCGTTGGGAAAAAAATTACTTGACTTTCGTCTTACATCTTTAATAACTCCGACAATTTTAAAGTTAGAGGAAAGTGTGCAAAATAATAGTTTCAACTAAATGACTGGTCTAAAAGTTTAATGAAATAAACATTCTTTTAGCTTTAAAATTTTGATAACTTTTAAAGAAGTAAGACAAAAGTTGAATTATTTTGTGATGGCTGTCTGTCGGTCTGTCTCTCACCTAAACTCTTCTCTCAGTTTTAAAGCTAGAAGGCTGAAATTTTATATGAAGATAGTTTGAACCGTTGCCTAATAAGTCAGCGACCAGATTTTTGATATTTTGTTTAGGAGCTTAGATATTTGTTGTCAAAGGTGCAAAAGTGAGAAACTTAGAACCAAGTACAGATCCCATCATTATTGCACTTTTCAAATGTACTTTTCCTACCTTTTCAGAGGATTGGGTGTCATTGATGATGAGTTGGTGAGAACCATGCCAGAGAGGAACAGAAAAAGATTTGTCTCAGAAGGTGATGGAGGAAGACTCAGGGTAGATTTTGAATGGTGAATCACAAATTGAAAGTACTCAAGCAGTAAGTGCAAATTTTATCACCCAATGGAATTTTTGTAAAGATCATAAATCAAATTCCTTTTCTCAATACCCAATCTTGTAAAATGACAATAAAAAAACTTCCAAAGCATTCAAAACTTTTTTCTCAACTTTCAATCAAAGAGAATTTTAGTTTGTTCTGTAAACATTTTTGTTATAAAATCATACCAAACAAACATGTCTTAATTGACACTCTAAAACAAAAAATCCCAATATTTTTAATTTTTTCAGAAAATTGTCTTAAAACTTTCACATTATATTATTTCAGCTGAATGTTAAAGCCCATTTTTTGTATATGTTTTATTGTTTTTCATGAATAAACTCTTTGAAAAGTCATATATCAATTTTGTTAGGGAGGGTTTTTGAGGCAAATATGTATGGATAGCCCAACTGGTAGAGATGGGCCCCGATCCGACCCGAGCTTACTTTTGACCCGCAGTAAATAAGAGGCCGACCCGCACCTGAAGAGATTTTTTTTATCCCAAGGGAAAAAAATTGACAAATTTGACATTTTTAGGGGAAATTTATCAAAATCAAACCCAAGGCATAAATTTCTGACCCGACCCGGCCCAAGCCACAAAAAATTGACCAGATCCGAGCTGGGTCAAGAATTTTTGACCCGGACTCATCACTA